>Ga0247611_10002020_pt1 | contig 34388 bp, 26 predicted proteins | sample 177DNAGHGhighgp2_FD_192422 | JGI IMG/M metagenome (GOLD analysis project Ga0247611, IMG submission 192422) | Sheep rumen microbial communities from Palmerston North, Manawatu-Wanganui, New Zealand - 1770 DNA GHGhigh gp2 | ecosystem: Host-associated > Mammals > Digestive system > Stomach > Rumen... | reverse complement strand
GATTTTAAGTCCCTCGTGTCTACCAATTCCACCACTCAGGCACTTACACAAAAAATCCCGACTTCCATCGGGACCTTGTGGAGCGGAAAACGAGACTCGAACTCGCGACCCCGACCTTGGCAAGGTCGTGCTCTACCAACTGAGCTATTTCCGCAAAAGCGGAGCGGAAAACGAGACTCGAACTCGCGACCCCGACCTTGGCAAGGTCGTGCTCTACCAACTGAGCTATTTCCGCTTGCGAATTGCGGTGCAAAAGTACAACTTTTTTCAATACCGCAAGCATTTTAGAGAAAATTTTTCTTTCTTTGTAGTTTTTTCGCTGTTTTTGCGTCAAATAGATAAACGATTCTGAACGATGAAAGAGAAAGAAACGGAATTTTCGGGCCTCGTGAAAAGGTATAAAAACACCATTTACACAGTGTGCTACCTCTTCTCGAAGGGCCAGGATGAGGTGAACGACCTGTTCCAAGAAACGCTCATCAACTTGTGGCGGGGCTTCGACACGTTCAAAAGGCAATGTGACGTGAAGACTTGGATTTGGCGCGTCAGCCTCAACACCTGCCTCACCGCCGAGCGCAAGAAAAAACGCAGCGTGGAGACCGTGCCGCTCTCGATGGAAATCAACCTCTTCACTGACACCGACGACGACACCCGACAAATCCAGCAACTCTATAACCGCATCAACAAACTTGGCGTGGTCGATAGGGCCATCATCCTGCTTTGGCTCGAAAACATGAGCTACGAGGAAATCGGGCAAATCATCGGCATCTCCACCAAGAATGTCTCCGTCAAATTGGTCAGAATCAAGGAACAACTGAAGAAAATGTCAAACGATTAAAAAACGCAAAGCAATGGAAAACAAGGAATTGGAAGAAATGCGGGCGCAATTGGCCACCTTGAACGGAAAGCTGGACAACGAAAGCATCGTTGACGAAAGGCTTGTCAAAGAAGCCACAAAAAAGCACGTTTCCGAATTGCGGCGGAAACTGATTGGCAGAATCGTCATAATTACCCTGTGGGCAACTTACTTTTATTGGAAACTTGAACTTGGTATATTTCTACTTTGGTGCGTGGGTCTTCTCGTAATAAGCATTTACACATATCTTGTGGTTCGCCAAGGCAATTCCGCATCCATGACTGTGGCAGAATATGCGCACCGTCTCCGCAAGGCCTTGAGAATCTATAAAAAGGGTAATAGATTTATGTGGATTTTATCCATTATCCTTATATTGGTATGGGGGACATACATGCTTGTCTTAAATTGGCCATCAAATTTAGAACAAGCATTTATCATTTTATTTGTGTGTTTCTTGATTGCTCTAATCCTGTTAGTGACCTTTTTTATCAGCAATGTGTATATTACCCCTGATGTCGAATTGAAGTTGGAGCAGATTTTGGAGGATTTGGAGAAGGATGAAGATTCATGATAGGATTACCTACCATAGGCATCCTCTTAATTAACATACGACCTGCTCCAAACGGAAATCAACTTCAAAGGATCGTAGCCCAACACTTCTTTCCCCAAAGCACTTATCCGTGGTTTTAAGCCTTTTTTTAAAGACTCCTGTATATACTTGACATTAGGTGTTGAGTTCGCCTCAATAAGTTCAACCTCCCCATTAGGAAGCAAACAAATATCCCATCCCACGAAAACAATTTCAGGAAGCATGGTGGTCAATTCCTTACATGCCTCAATAATCTTATCCCAAAGAGGAATACGATAACCCGTGATAATCTTGCCCGTAATAGGATGACAAGAGTATTTATTCCCATCTTTATCCGTTCCCTCTTTTATTGTCACACCCGAATCGACATCTATCATAACAAAGATTCCACCCTGCGAGGTATTGTCAACCACCTGGTCACCCCTACCCATGCGGAACAAGGCTGCTATTGGTTCGCATTTGCCATCTTTTGAAATAGTAATCACCCGTATCGTATTCAATGTTGGCGGATTAAATGATTCCAGTTCTTCACATCCCGTGACAAATTCCTCCACTATCATTATGTTTTCACGACAATACTGGTACAATTGAGGCAAATCCTTGGGCTCTTCTTTTTTTAGTTTCATCACGCCTTCGCCCAGAGATCCATACACCGGCTTCACAATACAGTCCAAAGAACTTACAAACTCAGAAAAAACTTCGAATGTAACATCTTTAGCACTTATCCATTTTCTGTGAACATACTTCCTAAACACCTGGAGCGTTTTTGCCTTATTAAAGAAGTAGCCGCGAACACTACTATCAACCGTTTTCCTATAAATACACCTCATTTCGGTCTCAGAAATGTAATCTTTCCATAGTTTTTTGTCCAGACGCCAAAACTGGAAAAAAAGCATGTATTCATCGTATGCCACCCTATTCTTATCCAAAGCCTCCCTATACTCAGACAAGCTACCATGGACCGGTTTCTCTTCCTCGAATCTTTTTACTGCTTCTTCCCAATAGTCCTTCCTCTCTTCTTTAAGTTGCTTTATTTCATGCCAGATAGGGCGATGGTGATATATCTCTATTAGTTTGCTTTTAATACTCATACTCATTAGCACTTAGAAATAACAAAACACTTATAATCTATTGATTTTCTTCTTTATTGTATTTTAGGATTACATGATTCACTAAGAGGGTAATTCATCCAGCAAGGCGCAAAAGTATGTCTTTTTATTCTATTTGACAATATTTTGTTATTTGTTTTTCGGTGTAAACATCATGTTCGATATGGTTTCCAAAGTATTTGCTTAAAGAAAGATTGAATGTCAAGTTCAAAACCTACCATAGACGCTTTCATATTTGACATACGACTTGCTCCATATCGAAGTCAGACCTACAGGATCATAACCGAGGACCTCTTTTCCTAATGCACTAAGCATAGGTTTCAAACCTTTTTGATAGGCAGTTTGAAGTCCAGTTATATTAGGATAAGAATTCACCTCCATCATTTCAATATCACCATTTGGAAGTACACAAATGTCCCATCCTGCAAAAACCATCTCAGGCACAATAGTCGACATTTCCTTGCACATATCCACCACCTTTTGCCAATGCGGAATGACAAAGCCTTTGAAAACCTTTCCTGTATCAGAATGTGCTTTATACCGATTCCCTGCTTTATCAGCTCCATCACCAATAATAGTACCTGTTTCCAAATCAATGGCTGCCACAATTCCACCGGCTGAAGCATTATCAACGATATTGTCACACACGCCAACACGCAACTCTGAAGCCACCAATTCGCAATGCCCATCCTTTGAGATGGTAAATACCCGAATCGTATTTAGAGACTGCGGATGAAAAGACTCTATTTCCTCGCAGGCTCTTAACCGTTCTTCGATCATATAGTTATTCTTTCGACAAAAATCAAACAACTCATGCCAGTTTTGATCCTCACCTTTCCGAATCATAAACACGCCTCGGCCAAGGGTTCCAAAAATCGGTTTCGCTATGCAATCGGTCGAAGAAACGAACTTATCAAAGTCTTCAAAAGACATTGAGCCAGTATATGCCCATTTCCTATGAACATAACCATCGAACCTCTTGAGAAGCAAGACTTTGTTGCTACATATTGTATCGAAACTCACTTCAACGGTTTTCCTGTAGATACATCGCATCTCCATTTCCGAAATGAATTCATCACGATGTTTTTCGTCCAAATCCCAAAACTTATAGCACTTCATATACTCATCATAAGAAACCCTATGGCGATACAATGCCCGCTTGTAATCCGACAAACTTCCATGCCCAGGATGCTCGTCATTGTATTTTTCAATCGCTTCGTCCCACAAGTGTTTCCTATCTTCCTGTAATTTCCTCAATTCACGGTAAATGTAATAGAGCCGACGGAATTTTTTCAATCTTTTCTTTATAATCGTCTTAATTGAGTTCATAACTATCTTATTATCAACTTAGAAAGCATCAATAATAATATCCATATTTTCCAAGAAACCTCACACACGACTTGCTCCACACGGAAATAAGGTTTAGGGGATTATATCCAAGAATTTCTTTTCCTTTAGTCTGGAGCCTCGGCTTCAAGCCTTGTTTTCTTGCCGTTTGGAGCCCTATGACACCAGGGAAAGCGTTTGCTTCTATCAACTCAATCTCACCGTTTTGACGCACACAGACATCCCATCCTACAAATACAGTTCCTTGGACAACTGTGGCCGCTTCTTTGCAAACCCTTACAATTTCATCCCAATGCGGAATCATAAAACCCTTGATAGCCTTCCCCGTACCAGGGTGATTCACGTATTCATTCCCGAACATGTCAACACCGTTTTCAATTAAAACACCCGTCACAACATTTATAGAGGCCAAAATACCTCCACAACTGGCATTGTCGACCACATTTTCACCGATACCCATACGGAATTCTGCATCAAGTATTTCAACTTTGTTTTTATTTGAAATGGTCACTACCCTAACCGTATTGAGCGACTGAGGATGGAATTCCTCGATTTCCTCGCTTGCTCTCAAACGTTCTTCAACAATGAAATGATTCTTGCGGCAATATTGATATAATTCTTCAATACGATTTTCATCACCATCCTTTTGAATAAAAAAAACGCCCTGGCCTTTCATCCCTCTTCTTGGCTTTGCAATGCAATCTGTAGACATCACTAATTCCTTGAATACTTCAAAATCCATCGCATCGGGATTCATCCATCTTCTATGAACAAATTTGGCGAAAACCTCAAGTCCATCCAATTTGTCAGAAAAGCAATTGGCTACATTGATTTGAACAACTTTTCGGTAAATACACTGCATCTCCCTGTCTGAAATAAACTCACTCCACCTCTTTTTATCCAAATCCCACAACCTATATGCATTATATTCCTCATACAAAAACCTATGTCGATACAAGGCTCGCTTATATTCCCTTAAACTTCCGTGCTTTGCGGTCCCTTTGTCAAATTGTCTGACTGCATCCTTCCACAATACGCTTCTTTCCTCCTTCTTCTTCATTATTTCCCTATAAACATAATATGGGTATCGGAGTTTTTTGATTTTGTCTCTTATCGCTTTCATTTAGGTAACTGTTCGATGTTGAAAAACAATCACTAACGATTCAACAACTTCTTAATCTCGTTCAACTTCATCAAGGCTTCAACAGGGGTCAATGTGTCAATGTTGGTATTAAGAATATCTTCCTTGATTTGAAGCAGCAGTGGGTCGTCCAGCTGAATGAAACTCAGCTGCATGGCATCGTCTTGCTTTTTCGCGGCGGCTTTCTCCACATCTTCACTTGTGTGCGACTTCTCCAAAACACTAAGCAAAGCCGTGGCGCGTTCGATGACCTTGCGCGGCATACCTGCCATCTCGGCCACATGAATACCAAAACTGTGAGCACTTCCGCCACGCTTCAGCTTGCGCAAGAAGACCACCTTGTTGCCCACTTCCTTCACAGACACATGGTAATTCTTGATACGAGCAAAGGAATCCTCCATCTCGTTCAGCTCATGGTAATGCGTGGCAAACAACACTTTGGCGCGACTCACAGGGTGGTCATGCAAGAACTCTGTGATAGCCCAAGCAATGCTGATTCCATCGTAAGTGCTGGTGCCTCGCCCGATTTCGTCTAATAACACAAGACTTCTTGATGAAACATTATTCAAAATGCTCGCTGTTTCGTTCATTTCCACCATAAAGGTCGACTCACCTGAAGAGATGTTGTCTGAAGCGCCCACGCGGGTGAAGATCTTGTCAACCAAGCCTATACGAGCCGAAGCTGCTGGCACAAAGCAACCCATCTGAGCCATCAACACAATCAAGGCAGTTTGACGAAGCAGAGCCGACTTACCCGACATATTGGGACCTGTGATAATGATGATTTGTTGCTTGTCGCGGTCAAGGTAAACATCATTTGCAATGTAGCTCTCTCCAACAGGCATCATTTGCTCAATAACAGGATGCCGACCTTCTTTAATATCAAGCACAAAAGAGTCATCAATAACAGGTTGTATATAATTGTTTTTCAGCGATATACTAGCAAAACTAACCAGACAATCGATACGGGATACAATAGAGGCATCCACCTGTATCGGCTCCACAAACTCGGTTACTGCGGTGACCAATTCATTGTAAACCCTTTGCTCGATAATGCTGATTTTTTCCTCAGCACCGAGGATTTTCTGCTCGTATTCCTTCAGTTCTTCGGTGATATAACGCTCGGCATTGGTCAAGGTCTGCTTGCGAATCCACTCAGCGGGCACCTTGTCTTTGTGTGAATTGGTCACTTCAAGATAATAGCCGAACACATTGTTATAGCCCACCTTCAAGGATGTGATGCCCGTACGTTCCGTCTCCCGACGTTGGATATTCATCAAATACTCCTTGCCAGAGCGCGATAGGTTGCGCAACTCATCAAGTTCGGCATCCACACCTTCCGATATGTAATTGCCCTTGGAGAGCACAGCAGGTGCATCGGGGTTCAAGTCCTTTTTGATGCGCTCACGTATGGAAACACAAGGATTGAATTGCTCTGCAAAGCGTTGTAAAGCAGAATATTGACTTTCTTCACAAGCATTCTTAAGCACCTCGATTTGGTCTAAAGCGCGTCCTACCTGAAGCAACTCTCTAGGATTCACCCTCGACAATGACACCTTGGAAATCAAACGCTCCAAGTCACCCACTTGACGCACAGCATCCTGAAACTTTTGGATTTGCTCACGATGCTCCACGAAATAGCGCACCACCTCATAACGTGCCTCTATTTGCTCTTTGTTCTTCAAAGGCAGACTCAACCATCGGCGCATCAGTCGTCCTCCCATAGGCGACACGGTCTTGTCGATGACGTCAATCAAGGTCTTGGCATTGAGATTGGCCGTGTGTAAAAGTTCCAAGTTGCGGATAGTGAATTTATCGAGCCATACATATTGTCCCTGGTCAATGCGTGAAAGCGAGGTAATATGGTTCAACTTATCATGCTGCGTTTCAATCAGATAATGAATCGCCGCACCCGCAGCAATGATACCTTTAGGGAAGTCGTCTACGCCGAAACCCTTCAACGAAGCCGTGTGAAAATGCTTGTTGAGCACTTCGTTGGCATAGTCTTCAGTGAAGACCCAGTCGTCGAACACAGTCAAGTAATACTTTGCGCTAAACAAGTCGATAAAGTCCTTTCGCTTGTTGCGCTGCACCAGCACCTCGGAGGGACTGAAGCTTTGCAACAGCTTGTCTATGTATTCATTGGAGCCCTGAGTTAGGTAGAACTCGCCAGTAGAGACATCCAGAAATGCTACACCGGAAGACTCTTTGTCGAGATGAACCGAAGCCAGAAAATTATTCTCCTTCTGCTCAAGTACATTGTCATTATAGGTGACGCCTGGGGTCACCAGTTCCACCACCCCTCTTTTGACCAACTTTTTGGTCAGCTTTGGGTCTTCAAGTTGCTCGCATACAGCCACTTTTAGGCCTGCACGTACTAATTTTGGCAAATAGGTATCGAGCGCATGATGAGGAAATCCCGCCAATTCAATCGAATCGGCGATGGCGCTTGAGCGCTTAGTTAGCACAATACCTAGTATTTCAGAGGATTTTACCGCATCTTCTCCATAAGTCTCGTAAAAGTCGCCTACCCGGAAGAGCAACATGGCATCGGGATATTTCGACTTGAAAGAGAAATACTGTTTCATCAAAGGAGTTTCGGTCGCTTTTTCTGCCATAAACACTCAAATTATTGGGTACAAAATTACCAATTTGTTTGAAACAATCCGCTTGTTCATTCAAAAAAAACTATATTCACGTCTAGCAGACTTCTTTTTTCTGTTACTTTGCCGACTAATAGAAATAAATAGCTCTGACGAGACATAATGCCTTCAACGTAGTTAAAAAGTGATGTCAACAACGAAACAAAATGAAAAAACCATGCGCAAACTGAGTATGGACGAGTTGAACCGCCTCAGCAAAGAAGACTTTGTGAAAGCGGAGAAACTACCTATAATAATAATACTTGACAATATCCGCTCACTAAGCAACGTGGGAGCCTTTTTCCGTACCGCCGACGCTTTCCGCATTGGAGAATTGGTTTTGTGTGGCATCACTGCTTGTCCACCTCACCGCGAGATACACAAGACCGCCTTGGGAGCCGATGAAACCGTTAAATGGCGTTATTTTTCAACGACAGCGGAAGCCTGTCAATCATTGAAAGCCGAAGGATACGACATATATGCAGTAGAGCAGGTGGAAAACAGCATCGCCCTTCAATCCTTCACTTTTGAGCCGCACACCGCTTATGTCTTGGGCAACGAGGTGGAAGGCGTCAGCGATGAGGCCTTGTCCTATTGCAAAGGTGCCATTGAGCTGCCACAAGAAGGCACAAAACACTCCATCAATGTGTCGGTTTGTGCCGGAATTGTCATGTGGGAAGCCTTCAATCAACTCAAATTGAAGCCAAAATAAGCCTGTTTTTTCGCTTTTTTCGCTGAAAATCACCAAAAAAAGAGTTTTTTTTCGGTTTTTTGCATTTGTAATTAAATAATTTCCTATTTTTGTTGGCTAATTGGAATAGTATAAAAGAATAATATCAACTAATTAAAATCATTACAAACCTAACACAATTACGTTATGAAGAAAAATTTGACTTTTTCAAAGCTGCTGATGCTCGTCGTCATGGCTGTGCTTCCCTTCAGCATGTATGCTCAGGAAGGCAAAAAACATTCAAAACCTGCTGAGAAGTATTGGTACATCCAGGCTGATGGTGGTCTTTCCATCAACCATGGTGACTTGGCCAATTACAACGGCGGTATTTGGGACGATTTCGGTCACTTCAAGACCATGGCGTTCCAAAACTTCACAAAGAACTGGAATGCCCATTTTGGTGTTGGTTACCAATTTGGCAAAGTCGTCGGCTTGAACCTCAAGGGTGGTTACGGTCTCCTTTCGGGTCACAAGCACACTGTTGACAACAAACAAACAGCTTTACAAGCCCTTGTTTTTGCCAACGGTCCTGAAGGCGTCTACTACAACCTCGGCTTTGAAGGAACTAATTACATTGAAGGTAACTTGAATTTGACATTCAATCTTTTCAACATGTTCAACTACAATCCGAGAAGAGTCATCAACTTGGTGCCTCATATTGGTATCGGTGGTATCTATTACAAATATGGTGTGGTCAACCAACTTAACTATAATGCAGACAACAAAGTTGACGAAGTGTCAGGCCAAATCACTCCTGCTGCTTCCAAGCGCGACCTCACTTTCACAGTCCCTGCTGGTATGGAATTCACCTTCAACATTGCTCCTAAATTCGACCTCTTCATCGATTACACCTACCTCTTCACTGGTAAAGACAACCTCGACAACGTGAAGAAATCAAACGAGCAAGGCCGTATCATTAACGACATGGACATGTACAGCCAGCTGAACCTCGGTCTCCGCGTGAAGTTCAACAATCCTTGCGACATCGACAAGATGGCCCGCGAGTCGAAGAAAATCACCTACCGCGTGAATCCTGACCCGCTGGTTAAGGGTGAAGATGGCAATGTTTGCTTCGACGTCATCGTCACCATCCCCGGTGAATACTTCGAAAAGCAAGCTGTCATGAACCTGAAGCCTTACCTTGCCTACAACGGTGGCCAAATCGACCTTGATCCTATCACCTTCGTGGGTGAAAAAGTCAAGGGCGAAGGCGACTTCCGCGTCAACTACAAGGAAGGTGGCGAGTTCACCAAGCACTACTGCATGCCTTACCAAGAGGAAATGGCCAACTGCGAACTCATGGGCGACCCGATGTTCTATGTCTATGACGGCACCATCTATCCTACCCAAGAGGAAATCGTGAATAATACCTACTTCGCTCAAGGTTCCACAGTGAAACTGGCTGACGGTGTCATTGTGAAAGATGAGTACATTGACGAAATCGTTTATGACACCATCGAAAAGGTTCGTGCTGTCAAGAAGCTCACTTATTTCTTCAACAAGGACAGATACAACATTGCTGACAGAAAGAAACTCAACAAGGAAGCTGATGCAGCTTTCACTGACTTGCTGAACGCTGGTGAAAAGGAATTTGAAATCAGAGCTTGGGCTTCACCTGAAGGCGAAGAAGGACACAACAACGAGCTCTCCAACAACCGTGACAATGCTGCTGAGAAGCAGATGATGAAGCTTGCCAAGAAAGCTGAAATCACCATCAATGGTAAAGGTTACGGTGAAGACTGGGAGACCTTCAAACAACTCGTTAAAGACTCCGACCTGAAAGACAAGGATGCTATCCTGAACAACATCAACAACTCCAGCAATCCTCAGAAAACCATCAAGGAAATGTGCGCCATCTATCCTCAACTCGAAAAGGATATTCTGCCGCAGCTCCGTCGCGCTGAAGTCTATGTGAATGAAACCTACAAGGATGTCGTTTCCAGAACCATCAAAGTGAAAGTGGAAAAGAAGTAATCCGTTTCATCTGACAACAGAAAAGCCGCTCAATGAGCGGCTTTTTTTGTATGTTCCGAAATAGGTATAGACTCAAAACGACACCCGATGCATCCCGATTTCATAGGGTTTGTCTATGGCATCGATGATGCTTTGATAGTCCTTTTCGTTGGCCACGAAATCAAGGCGGTTGGTGTCAATCAGCAAGATGCGCATATTTCCTTGCTGCTGACGAAGAAAATCGAAATAACCTTGCTGAATATTATCCAAATAGGTATCGCTAATCTCCTGCTCATAAGCGCGTCCACGCTTACGAATGTTAGCCTGAAGGCGCTCCACGTCAGAATAAAGATATACCAACAATTCAGGCTTTGGCATGTCCGAAAAAATAATGTTGAAAAAACGAGAAAACAGTTGGTATTCGTCATCCTGAAGATTATTCTTGGAGAAAATTAGCGACTTGGCCACATAATAATCTGAAATGATGAAGTCGTGAAAGAGGTCGAGTGCTCCCAACTTGTCTTTCAACTGCTGATAACGCAAGGCCAAAAACGTCATCTCCACCTGAAATGAATATTTGTCAGGCTCTTTGTAAAACTTGGGAAGAAACGGATTCTTGTCGCCTTCAAACTCCTCCAACACTAACTTGCCGTTAAAATCGTTGGCGATGCGAGTAGCCAGAGTCGTTTTGCCTGCTCCCACCGTTCCCTCGATAGCTATATAGTTGTAATTCATAATTCTTCGTCATTATTAGACTTAATCACTCTAACAATAGAATTGTCGGGACAAAGTTGAAGCAATTCCACTTGTGTCATTTGCAATATCGGATGCACGAAGTCAGGGTTAACCTCACAAAGCGGCTCCAAAGCGAACCGACGCAAATGCAACCGTGGATGTGGAACTGTTAGTGTCTCCGTATTAATGATGCGGTTACCAAAATACAAGATATCCAAATCGGCTGTACGCGAAGCATATCCCAGTCGGTCGGCATATCTCACACGTCCCAATTCACTTTCAATCTCCAACAACTCAACCAATAAGCATTCTGGATTTAGTTCGGTTTCCAATACGATAACACGATTTAGAAACCATGAATCAGCCTCAAAGCCCCATGGTTCCGACTCGTACGCCTCCGAAACCTTCACTATGCGGCCACACCTATTATTAATTAATTGGCAAGCCTGGGCAAAAATATGATTCTTGTCACCCATATTCGCTCCAAAGAGAATGTAGCAGGTTTCCATTGCTAGATTTTTTGCAAAAATAACGTTTTGTGACAAACACTAATAAATAAAATGCTACTTTTGTGGTCTATTTCGATTAAAAACAAACAAAAACATAGCATCATGAAATTCGGAAAAGTTGTTCTCGCCGCATTCATCGGCACTCTTATTGCTTTGGTAATCAATTTCTTCATTAAGGTTGGTGTGGTCTCTTCCATGATCTCCAACATGTCAAAAAACACGGAGACTTCCACTACTGTAAAGCCTAATTCCGTGCTTTACATGAAACTTAACTATGATATTCCAGACCGAACGGTTGACAATCCTTTCGGAGCCATTGATTTTCAGTCGATGGAATCGATTGATGCTACAGGCATGAACGACATCTTGCGCAACATAGAACATGCCAAGACCGACCCGAACATAAAGGGTATCTACATGGAACTGAGCAGCATCCCCACCTCCACCGCTACCTTGCAAGAAATCCGCGACAAACTCATTGAGTTCAAGGAATCGGGAAAATTCATTGTCACTTACGGTGAAAGCTATTCGCAAAGCGCATATTATATAGCCTCCATTGCCGACAAGATTCTCCTCAATCCAGAAGGTGCTCTCGACCTGCACGGCATGGCCACGCAAATCACGTTTTACAAACACCTGTTTGACAAGCTCGATGTTGAGATGCAGATTGTCCGCGGTCCCAATAACCGCTTCAAGAGTGCCGTGGAGCCTTATTTCTTGGACAAAATGAGCGAAGCCAACCGAGAGCAGATGGACAAGCTGTTGGGCACGGTTTGGGGGCAAATCCTCCAAGGCATCAGCCAAAGCCGCAACATCAATGTTGAGCAACTCAATATGATTGCCGACAATTTGGAGACCTCTTTCGATGCAAACAAAGCACTCGAATACGGCCTGGTAGACAACCTGTACTACAAAGACCAAGTGTTGGATGAACTGAAAGGCCTGACGGGCAGCAACAAGAACATCAACGCTATCAGCAATGCCAATTATGCCAAATCCTATAAAGACAAGAACGTGAGTAAGAACGAGGTTGCCATCATTTATGCCTCGGGACAAATCTTCGACGGTAAGGGAGATGAAACCACGGCTATCTACTCTGAGAATCTTTCCAAGACCATCCGTAAAGCCCGTGAAGACGAAAACGTGAAAGCCGTTGTGCTGCGTGTCAACTCTCCTGGTGGCAGTGCCGTGGCATCGGCCATCATCGGTCGCGAGCTCGACCTCACCAAAGAAGTGAAGCCCGTCATCGTCTCTATGGGCAATTACGCTGCTTCGGGTGGTTACTGGATTTCCGCCAAGGGTGACTACATCTTCGCAGACCCCACCACGCTCACAGGTTCCATCGGCGTGTTCGGCACCTTCCCGAATGCAAAAGGCTTCTTGAACGACAAGGTCGGCCTGACTTTCGATGTGGCCAAGACCAACGAAAATGCCGAGTTCCCCAACTTCACCGAGCCGCTCACCGAGTTCCAATACAGCAAATTGCAAGAAAGTGTGGGTAACACCTATGACCACTTCACCAAACGTGTGGCCGAAGGTCGTGGCTTGACCCAAAGCTATGTCGACAGCATCGGTCAAGGTCGTGTGTGGGCTGGTGCCGATGCCATTGGTTTGGGTCTTGTCGACCAATTGGGCGATATGGAAGACGCCATCGCCTACGCGGCCCAAAAAGCCAACCTCGGCAATGACTACAAGGTGACCGAATGGCCCAAGCAGAAGGATTTCTTCACTCGCATCATGGAGTCGATGAACGGCAACGGTTCCGACCAACTTGATGCTGCCATGAAGCATAGACTTGGTGCATACTACGACTACTTCAAAGGCTTGGACAACTTGCAAAAGAACACGGGCATCCAAGCACGGTTGCCGTTTGATATGATTATTGAATGATAAAAAACGGGGTTAAACCCCGTTTTTTATTTCTCATACTCCGCCATCACCTCTTCTCGCTCCATCTGCTTCTCGCCCCAGTCATCCATGAGGTTTTGGAGTTGCTCTTTCTTTTGGCCATAGGCCCAATACCAGTCGTTGTCAATCTTGATGTCAGGATGTTGGTCGGGATTGGCCATGATGGCGTCCTGTTCGGCCAGTTCGGCTTCTAACTTGCTGATGGCTTCCTCAAGGCGTTGGATTTCCTTGTCGACCTTGCGGAGCTTGGCATCAATCTGCTTTTTGCGCTCATAGTTGATTTTGTTTTGCGAAACAGGTTCAGCGGCGACTTTCTGAGGTTGTTGTTTGGCGGCTATCTCCAACTCCTTCAAGTGGCTGAGGTTTTTCTGCTCCAAGAAGTCGTAGATGTCGCCGATGTACTCCTTGATGTTCGACTTGCGGAACTCATACACCTTGTTGGTCAAGCCTTGAAGGAAATCACGGTCGTGGGAAACGATGATTAATGTGCCATCATATTGGATTAAGGCATTCTTCAGGATATCTTTTGAGAGCATATCCAAGTGGTTAGTAGGCTCGTCGAGGACCAACAAGTTGGTCGGAAAAAGGAGCATCTTTGCTAAAGACAGACGGGCTTTCTCTCCACCAGAAAGCACTTTCACCTTCTTATCGATATCATCGCCACGGAAGAGGAAGGATCCGAGCAAAGCTTTCACTTTCAGGCGCATGTCACCGACAGCCACATCATCTAAAGTCTCGAAGACGGTCTTGTTCATGTCGAGCATGTCCTGCTGGTTCTGGGCATAATAGCCAATCTTCACTTCGTGACCCAGTTTCACTTCGCCTTCATGGTCTAGCACGCCGCAAATGATTTTGGACAAGGTCGATTTGCCCTCTCCGTTGCGCCCGACAAAGGCTATCTTCTCCCCTCTCGGAATCAACAGGTTAACGTCTTTGAGGATGATCTGGTCACCGTATGACTTACCGACATGGTTGAGCTCCAGCGTCACCTTGCCCGAATGAGGCGCAGGCGGAAACTTGAAGTGGATGGCCGTGCTGTCGATATCGTCGATGACGATTTCATCCATCTTTTCGAGCAGCTTCACGCGGCTTTGCACCTGTTTGGCCTTAGTCGCCTTGTAGCGGAAACGCTCGATGAAGGCCTCAATGTTCTTGATTTCGCGCTGCTGGTTCTCGTAAGCCGAACGCTGCATATCGACACGCTCCTCACGCAGGCTGACATAATCAGAATACGGTACCTTGTAGTCATAAATCTTGCCGTTCGAGATTTCCACCGTGCGGATAGTGATGTTATCGAGGAAGGCACGGTCGTGCGACACCATCAGAATGGCACCGTAATAGGCTTTCAAGAAACCTTCGAGCCATTGAATGGACTCGATGTCAAGGTGGTTGGTAGGCTCATCGAGAAGAAGCAAATTTGGCTTTTTTAGCAGGATTTTGGCCAGCTCCACGCGCATCTGCCAGCCGTTGCTGAACTCGCGCATGGGACGCAGCATATCCTCGTGGCCAAAACCCAAACCGACCAGAATTCGTTCCGCCTCGCCTTCGATACTGTTACCACCAAGCAAAGCAATGCGGTCATTCAAATTGTTCAGTTTGACAATCAACTTCTCGTACTGTGGGCTTTCGTAATCGGTGCGGTCGGCCAGCTCCTGCTGCAGACGCTCCAAATCGAGTTCCAATTGATGGTATTCATCGAAAGCGGAAAGGGCTTCATCCAAAACGGTCTTCGTGCTGTTCACGTTCTTCTCCTGGGGCAGATAGCCAATGGTAACACCTTGAGGGATAATAACATCACCTTTTGAAGGTTGTTCCAATCCGCAAATGAGTTTCAGTAGCGTAGTCTTGCCCGCGCCGTTTTTGCCCACTAGACCGATGCGGTCCTTCTCACGAATCAAAAAGGAAATGTCGGTAAAGAGGTCTTCACCGGTGAAGTGCATGCTTAGGTTTTGGATTGAAATCATCGTGGGCCGATTTTAGGCCGCAAAGGTACAGTTTTTTATTGGTTTTTAGACTTGTTTTGTCAAACACCAATCCTTAAGACGAGCACATAATAAACAAAAATGATCCAAAGGACTTTCGGGGGCTGGTTCCCAAATTTGCCCACAAGAAATCACCCCATTTTCGTTTATCTCAAATTGATACAGATCTCCATCAATAGCGCTCCCGACGGAAACACTATCTATTTTATTATCAATGAATTGTTTGCTTAAATACAACACTTGTTCCGCAAGCTCCTTTTCCAACTCAACGAAGCATTCATCTATATTGATGCCCGCAGCGTCTTTTGCATACCATAGGTTTTTGTCAAACGAGATTACCTTTAAGAAATACTGCTCTTCAACGGATTCTATTTGTAATGCATATTCAGGATCAAATGATGGCATGGTTGTGAATCGGAAAAGAAAATCGTCTCCTAAACGAGTCTGGAGAATACTATCCAAGGAATTGTAATAGCTTTTCAATTGCGGAGTCACATCAAACCTGGCACAAAGTGATAGCCTTGATTGAGCAACTGCTTTTCCGTTCAATCCAAGTATTGATAATAACAATACTATGCCTATAATACCTTTTTTCATGGCTTATTTTGAAATGACTAAAGGTTTAACCGCTATTCTGTTTTGAGATATGATTTTCACCCAGTACAAACCGCCTTCAAAGCCCGACAAATCGAGTTGCAAAGAACTACCGTCAGCCTCTTTGCTGATCAAAACCAGCCCCAAGGCATTGTAAACCATCACCTTTTGTAATCCCTCTAATTCGATGGTAATAAGCCCGTTGGTAGGATTAGGATAGAGCTTGAAATCAAGCGCTTGGTTTTCGTCGGTCGAAGTCAAGTCTATTGCGACATAGTTCAGTTCGGGGTCGTTCAAAGAGGTGGCATAGTCCGACTCGCAGGTCTCGCCGTTGTCTGCCAAATAGAATGCCGTCAAGCGGTAATAGACGTCCTCGTGGTCATCATCGGCCAAGTTGTCGCGGTATTCATAATATAGCTGGCTTTCTATGGCAGGAATTGATGCCACTTGCTCATAGTCCGTGTTGTCGAATGAACGAAACAGGTTGTATTGCTGTAAGGCGTAGCCGTCTTTGGCAAGTACTTCCATGCGTCCAGCTTGATTGGTGACAAAAGCCCGTAACATCCAAGTGTAGTGCATATTGAAGGTATGCATGTCGGTCCAGGTCTCGCCGTCCAACGACACCCATCGTCCGTTAGGATTTCCCATGTCCTGAGATGCTGCAGCAGGACGCGCCAAACCTTGCTGCCCAACAACAATCCAAAGTGGTTCGTTTTCAGGGATTTCGTATTCGGGACTGATGGTTTCCTCATGCCACGCATGGGCGTTTGTCAAGCTCATGTTTTGTGAACGGACTAGTGTACGCGGTGCCAATTCGCCACCCACATAAATCCACAGTTGGTAAGTACCGGCTCCCACGTCGTATAGTGAAACTTTCCTTAAAGCCGTACCAACATAATCAGCCAAGTCTTCAGCATCAAAGCGGATGGCCCAGAAGATGCGTGGTTCTCCATCTCCGCCCAAAGTACTTTTATTGACGCCATCGTCGTAATAAAGCCATTGCTCAATCGGCTCAGGACGTTCACCCCACGAAACCAACGCACCATGATCGGAATCGTTTTCGTAATAGGTTTCACCATCCAATTTCGCAGGCGGGTCACAATAAGTGGGAAAAGTTGCCACCGTACATTCCTCACACGACATGGAATAATAGGTACCATCCAATGCTCCACCATACACCAAACGCAAACAATATGTCACCTCATCATGCATCGTGACAGTCTCGTCCAAGAATGTTTCGGCATCAGTAAAGCCAAGATAAGCACCATCACGATACAAGAATGCACCCAGAAACTCGCCTTCGGGATAGGTCCATGACAAGAGGAGAGCCTCGTTGTGCAGCGACCAGTTCAAACCCGTAGTACTTCCTTGGAAATCAGAGCAAGGATGATACACCCACTCGCAAGCGTACCAATCACAAGTGTCGGAGAGATAAACAGGACGCACTTGAGCCCAACAGGTATCGCCTCCTGAAAGGTTGCTGACGTCAAACTGGAAGTCATTCGTCGTAGAAGTTCCCACAAATGCTCCGTTCAACATGACCTCGAAATGCTGTAAATCACGAACTTGACCATTTTCCAAGGTCCAAATCGCCCAACCCGTGGAAGAGACATACAGACTGTCGATGCCATTCGTAGCCTCCATCAACTCAATCTCGACTTGTGTCGGACCAAAAACAGAAAACATTGAATCTGAGACATAATCCACAAAGCCATCAAGATGCACCCTCAACTCATACTCGTCACGGTAGACACCATTCAACAATAGATGCCCATTGGCATCAAATGTGCCTTGATACTCATGGCCTTGTTGAGAGAAAAGCGTCGCCACTGCTCCCAAAGGTGGCTGCCCAACATTGGTGGTAGCATTAATCTCTAGAGTCGTAGTCATATCCTTGTCCAGATAAGCCGACCAAATGGTATCAGAATTACCGCGGTTGCCTTCGTAATGGCAGCTCACCCCCCAGCGGTATTGACCCCAGGGCAGGCTGTTCCAATTCATGTCCATAAAGGCGGTATCTGCCAAATGCGAAGCCATCATTACAGGCTCTTCTTCAAAACGGCTACGGAATAGGTCGTAGTATTGAAAAGAGCGTGTCGCTTTCGTACTGTCCTCTTGATAGAAATGGATGCCGTCAACATAAAAGCAATCCTCGCCCAAATCCGTAGAAGCATCTTTCTGATAGGTCCAGCGAAATACATGTTCGCCCACCGTGACATCGAATTGATGTTCCGTCCAGTCTTCCTCGCCTGAACACTCCATCTTTTTCACACCATCAAGATAGAAACGCCCCATGTCCCATGGACTTTCCGACGAAATCTTGCTGAAAAAGCACATCTGACCTGCCATAGGGATATATACCGAGACTTCAATTTGAGAGACGCCATTACCTTGCCCTTCACAAGACGACTTCATGCAATACACGCCTTCATAGGCATAGATGGAGTCGATGACCCAAGGAAAATCGGAAAGTGTATGGTTCCAGTTGAAACGACTGAAATCGCCCGACTCAAAACCTTCATACAGTTCGGGATCGTGCATCGACCAACTGAGACGCACCAAGTCATCAGTGAATTGTCGTGCTGCCACATAACGCACTGGGACAAAGACCTCATGAAGATAGAAATCAAGACCAAACAGCCATTGGTCTTCTTCAACATACAATGAATCAAGAAGATAATCATCCTCATATCCAACTGCAGCAGCCCAAATCGAATACAATCCTTCATTGATAGAATCGGAATAAAAGCCCAAAGAATCCGTAAAAAGTTGATAGACAAGGGTGTCACCAACAACATCAACTCCTGAAAAGGTCACTATTGCATTCTCAATCGGGGTAATAGAATCTTGCTCGTAGACATTGCCATACACCCATACAGCCCCAAAAGCAGTTTGAGTCTTCAGCAATGTGAAAGCCATCAGGGCAAGCCATAACCATATTTTACAATTCACTTTCCCATTCATTACTTCACAAATTTGGCTACCACGCTTTCGGAAGCGCCTTTGACTTGAATAAAATAAACACCTGCCTGCAACTCGTCAACCTTTATGTCGAACTCACCCAAAAGATTGGTTTTCACTTTTACCTCGGGCATTACACACACACCAAGTCCATTCAAGACCGTCACTTGATACATTTCATTTTCTTTCAATCCGCACACAAACAATTCATTCTCTGTCGGATTGGGATACAAACAAAGTGCTATCTTTTCTGAGACAGATCCTTCATACCTCATGTTCACCCTCCCTTCTCGATTGACAAACAGATGCAATCCCGAGACAGCAGGTTGCTCCACAGAGAGGGTGATTTCTTCACACATCCCCCGACCATAACGCGGCAAATCGGCCATCACTTGATAGGTACCTAAAGGCAAGTGGTTGAACCGAAAATGACCAGCTTCGTCGGTGAGCGCAAAGCCCAACACCCTCTGCTTGCCAGCATTGAGAAGCAACACCCCGGCATTTGACAGACCATCAGAGCAATACTCAGCATCCGTCCCTTCCCTCAACCAAGGTTGACAATAGAAATCACGTGCCTTGAAAGGATTCTCTGGCATATCAAACATGCCTGTGATACAACCATCTCCCATATTGAAACCTTGCATCCGCAGGGGTAATTCAATATCCACATCGTAGACATCACCATCCACTACAATCATGTTGGATTCGTTCCATTGAAGGTCTCCAAGATAGTAACAACCAGCTGCATCAACATCCAAAGTGTCGGGGAAAGCATAAAGAACATAAATATCGGGCAGCAAAGCATCAAATCTAAAGAAGCCATCCTCATCAGAAACAGTACGATAGAATCCAGAGACAAAAGGATTGTCATCGTCCATAGCCGCAGCAATCACTTGGGTATTAGGGCGTAGTGTTCCATCCGACCATGTCCTTCCCTCAAGGATATAGTCCTTGAACAAATCGAAACGAACCACATCAGAGGAATGACCACAAAATGACCAAACCTCAAGCACCAATTCCACATACCCCTGTTCCTTGTCCATGGCTCCGGGATAATAGAGCGTGTGTAATGACAACGAATCCTCGAAACGACCATCGCCCATGGAATGCCAGCGCAACGAATCATAGTTGTATGCCTCAGCCTGGTCAAGGGGAAGCGGACGGTTCATTCCACTGAAACCATCTTCGCCAGCATAAACACCAAGTGCTTTATAAAGTTCAATATGCATCGCATCCGTTTTGGTAGTGCCATTGCTTGTAACACGTAAAGTCAGCGTCACCTCGCCCACTTCATAATCGGCATCAGAGGGATAATATCTAGGCTTTAACGACAAAGAGTCGGAAAAGACCCCAGTGCCTGATGTACGCCAAACAAAATAGCTGTACTGGTATGGAATACTGGCATTATCAACCAAATAGCCTGACTGTGAAGCACAAAAATCCCCATCGGGACCAGCATAAGGATAATAAGTGGCAAATGCATAAGCACTTTGACCGACAGAAGCATAAACATCTGGATTAAAATCACGGTCGCAAGCCACAACTGCTAGGTTTTCCGTCTGTTGAGGCGTAAGCATGTAGGAATTCTCTTCAATCCCATCGATGCAATGTGCGAATCTATAATAATTGAAATTACCATAAAACAGTGCATAATGATCAACATCCTGTTCCAAGTTCTCATCCCACGAGATCAACCACTTGTTATTCACAAACTGCTTCTTCACCCTGAACGGCGGTGCTATAGGAGCCGTGGTATCACATTCCGTCAATCGGGGTTCATAAACAATCTCCCCCAAAGAAGGCGAATCATGACCATCGAGAATCACAGATTCAATCTCATCCACAGACTCGGCGTCCCAATAATTTCCCTGCATATCAATATTCTCCGTCGAAACATTGGCAAATAGAGTCAAATCTTTTTTGTAATGCAAGAAGTTGTTGGCATTCATCCGCGACTTCTCAGAAGGGAAACTCACAATCCGCTTCTTGGCTTCACTGATGGTATTGCGTATGAAGACGACAGAGCCTGAAGATTGGAGGTTGGTCAACACCATCTCATTCTCAAAAAAAGTGTTTTTTTCAAAAACCAGATGACAAACTCGCATCATTCTGACGGCCTCATCGTTGCTCCAAAACACATTGTTGCGGATGACAAGCGTATCCATGGCCGCCTTGATGCCGTAGGAGGAATAGCCCGACCCTCCTTCCGGCAAGTCGGATGAAATGAGGTTGTTCTCTATATAATTTGTGGCTTCCTTGTCAGAAATGCCTCCAACCGTCTCGAAGCTTATGGCAGTAGCCGCACCTTGGAAACAGTTGTCTGAAACATGGTTACGATTGCATTTAAATCCATAGCCGACGTTAGAAATCTCAATATTTATTTGACCTTGATCGAAGATGTTGTGCGTAAAGCGATTATTCTCGCTGTCTTTAGACCGAGCCTTCAGCTCAATTCCAGAGACACATTGATAGAAGAAACAGCTGTCTACCAAAAAATCGCTACAATCAGTCAGTTCAATGCCCTTGCCCGCAGAATAGTTGTTGAACGTGCAATGGTTGACAACAACATGGCTACTTGTGGAGGCATTCACTGCCGTCAATGCACCAACCACGTTGACATAAGATAGCCGCAACGAATCAGATTCATCCACGTTCTTCAGCTGCACACCAGCCCAGTCATGGGAAAACTCGTAACAAAGCATATAGATCGAGTCGTTGCTCTGCCCGTCAAGCACAAGTTTTCCGCCATCCACACGGAGATAAGCCGACTGTCCGAAATACAGCTTCGTACCAGCCGCAACATGAAGGTCACCGCCTTCGACGACGGTCAGCGACTCGCTCACCAAATAAACTGAGTCGGCACCCAATCGAGGCAAGTTCAATACGGTGTCAATCTCACCGTTGAGGGGCACATAATGCTGCGCTTCCACCAACAAGCCTTGTGTCATGAGCCAAAAGACCAAGAGACGCCGTATGAACTTGAATGGTTTCATGGTTTAGAAATAATAAGTCAGACCAAGTCGGAAATCCATCATCCGTAGCTTCATATTGAATGGAAAGTCAGCACGATAGAGCGAGCCACCAGTCACGCGGTATGACATCTCGGGAACGAGTTCGATACGGTTGGCCACTTTGAAGGCTGCTCCTATCCCTCCGAAGAAGGTGAAACGAATCGGATTCACCTGTTCCTTGACAATTGGCGCATGGTAAGGCGACTCGGAAGCATTGAGCGAACCTGCATAATTGACCAAAAAATCAGCTGAGACTCCTGCTTTGAAGAAGCTTCTGAAATGCTCCAATTTGATAAAATCGAAGGTGGCAAAAAGTCCAACGCTCAGGTAATCAAGCTGATTGATGTCACGATAGGCGTAATTCGTGGTGGTCAACGGCACGTATGTGGAATCCAACAAATACTGATAGGTCGTGTCGGTTTCGTGTACCACATAATAGGTATCCAAGGTGTCGTTCACATAGTAGTCGCCAAAGAAATCTGTTTTCTCAAGCAAGAAACGGTAGTGCACCGAGCGGTAGGACAAATTCATGCCCACACTTAAGCGATTTTGTTTATAACCGCCATCCAATCCTACACTATAGCCAGAAACCGGAACCACATCCATCAATCCGTTTTCAATCTCGGGGAAAGCTTTTTCATACTTGAAATTCGTTGGGCTCGCAGCCACAGAGGCTCCAATGAACCAACCATTATCCCTGAACTTCGGCCATGGAATCGTCAGTCCCTCATGCACGATGGTTCGGACCGTGTCGTGCAGCACTTTCAGTTTTTCGACAGTATCATAACGCATTACCGTACGAATAACCTGCACTGTGTCAATAATACGGATTACCTCGCTCGACTTGTCGACAATAGTATCCGTCTTGGGCTTAACCACTTCCACGACAGACTCAGCGGGAGGAGTAACCGTAGCATCGGGCTCATTTACAAGCAGTTGATTCTTTCGGATAACGTATTGTTTTCCGACCTTCTTGAAGCCATAGCCCGTGCCTTTCAGCAGGTCAGTCAGCACCTCTTCGACTGATTTGTAAGAGCAGGAATAACTTTCTATACGGATTTTGCTCATCTCCGTCTTGCTGAAAGCTACATTCAGCTCGTACTCGGCAAAGAGTTTTTCCAAGGCTTTATCCAGAGAGCACGACTCCACCGAAAACGAAATCAAAGGATTGAATGTCTGTGCATTAGCACTCTTTGGCTGTGCAAAAGTGAGAAGAAGCAAGAATAACGAGGGAAGGAAGAACGCAACAAGCATTCTATCTTTTTGTATATCAGCGATTCTATTCAGCAGGGAAAATCTCATCTCCAAAACAGTTCGAAATAGGCCGCTAAAATACGACAAAAAAATGAGAAGACTCTCATTTAGACAAAAAAATGACATTTGGGAAACTAATCCGATTAACGGATCTGGTAGGCACCGTCCGACTTGGTCACCGTGACTTCTGAAACTATCGCGATGGTTTCCAGCACTTCATCAATGGATTCCTCATCGGAGAAACGTGCGGTGAGCTTCTTGGCGGCACAAGCTTCATCAAGTTCAATCTCAACCTTGTAAAGGTATTCCAAAGCCTCCACAATCTTGGAAAGCGACTCGTTGTCGAATACCAACACATGGTTGTTGGCCAACTCCTCTTCCTTCACCTCGGAATAGCTCATGGTCTTCAGCTCGCCTTCGGCAGCATTCCACACACCGCGTTCGCCTGGAGTGACTTCTATCTTCGACAATTCACGACCTTTCTTATCGAAAGCGGTCATACTCACTTTACCCGTGTAAAGGTCAACGAAATAACGTTCCGTGTCCTTATCGGCGTTGAGAAGGAATGTTGTACCCAGCACTTCGACATCCATGTTGTTGCAATGGATGACGAAAGGTCTATCCTCGTCCTTGGTGACATCAAAATAAGCGATGCCTTCGAAATCGACAGAGCGATTCGTCTTGTCGAATTGTTCAGAATAGGTAATGGTACTCTCGCTATCGAAGTTGACTGAAGTGCCATCAGGCAGGACAAATGACGATTCGTTTTGTCCGTTGAAGGCGTATGTCACAGTTGAATTAAAGGGATTGCGCACCAGGAAGCCAACGAATAGAGCGATGAGGAAAGCGGCAGCCACACCGGAAACATATCTGTAGTTTCTGCGAATCCATGGCATCTGAACGACTTTGGTCTCTGTTTCCTCGATGGTGTCTATCTTGGTGTTGACGGCATCAAGAGCAGCCTTCACATCGGATTCGTCAAGCTCAGGCATGGCAAAATCGGTGAGGGCCCACACTTCGTTCTGATCTCTAAGTGCCTTGAAATAAAGACGATTCTCTTCCGACTCGGCCACCCAAGAAAGCAATTCAAGAGCTTCTTCAGCCGAGCATTGCCCGTCCAAGTAGCTCAAGATTAAAGCCTCATATTTATTGTTTACCGAGTTCATCCTAATCGTTTTTTTCTCATCGATTCACCTATATGACTCATAACTTTGATTTTACCCTTAGTGAAAAACGAAAAAAAGTAATTTTCAAAGATAAGCTTTCAGTCCTTCTCTGAGTTGCTTGATGGCTGCCGTCATATGGGCTTCAACAGTCTTTTGCGACAATCCCATTTTATCAGCGATTTCAGCATATTTCAACCCTTCGTAACGGCTTGCAAGAAACACTTCGCGACGCTTTTCAGGCATGTTTGCCAAAATGGCTTGATACGATGACTCCAGATTGTTGGATTGCAAAGTCTCAGAAGGGTCGTTGGCATCAGAATCATCGGTAAAAACTCGCTCATTGGCCTCGGCATGGGCGCGCTCCTTATTAATAAAAGTAATGGCTGCATTGCGCACCGAGCGCAACATATAGGATTCAAAAGAGGAATTGACCGTCAGTTTATCACGCCCCGTCCACAATTTCACAAACAGGTCCTGAACAATTTCGGCAGACTGGTCGGCATCGGCGACAAAACGAACGCCAAAACGCACCAAAGGTGCGTAATAGCGACGGAAAATGTTGTTGAACGCTTCCCTATCGCCTGCCTTCATCTTCTCAACAAGAACCTTGAGCTCGTTTTCGTTCATTATTAATAAAGGTATTAATACCGATGACAAAACAGGCTGCAAAAATACATATTTTTATGGCACAAAAAACATTTTTATATTTTATTATTTATCAACAATTTACAAACAATAATGCAAGTTTTTCAAGAAAATTAATGAGAAAAACCAAAAGAAAATCTTTTCCGATTGAAAAAAGTTGTATTTTTGCAGTCCGAAAAAAAAGAGAGTTAGTATCTAACTAAAAGATATCGAGAAATGTACGCAATAGTAGAAATCGCAGGACAACAGTTCAAAGTTGAGAAGGGTCAGCAAATCTTCGTCAACAGACTGCATGAAGAAGAAGGAAGCAAGGTTTCTTTCGACAAAGTGTTATTGATTGGAAATGAAGGTTCGACGAAAGTAGGAGCCCCGACGGTAGCCGGCGCCAATGTCGAAGCCACAGTGTTGCAACACCTCAAAGGCAACAAGATTATCGTTTTCAAGAAGAAAAGAAGAAAAGGATATCAGACTTCTAACGGTCACCGTCAGTATCTGAGCAAGATCCAAATTGAAAGCATCACTGAGTAAAAACCCGAAAAAACTAAAGAGATATGGCACACAAAAAAGGTGTTGGTAGTTCAGAGAACGGTCGTGAGTCCGCTAGTAAGCGACTCGGAGTGAAACTTTTCGGTGGACAAGCTGCCATTGCTGGCAACATCATCGTCCGTCAGCGCGGCACAAAGCACTATCCTGGCAAGAATGTCGGCATGGGCAAAGATCACACGCTGTATGCATTGTGTGATGGCATTGTCGACTTCAGGAAGAAGAAAGAAGGCAAGTCATTTGTCTCCATCCTCCCCGTCGAAGGACAAGTCACTGAATAATCGTATTCATAGTATACCGTTTTATCCCGATTATCTTACTTATGATGGTCGGGATTTTTTATGCCCCGTTTACAACCCGTTTGCGGCAAAATGCGTATCTTTGCCGTTGCAAAAAGACTTGAAAAATGAATCTCAGAACCATAGTATCAAAAATCCTCATCATAACTACCTTGGCTCTTGCCGCTTGCCAGTCGGCGCCCAAGACCGATCTTGAACGCGTCGATGCATTAATAAAACAGGTGCAAGACGATGTCACAACACTTAACGAACTTGAAAACAAAGAGCATGTACAACTCAAAAAAGACTTTATGGCCTGCGACTCCATGCTTCAATTCCTGCATCCCGAGGAAGTTGATGAAATCTTCCAACAGCTTCAGCTGGTTGGTGCCTACATCAGCCAATTCGAAGAAACCTGCCCTGTGATGCGTGCCAACATCGATACCACACTGACCCAACTTGGCAACCTTAGGTCAGACATTGAGACCCATTACCTTTCTGACTCACTTACTGCCATATACCTTGACATGGAATCGCAACACGTCACGCGAATCAATAACCAAGTTGAATACTTTAGGAACCGCTTCACAGATTGCAAGAAAGACCTGAACACATTCAAGAAAAAGAGATGAACCGTCCGATGCGCCAACGTTGGTTTTTCATATTCATTCTTTCGTTTGCATTCATCCTTCAGGTGGACGCACAAATCAGCACGCAGTCCAAAGGAAAGAAAGTCGACGCCAAGCAAAAGGACCAAGTTCAAATCGATGACCAACTGGCTGGACAGTATTTCCGTGAACAAGAGTTTGACAAGGCCCGCGACATTTATGCAAGCCTCTACCAGAAAACCGGGCAAACCCATTATTTCCAACAATATACGGAATGTCTCATCCAACTGAAAGACTTCGATCAAGCGGAAAAAGAGCTTAAAACATTTTCCAAAAAGAATCCCAACCATTCCAAAAGCATTGCCGACCTCATTTACGTTTACACCCTCCAAGGCAAAAACGACAAAGCCGAAAAAAGGCTGAATGAAGTTTTGAAAGAACTCCCGGCTAACGCTCCCAGTATCAGAGGCCTCAGCAACGCTTTGCAAGCAAGAGGACTCTATAATATGGCCATCGCTATTTTGGATAAAGGCAACAAGTTGCTTGAAGGCGAAGAAAACTTCTATTTGGATTTGGCATACCTCAACCAATCAATGCTCAACTACCAAGAGGCATTCCGATACTATTTCCTTGAGTTGGAAGCCCATCCCGGGCAATATAACAATATCCGCAACCGTCTGCAAACCATGTTGTTCTACGATGTGAACAACAACATTTCTGACGAGATGCGCATGGCTTTGCTGAAACAGACCCAAGAAAAGCCCGACAACTTGGAGTTTGCCCAACTTTTGGTTTGGTTTGCCCTGCAACAAGAGGACTACGACATCGCTTTGGCCCAATGCAAAAGCATCGATCGCAAGACCCACGACCAAGATGCCCAAATCAATAATTTGTCGGGCATCTGCCTGAACAACAAGCAATATGACATTGCGAAGCAAGGCTACACCTACATCATGGATAAAGGAACCAGCAACCCCTTCTATGGACAAGCCCTCACCGGCAGCATCAAAGCCGACTACCTGAAACTGAAATCCTCTAACAACACCGACACCAGAGCCTACGAAAAGCTCACGAAACGCATTGATGAGGCTTATAATGTAATTAATACTAACGATCTGTCGAGGCTAATCTTGATACAAGCCGACATCATGACCTATCAACTTGGTAAATCTGAGGAAGCCATTGCCATGCTTACTCAAGCCATTGAGACCGTTGGCGGCAAACAGGACAAAGCCGAACTCAAGCTGAAATTGGCCGACATCTATCTCTACAAGGACGAGGTATGGGAGGCCACGCTACTTTACAGCCAAGTCGACAAGAGTATGAAGGAAGAACCCCTTGGCCACGAGGCTCGCTTCAAAAACGCACAGCTCCGCTATTTCATTGGTGAATATGAATGGGCTGAGAGCCAACTGAAAGTGTTGAAAGCTGCTACATCGAAACTCATTGCTAACGATGCCATGACTCTCTCACTGGTTATAAAAGACAACCTTGAAGTAGACACCACAGGAATGGAACTCAACCGTTTGGCGCGTGCCGATTACAGAATCTACCAGCAACGCGAAGACGAAGCTCTAACTTTGCTTGATGACATCATCGCCACAGGCAACGAAGTTAGCAAAGCTCACGCGCTGTTCCGCAAAGGTGAAATCGAAGAGCGACGCAAAAACTCCGAAACCGCCGAGCAACTGTTTTTACAGATTGTGGAGCAACACCCTGACAGTTATATGGCCGATGCCGCATTGATGCATGCTGCATTGATCGAACAAAACGAATTGAAAGACAAAGAATTGGCCAAACAGCATTACGAGAAGCTGATTGATGAATACCCGACCAGCATTTATACCGCCCAAGCGAAGAAGAATTACCGAAAACTATGAACGAGGTCCGACCCAAGAAAGCCTTAGGCCAGCATTTCCTGACCGACCAGAATATTGCCCAACACATCGTGGAGCAGTTGTCGCCTGATGTGGAGAGTGTTATTGAGGTGGGTGCCGGCACGGGCGTTTTGACCCAATATCTCGTGCAAGATGTCCTCGACAAATTCCATGTCATCGAAATCGACAAGGAGTCCATCTCCTATTTGGAGAATCATTTCCCCATGCTCGGCGAGCGACTCATTGAGGGCGACTTCCTCCGCACCGATTTGAGCCAATTCGGGAAACAAAACATGGCCATCATTGGCAACTTCCCGTATAACATCAGCAGCCAGATTTTCTTCCAGGTGCTGAAATACAAGGAGCAGGTCGTTGAAGTGGTCGGCATGGTGCAGAAGGAAATGGCCGAGCGCATGGCCGCCAAGGAAGGCAGCAAGACCTATGGCATCCTCAGCGTGCTGATGCAGGCTTGGTACGACATCGACTATCTTTTCACCGTTCACGAAAATGTTTTCAACCCGCCTCCAAAGGTGAAGTCTGCAGTCATCAAGATGCGGCGCAATGCCGTCACCGACTTGGGCTGCGACGAGAAGCTCTTTGTGAGCATCGTCAAGCAGGCCTTCAACCAGCGCCGCAAAACCATGCGCAACTCGCTGCGCCCAATGCTCAGGCCTGAAATCATTGAAAACGAAGTCTTCAACAAACGACCTGAACAACTGTCGGTGCAGGAGTTTATTGATTTGACGAACTTGATTGATAATTGTTGATTTCCAATACATTAATACCAAAAATCAACAAATTACCTAAAATAGGCAATGTAGAGGCGCGCCACGGCACGTCTCTACAAAGCAACCAACCTAATCACAACCTACCGCTATCCGCATTGCTCCCCTGATGGTTCTCGAAACGCTTCAGGTTCTTGCGGTTGAAACTGTAGCGCAAGGAAAAGCGGATATAGCGTGCATCAATGATATTATCACTCTTCGAGATGATGCCATCCAGCAGGCTTTCACGGTTACCCACATCGGTGTTGAACACATCGTTCACGCTAAGCGTGGTTTGCAGGTTGCCGTCTAAGAACCTCGCCGAAAGGTCCAAGCCCATCTTGGGATGACCTTGTGTCTTGGCATAGCCACTGAGATGCGAAGAATAATACAAAGCATAGCCACCCAATTCCACATCGTATTTCTTGATGAGCACATACGAGAAATCAAGATTCGCAAAGTAACTCCACAATGAATTGCGGTAGTCGAGAGCATCGCTGCTGTTGTAATTCTCATATTTTGCCTGACCAAATAAACCTATGTTCAACCGGTTGTCGAAGAACCTTTTCGACATATTCAGAATGAACAACAATTCGTCTCTCTTGCCGAAATTGCCGTAAGTGTAGCCGATGATGGCGCCGTCAGCATCCAATTGCGGCACCTGTAGCACATAGTCCTCATTATGACCATACGCAACAGCAAAGTTCAACCAATAACGATAGCGGTATTTGAATGTTACATTGTTCTGTGTGGAGTGTTTCAGGTTGGGGTTGCCCTCCACATAATAGACAGGACTTTCGTACTTGCGGAAGGGATTCAGATAGGTGAAGTTGGGCTTCCCATAGTTGCGACTGTAGTTGAAGGTGAAATAATGGTCCTCATGGGGTTTGAATCGCAAGGTGAAATTGGGACGAAAGACGTTGTAGTTGTATGGTGTCTTGATTCCTGTGGTTTCCGAAATGCCCAAAGTGCGCACATACGAGTCGGTAAGCGTGAGGGCATAACTGAACTTCTCGCTCACCTGATGGTCAAAAATGAAATAGCCCATGAAGGAGTTCTCCTTGTAATTGAAATCGTTGGTTACCAAAGTGTCAGGTTGCCATACGCCGTCAATGAGATTTTCATAACTGAAATCATTTTCCAAATCGGAATAGTTGTAAGAGAGACCAGATTGGATTCGGATTTTGTCCCATTCACGGGTATAGTCGGCGCGGGTCGAGAAGAGCCAACCGGAATAGGGCGAAGCATCACGGTTGTAAGTCACCGAATCAAGCAAATAGTTGTATTGACGCAGGTTGCCCGACTCATTGAGGTTGCGGCTCAAATTGGCATCCACAGTGATGTAATGCTTGGGGTCTTTGAAATTGTGCTTGTAATAGATGTCGCCCCAATAGGAACGCGAGTCGTTCCGCGCCGTGTCGATGGAATGGATGGCCGTTCCTCGGTCGAGGATATGCTCATTGATGTTGTCGTGGTCGAAATCGAGGTCTCCCGAGAAGTTGATGTCCAATGAGTTGTTGTCGTCAAACTGGATGCCTGTGCCCGTGTTCAAATAATAGGAGTTCATATTATTGGTATGTCTTGCCTCGCGTCGCATCAACGTGTCGCCGTTCTCGCAATACTGCCAATTGCGGTAGGAATACTCCCTCGGATTGTAGTTTTGCGACAGATACAGATAGGTGTTGGTTTTCAAGGTTCTGAAATTGAGATTGAGCGACGACCTCGCACCAAGGCGTTTGCGCAGTTGCAGGTCGCCTGAAACGCTGCCGTAGAAACCCATGGCCAAGTTCTTCTTCGTGATGATGTTCACCACGGGGCCGTCCCACTCGCCCGCGAAGCGTGGCGGGGTTTCGTACATAATTTCCACCTCGGCGATGTCCTCGGCCTTTTCGCCTTGCAACATATTGGTAATCTGGTCAAAAGAAACGCGAATGGGCCTTCCGTTAAGACACACTAAAACAGGCTTGTTCAAGACGGTCAGCGTGTTCTCGTTCACCCTGTAGAACGAACCGGGGATTTCCTGCAGAGCGTCAATGTAGGTGGCCGCAGGCGGCAGTTTCAGTTCGCTGATGTTCATTTTCAGTTTGTCGAACTTGTCCTCAAAGACCTTTGAGGCGGTTACTTGCACCTCATTCAGCATTTTCACATCGGGCTTGAGGCGCAGCGTGTCAAGACGCACATCTTTGTCAAGATTGACCGAAAAAGGCAGATGCGCAAAGCCGGTGAACTTCACCAAGCCTTTGTATTGGCCCTCTTTGAGGCCTCGCAGGGCGAAGTCGCCTTGCTTGTTGGTGATGCCGTAAGTGGCTTTCAAAGTGTCGTTGCCTTGCCATACCATAACGGTAGCGTAAGGCAAAATTCCTTGTTCGTCGCAGACCGTGCCGCTTATTGTGTGGGTCTGGGCTATGCCTGCCATTGAAAGCATTAGCATAAGGGTTAAAGTTGGGATGTGTTTCATTGTTGAATTGTTGATTGTTTAACTGTTGAATTGTTGATTTGAGGCAAAAGTAGCCCAAGCCGATGACCTGTCAACGGGATTACAGTTTTGATTTGGCGGCTTACAAATCTTTCTTTAATAATGATTTGCAAACAACTAAAAAACAATAAGATAAGGAAGTGAAATTACAAGCGGTTCTTCAATTCGTCAGGCTCGAAACCCATCTTTTTGCGCAATTCGCTGCGGCTTTTGTTGATGGAATAGACGCTCAAACCAAGCAGGTCGCCCATTTCAGCGTTGGAGAGGCCGCTGCACGAAAGCAGACACACCTTGGCATCGGTTTCGTTCAGGTCAGGGAATTGTTCGGCAATCATGGCCTGCAAGCCCGGATAGGCCGCCTCGATGATGGACACGGCACTCTCGAATGCGATCTCCTTCCCGTTCATCACCTGTCGCACCAAAGGTTTCCACTCCATTTTGGGGTCGTAGGCGTTTTTCTCGATGCGGGAGGCAGATAGAATCAGGCGGAGGCGGTTCGTAAGTTCCTGTTTCACAAACGGATTCTCCTCGGTCTGCTTCGATTCCGTCACTTGGATTTCAGGTTTTGGTTCTTCCATTGGGGGGTCAATGGGTTCAGCTTTCGGCTTGCGTTTCAGCCAATACAGCAGCGCACCTATTATTAGTGCAAATAAAGCCATGATACAGAGAACCAATGTTTTATGCTGCTTTTGCATTTGCTTTTCAGCCATCGTATTTCGCAAGTTCAAATAATCGTTTCGTTGTTGCTGACGACGGTAGTTTTTGATTACACCATAAGTATCGCCATACACGGTTTCATCGGCCGTAATCCAATGCGTCAAAAAAACTGGATATAGATCGTGTTGCCGACCATAGAAGCAAAACACGTCGGCACCACCCAGTTTATACTTTTCATCGAATTGCATCGCATGCGCCCAAACACTGCCATAATAAGCGGTCGAATCGTCGCTTAATGGCTTAATATCGTGTCTGACATTATGATCAAAAAACAATTCTTTTATGCCGTATGCCTTGGTTGCCAGTTTCAATCCAGTGTCTTCTGTCTCCAATTGTTTCAAAAGCAGGATCCCAACATCCCTGTTATCAAAATGCTTATCGCCTAACATTATTCCTTGGTTGAACATAGCACGCCACTGGGCATCTTCATTGCCGCTTTCAAATGCAAAATCAATACTATTGGCCAAATGGATTGCAGCATCGTTGAACTCCTCCAAAAAACATTGGTTCACGCCCATCATATTCTGTACGAAGGCTCTCTCATACAAACGGTTGCCAAAATAGCGGTCGGCGGAATCCAAGGCAGCGGCGGCTTCCTTGTATTTATCCATCCAATGCAACTGTCTTCCCATTTGGAAAAAGGCTCGGGCAATGGTCAGACTGTCACCTGCACGAAGGCCAAATTTCGTGGCTTCCTCAAAAGATAGCAAGGCCAAACTATCGGCATAAATCGTCTGCAAGTCGTAACCTTTGTAAAGCGCGGCCAAAGCCGCCTTCTGGGGTTGACCTTTTTTGGCAAAATAGGCAGGAGCGCAGTCGAGGTCGGGCGAGGTGTAGGTATGGTTCATTACCTTATCTAACAAGAAGTTGCCGTTTGATTGAGTTGGATCAGTGGCATCGCGGTCGTCGCCATAGATGGCGCGGCCTTGCAACAAAGCCATCTCCATACGCTCGTCTTCGGTGAAATAGATTTCCAAATGCATCACACTATCAATGAGGCGCAAGGCACTATCAGGACGGGTTTCTACTATGCTTTCGGCTTGGCGGAGCAAGCGTTTCGCCTCGCGTTGTGATGGGTTGCAGGCAACCAAGGCCAGCAACAGACTACCAAAAATCAAATGACTTATTTTCATAAGGGCAAAATTACGGAATAATGTATTTGCTTGTTTTATAAAACCAAATTTTGGCGCAAAGGTAGCGCATGGAAAAAAGCGATTGCCAAAATTACAGCCTTCTTTTCGGTTTTTACAAGTATTTTTCCGTAGAAAAATCATAAATAACTGAAAATCAATCGGACTAAAAACAGGTTTTACAATTTTGGTGGATGAAAAATATTGTTCTTGAGGCGGCCAAAACCTTAAATTTTGACCTCTTTCCGCATGGCATGGCGCACCGTGAGGAAGGCCGAAGTGCAGCCCACCACGAGGATGGTGGCGAAAATGAGCAATACGTCTTTCAACTTCAAAAGCACGGGATAGGCATCCACTACATAATTGCCGCCCGTGCCAAACTTCACGAAACCAAATTGTTGCTGCAACAACACCAGAATGATGCCCAATAGCAATCCTATGATACCGCCAACCACGGAAATCAGCAAGCCTTCATTCATGAAGATTTTCTGAATCAGACGGTTATCGGCACCCATAGCCTTCAAGATTTCGGTGTCTTTACGCTTGTCGATCATCAGCATCGAGAGTGAACCGACCACATTGAAAGTGGCCAAAACCAAGATGAAAGTAAGGATGACATACACCGCCCACTTTTCGGAGCGCATGATTCTATAAAGCGTTTCCTGCTGCTCTTGTTGGTTCTTCACAGTGAAATCCTCGCCTATTATGGAGGCAACCGACTTCTTTACCTTATTAATATCGGTGTTCGGAGCTGTAAAAAGTTCCACATTCGTGGCTTTATTCTCATATTCAAGTAGTTCCGAGAGCAAATCGAATGGCACTAGCACCAGTTTCTCATCCTGTTCCTGCTCGGTGGAGACGAC
>Ga0247611_10002019_pt1 | contig 34410 bp, 31 predicted proteins | sample 177DNAGHGhighgp2_FD_192422 | JGI IMG/M metagenome (GOLD analysis project Ga0247611, IMG submission 192422) | Sheep rumen microbial communities from Palmerston North, Manawatu-Wanganui, New Zealand - 1770 DNA GHGhigh gp2 | ecosystem: Host-associated > Mammals > Digestive system > Stomach > Rumen... | reverse complement strand
TGAAGACGTCGTCGATGAGCCTCAAACCTCTGATCCTCTGCATGATCTCCTGGTAGTGCTGATCATTGTAATCTGTCATAAAAGAAACCTCCTTAAACATTTGATTTTCAAGAGCATATCATAGAGATGCTTCCAATAATGGGACTATCAAAATTAGAACAAACAAAATTGCGCATTTTGATAAAACACAAAAACGGATTGGCCGCAAAAGTGAACTTTGAGGTAGCACCTGCAGGCCTGTCAGTAAAGGCACGGCTTGACGCCTTGGCTTTCGCCAGCCTTGACTGCCAAGCCTTATGCAGGTGCTTTATAAGTTTGCAAGAGGCGGTGCCCGCCTCATGCATCAAAGATGCCGTCATTAATTGATCGAGTTATATTTTCTTGTAATCCGTTTTGAAAAATGGGTTTCTTTCAGTTTGTTAATATTCTTCAAATGGCTGTTTTTGCCTTTTCCGGGCGACAAAGACCGACAAGGAACCGACAGAAGAACGCTAACTTTTCCATACAAAAACCTACATGACTGACACAGAATTACGTAAAACGGCAGGGAATCATATAAATAGTCGACAAAATACCTGAAAAAACCGACAGGGAAATAGGGGCCGGATATCTGGATCAAAATGGGGGCGGGAGGACTCAAACCGCTGTATTTGTACAAAAAATATGTCCCCCAATCTTAAACGTTTGAGGGACATATCAGGTTATTTGTTAATCAGAATCAGTTAGCTACTATGATCCTTCCGCTGTCAGGATTTAAGCACTTACCGTCTGAGTCGAAGTCGTAGAGCTTGCCGTCGATCATGTAACCGGTCTTGTCGCAGATCATATTATACTCAAAATAGTACCATGAGCCTTTGTAGTTCAGCCATCTGTTCTTGTAGACCACACCGCTCTTGTCTGCGTAAAACCATTCGTTACCGTATCTGACAAACCAGCCTGTGACCATCTCTCCGGAATCTTTGAAGTAATAGCGCTTGTCGTCGGACAACGTTTCAAATCCGGTTGCCATCTTTCCGTCAGTTTCAAAGAAATACCATTTACCGTTTATCTGATGCCATCCTGTGTAGAACTTCAGGTCAGAGCCGTAGTAGTACCAGTTTACAAACGCTTCGTCCCGGTCATCGCAGTACCATCCTGCTTTGGTGACTATGCCGTTGGGTGTTGTACATTTACCGTCTTTGTTAAAAGAGTAATGCTTTCCGTCGATCCTGTAGAAGTCGTAGTCTGAGACCATCCAGCCAAGCTCATCGAAATAATACCAGGCACCGCCGTAACTTAACCACTGTTTGGTAAGTCTTTTTCCGTCGGATCCTATATAGTACCAAAGGGTATTCTCTTCGCCGTAGTCTTCCTTGACTGAATGCCAGCCCTTAAGTTCCTGGTCGCTTGAGCCGTCGTAATTGAGACATACACCGTTCTTGTCGAAGTCATATTTCTTGCCGTTTATCACGAAGTCCTCAACGTCGGAGATCATGGTGTCGTAACGGAAGTAATACCATTTACCGCCGTAATTGAGCCATTCGCTGAAGCAGATGGTGCCTTCAGGCTTTACATAGATCCATTTGGATCCGCCTTCTTCATATTTAAACTCATACCAGCCGGTTGTTAACAAGTGACCGTCATCAGCAAAATAATATGGCTTAAAACCGTCGTCATAGGTCTCAAAATAACCCGTGAGCATTGCAGGGGCTCCGCCGCCGTCATAACGGGAGCCGAAGTAATACTGTTTGTTGTTGATAGTCTTCCAGCCCTGATAAGCCCTGCCGTCAGATCCGAAGTAGAACCAGTTGTTGATGCCCCATTCGTCAATGCCGGTCTTCCAGCCGCCTGTTCTGTACTTTCCGTTGCCGTCAAAGTTGTAGAACGAACCGTCTTTATCAGTAAACCAGCCGTAAGTCATTACCGCATAAGAATACTGATAGTGCTCGGAAACATCAATGAGACGGGAATAATCATAGCCTATATCTTCATTAAAGTGATACCATGTCCCGCCGATCTGTTTCCAGCCGGTATAAGCTTTGCCGTTGGAGCCGACATATCGCCAGAGCTTTTTGCCGACATACTCTCCCATGACTTTTGCATAATTGGGGTTTGCCATGTCTTCTTTAGCCTGACCGAATAACGTGTAAACTCCGCATTCGATCCACTTGTTCTTTTCCATGGCGCCCGACTTGTTGAAGTGATAGAGACCGCCGTCGATGTAAGCCCATGTGTCCGTCAGTGCATAGCCGTCCTCATCAAGGTAATACCATTTGCCGCCATCTTCCTGCCAGGCATTCTTTACATAATCCGAAGCTGAAATGTAGTAACGCCAGCCGCTTTCAACCTGCTGCCAGCCTGTGGAATCAGCCATTGCCGTTGCGGGAATGAACGACAGCATGAAACCGGCGGTGAGGGCAGAGGCTATAAATTTCTTAATGCTCATAAGACCGAACCTCCATAAAAAAGTTATCTTGATGATAGCACATCTAAAAAACATTTTAACAACAAGTGAAAATGGTACTGTACATAAAGAAGCGAGACCGGCAAAGCCGATCCCGCGAAACAACAGATTAAAAGCAAGAGGAAATACTTATTGCTCAGCGTCCTTGATCCAGCGGCCTTCTGAGTCAAAGTAGTAATCATTATTACCGATACTGGACCAGCCGTCACTTAACATTAATCCGCTCTTATTAAAGTAATACCAATAACCATTATAAGATAACCATTTCTGCTTATACTGTACTCCGTCTGAGTCATAGTAGTACCAACTGGTATTACCGGAGTCATAAAACCAGCCCCTGCGGACAGAGGAAGAGGAAGGATTGAGGCAGACTCTGGAAGAATCAAAGTCATCTACCATCTTCAAAGAAATATCAGTCGTTGCCAACCTTATTCCAACCGGTATAAGCGGCACCGTCGGATCCTACATAGCGCCAGTTCTTTAAGTTTCTGTATTCATCAAGAACTTCATCAAAATTGGCGTAACGTGTGGCTAATTCTTCAAGTGCCTCGGATATCTTATAGTCGCCGCAGCTGATCCACTTGTTTTTGTCCATTGCTCCGCTCTTGCCGAAGTGATAGAGCTTGCCGTCGATGAAAGCCCATGTATCAAGGAAAGCATAGCCGTCTTCACCGAAGTAATACCACTTGCCGCCGATCTGCTTCCAGTCTTTCTTAACATATGAATCGGCAGAAGTGCAGTAGCGCCAGCCGGATGAATCGCTCCCTTGCCAGCCGATGGTATCGGCCATGGCGGTGGAGGGGATAAAGGATAAGAACATGCCGCAAGTAATGGCGGCTGTAAGAACTTTCTTCAGTTTCATAAAAACCTCCTATTCCGGTAAGTACGGAATAAAAGAAAAATGAATATTTAATTATAGTATATGACAGAAGGTTCTTCGAGATTGCATAAAACAGTTTGAAGTAAATTGAATTGCTTTCTCTTGCTTCCGCGCTACCGCTTGGATTGCCGGTCGTGATATGAGAGGGCGTTACCTCTCACATCACGACTGGCGAAAGACGATTATCTTGCAATATGACGTGCGAAAATTGGCGATAAACATTTTTTGAACCAAACTAGAGTAATTAGAACAAAAAACTTGTTTAAAACGAGGAGAAGTGTTATTATTTGATTGGAGGTGGCAGAGATGAAACTGTTGAGAGTAAAAGCTAATCATTTTAAAAACTGTGCTGATGGTTTTATGATTGATTTTGTAGCTAAATCGAAGAAAACTGCTGAAGATAAAGAGTACGAGTTGCAGGAGATCGCACCTGAGCTTTATGTTTATAATACTATGGCCTTTGTAGGGAAAAATGCCTCCGGTAAAACTTCTGCTATGGATCTTTTGGATTGCGCATATTCTATTCTTGGAGGATTTCGTTTGGAAAACAAGCACTATTCTTATGATGGTGTTGAGTTAGAGATTGTCTTTTATTATGCAGGGTGTATTTATCTTTATGAAACTACTCTTGAATCCGATAAACTTGGTAATAGAGCTTTATTTAGGAACGAGAGAGTATATAGAAAAAAGTATTATAAAACTAATGTGAAGGATATTTATAGTAAAGAGGGGTTCGAGATTATAGCCAAACCTCTTTTCCCCATTTCACCTTTTATGAAATCGAATGATTCTTTAGATGATGATCAATTATTATTGCCTGATGATACTTCCAGACTGTTTTATACACTTGGAAAGAAGGCAACAAGGGCTGTTTTTTATGACAGTTTTGAGGCCGGTAACAATACATATCGACTTATGTTCAATGCATTGAAGAATTATGATATTGATTCCGAAGTGTTAACACGTGTATTGAGGATATTTGACGATAATGTTGAATCATTGGAAATGCTTGATGAAAACAACTATAAACTTAAGTTTCAGGGTGTGACAAAAACACTTTCGGATACACAACTCATTTATATGTTGTCAAGTGGTACGACTAAAGGTGTTTTGTTGTATATCCTTATGATTGCTTCTCTGAAAAACGGTTTTGATCTTTTGATCGATGAGGTTGAAAACCATTTCCATAAGACTTTGGTTGATAATATGATCAGTCTGTATAAAGACAAGAGTGTTAACAGAAACAATGCCACTCTGATCTTTACCACGCATTATTGCGAAGTGCTCGATCAGATGGGAAGGCAGGATAATATATGGATCTGTAAATCAGGCACCAAGGTTTCTCTTTCAAACATGTATTTGGATTATCAGATCAGACCAGAATTGCTTAAGAGCAAGCAATACTATAATAACGCTTTTCAGACTGCTGTGGATTATGATGCCCTGATGGGACTGAAGAAGGTGTTGAAGAAATGAAGCGTCTCATTTTGTGTGAAGGTCCTAATGAACTTGAAATCATAAGGATTTTGCTGAGATATGACAGGTTGGTTTTCAGTGAAGACGATCTGCTCGGATTGACGCCTTATCATGCGAGGCAACTCAGCAATTCACAGGTAAGAACAGAACTCAATATATATCCGGGACATGACGTTATGGTCATGAGAGTTGGCGACGTTCTTAATGAGGCACTTAAGATACCTGAAGATTATAAGGACAAAATAACTGAGGTGAAGAAGTATTGTACCAAGCCTGAACTTGAAATGTTGCTGATCATCTCCGAAGGGTTGGTATCTGAGTATGATAAGTTAAAATCCAAAGTATCTCCCAAGGTGTTTGCTAAGATGTGTATAAAATCTGGTAGACGGAAATATGATAACAGCACACAATTCTATAAAGACTATTATGGAAATGATCCTGACAGACTTGTTTATTCGATTAAAGAGTACAAACGAATCAAGGGCGCACATAAGAAAGATGAATTATACCTGGCAGATTTGTTGAAGTAGTCTTAAAACATAATCATAAAACCCCGAAGCGCTTCTTCGGGGTTTTATGTGACTTATTTGATTTCAATTTATTTAAGTGTCAAACTTAAATGTGCTTCCGGACGGATTAAGGCATTTGCCGTTGGCATCAAAATTATAGGCTCTGCCGTTTATGATGAAATATTCCGTATCCGATACCATGTACATATCAGCCAAATAGTACCAGGAGCCGCTGGAATATAACCATTTATGCTGGCAGAGTGCTCCGTCAGCTCCGTAATACTTCCAACCGTATTTATCCTGAACCCACCCCGTCTTCATGGCTCCGTTAGAGTCAAAACAATAGTATTTTCCGTTGATCTGTTTCTCAGTATTCATAATTAAGCTGTGTCTGTCGAAGTAATACCATTTGCCGCTGATCTTCTGCCAGCCGGAACAGAGTTTACCGTCGGAACCTATATAGAACCAGTCGTATACGCCTTTATACCAGCCTTTTTCCGTAACACCGTCTGGTGTTGTGCATTTGCCGGTCTTGTCAAAGCTGTAGAGCTTTCCGTCGATTATATCTTCGATGTTAGTGAGTTTCTTGCCGTTGCTGCCAAAGTAATATTTATTTCCGCTATAAGTCAGCCACTGACTGTAATAGGCTTTGCCGTCGGTACCGTAATAGTATGGTCCGAGTTCTTCCTTTTTGCTGCTCTCGGGATACCATCCCTTTCTGTTGCTTGTTGATATGCTGAAATTTGAGCACTTTCCGTCAGAATCAAAGGTGTAGAACTTTCCCTCTATAAAGTAGTCCTTTGCGTCGTAGAGCATATTGCCGTCACCGTTAAAATAGTACCAGGCACCGTCTTTGTTCAGCCATTTGTTGCACCACAGGGTTCCGTCAGGATTGCAATAGACATAGTTTTTGCCATATACGTTACATAAGCCTGATGCAAGAGAGCCGTCCTTGTTATAAGCCTTGCCGTGATCGATTATGATCGCCCTGCTGACGAGGACGTTATACATATATTCGATGTCATCGAAGTAATACCATTTGCCGTTGATCTTCTGCCAGCCTGAAACAGCTTTGCCGTCCGAACCGACATATTTGTTTCCAAGAGACGACACGTACCATCTGTTTACTGCCATCTCGCCGGACCTGTCAAAATAGTACTGTGTGTCTTCATCAAATTGTACTTCGCCGTAAGCCATAAGACCGTAAAAGATCGTGATGTCCATATAGATAGTGCCGCCAGCGCCGTAATAGGTGGTACCGTCAGTATAGAAATCAGGGTTGGTATAGAAGTAATACCATTTGCCGCCGATCTGCTTCCATCCCGTATAAGCTGCTCCGTCAGAACCGACGTAGCGGTAATCCTTCAGATCTGCTTCCTCTTCATACATGGCAAGGTGGTCGCCGCATTCGATCCACTTGTTTTTGTCCATGGCTCCGCTCTTGCCGAAGTGATAGAGCTTGCCGTCGATGAAAGCCCATGTATCAAGGAAAGCATAGCCGTCTTCACCGAAGTAATACCACTTGCCGCCGATCTGTTTCCATGCGTTCTTTACATATGAGCCGTCGGAAGTGCAGTAACGCCAGCCTGATGAATCGCTCCCTTGCCATCCTGCGGTTGCGGCCATGGCAGTGGAGGGAATAAAGGATAAGAGCATACCGCAAGTCATGGCGGCTGCCAGGATCTTCTTAAGTCTCATAAGAAATACCTCCGTTCAGGTAAGTACGTAATAAAAGAATTTTGAATATTTAAATTATACATAAAAAGAGAGGCGGGATAACCCACCTCTCAAAAATCATATGATAATGAATCAATTTATTAACCGCTAACCGGTCTGCCGCTGTCAGGATTCTTGCAGACGCCGTTCTCATCAAAGTCGTAGCAAACACCCTTGATTATGTAATCGTCAACACCGGTGACCATTTGACCAAAATCATCCACATAGTACCAGCTTCCGCCGCTCTGGATCCATTTGCTCTTTAAGATAACACCGCTGGAGTTAGCATAATACCAGACGTTTGTATCTACAGAATAAATCCAGCCAGTCTTCATGACGCCGTCTTTGTCTAAGAAGTATTCTTTGCCGCCGATCTCCTGTATTCCCGTGTAAAGATAACCGATATCGGGTTCAAAATAATACCACTTGCCGCTTATCTGTTTCCAGCCTGTATACAGATTATAGTTCTTGTCAAAGTAGAACCAGTAATCTTCGCCGGAGAAAGACTTTTTAACCCAGCCTACCGTCTGTTTGCCGTCAGGGTTTAAGCACTTGCCGTTCTTGTCAAATGAATATACCTTTCCGCCGATCGGATAGAAATCCTCATCGAAAACCATAATTCCCTGATAGTCGAAGTAATACCATGTACCGCCGTCTTTAAGCCACTTGTCGCAGTAAGGCTTACCGTCAGAACCTACATAAGACCAGGTTTCCATGTAAGTTTTATTAGGGTTCTTATACCAGCCTGAGATCTTCTTGCCGCTGGGGTTCGTGCACTTGCCTGATTCATCGAAGGTATATTCCTTACCGTCGATATAATATCTGCCGTCAGGATGATCATCGTTCTTCGCTATCATTCCAAAACCATTCTGTGCGAAATAATACCAGGAACCCTTGTAGTTCAGCCATTTATTGGAGTAAAGTGCTCCGTCGGAACCTGCATATACCCAAAGATTGTAAATATCTCCGAATTCGCCAAAGATCCATCCTGTCTTCAGTTGTCCGTTATCTTTGAAGAGATATGTCTTGCCGTCGATCTCTCCGGAGCCTATATACATCCTGCCTGTACGGCTGTCAAAGTAATACCATTTGCCACCGATCTGCTTCCAGCCTTTGACCTTGGCACCGTTTGACCCGAAGTATACCCATTCGTTGTCGGAGTAGCTGTACCACTTGTTCTGTACCATGGCTCCGTTCTTGGCAAAAAGATAGGTGTCATTGCCGATATCATATTCCATATCTGCGATCATGTCGCCCATCTGGCTGAAGTAATACCACTTTCCGCCGTCGTTTACCCAATCGCCCTGTACCAATTCACCGTCAGCTAAGCGGTAATACCATGTGTCACCGACCTGTTCCCAACCTCCGTCGGCCATGACGGCAGCAGGGAAGAAGGACATGATGATTCCGCCGGTAAGAGCGGCAGCAAGGATCTTATTGATACCCATATGAAAAACCTCCACAAAATGAAATGACTAATAATTTTTAGCACAAACTAACAGATAACTGTCTATAAACGTCGTAAGCGCTCAATAATAGTGTGGGGAGTAAAGGAGCAAAAGAAATGGGGTGTCCTCATCGGACACCCCACAAGACTGAAATAACTTTTTGGCCAAAAAATTACATCACTTCTTTTACAGTCTTCTGCTTGCTTGCTGTGCTGAAGAAGAAAACTGCTCCGGCAGCAAGTGCAATAGCGGAAACGATGTAAACAATGCCATCATAACCAGTCTGAGCTGAGGATGAACCGCCACCCTGATTTCCACCCTTAACAGGCTTGATAAGGAAAGCGACATTACAAAGGTGCTCGAATGTTACGACTGCCTTGCCATTCTCGATCTTGAAATTAGCGTTATCCCAAGCGCCGTTAGCTTCGTTCCAATAAAGAACACCAACAACGTTGTTTGCGCCATCAAAAGCGAAAGTAACAGTCAAAGGATATCTTGCATATGTGTCAGAAACATCGTCACCTGTAACAGTATCCTTGATCCAAACATCTGCTACTTCAACAGAAGCGATCTCTGCATCCTTTACTGCAGCCTTAGCAGCAGCTTCAAGAGTCTTCTCCTGATCAGATGTAAGAGTTGTCTGCTCAACAACTACTTCGATACCGTCAGCCTCAGTTGTACCTGTGATGTTCTTTCCGGATGTAGGGCTCGGAAGTCCATCAGCGAATGCTGTTGCTCCCATAGTAAAAACCAAAGCAAGAGCAGCAACTGTACTTAAAAGCTTTTTCACTTACAAATCTCCTCCTTTCTTCAAGAATATAATGATTCTATAATAACAATGAAAAAAATACAAATTTTTTAAGATATGTAACAGCTTTGTAAACAAAAGAGCTGACTTAAAATTTAGCATATTGCACAAAATCAGCACTGTTCTGAGCTGTCATAGACCAGTTTACCGAGTACAATATATCGGTTTGAGTTGTTTCCGATTAGGCAGGTTGACAAAATCAACACTTTATCGCCATAAACAGGAGCATACTCTTCATGGAACCTTGCCTCCATGCTGTGCGTGGACATAATATCATCAAAAAACTTAGTATAGACTTCTTCATTGCTGAAGTCATTATAAACCAGAATGTGATATCTGCTGTAGGGAACAGCTGCGAAGATCTGATATATGAGCATCCTGTCAGGCAGATAGATCTTTATCACGGGCTCGCCGTCCCAAAATTCATCTGTTGTGCAGTAATTCTGAAGATTGCCGAACATTGCGCCTGACTGCATGTGGTGACCGTAAAGGATGGTAACGGGATCGTTGAAATCCTTGGAATTGTATACATGCTCAGAGAAGATAGCACCGGCAGAAGAATACTCTTCATCGCTGTTATGCGTCAGATAGAATTTGTCATTATTAGGAGCCTGAACTACTGGATAGTTGATATTTGTATCCCTGATAATGATCCAGGCGTAGATATCCTCGTTAAATCCCTGAAGAGCCTCAAAATCAACGGGACTCTTGTATACTTCCTGTGATTCTTCAGTTTCAATAGAAGAGTAGGTAGGGATTACGGCCTGGCTCTCATCGGGTGCGGTATACTCTGTTTCTTCAGTAGTCTCGCTTGAAGTTGACATTGTCTCCGTCTTAACCGCCTTAGGCTGGTAAAGGATCATTGCGAGCCTGACTATGCAGGCGACGGCTCCAAGAGCAAAAACACATCCTATTATCGTTAATACTGTCTTTTTCTTCATTATAATAACCTTCTATTAATAGAAATCATCAGTTCTGAACTGGTCAAGTATATCATACTGTCTTTGTTCAAGTTCGGTAATAAAGCGGTCTCCCAAAGAACGAGAGATTACATCCAAAGCAGGACCTAGATTGACGGGGCGGTGCCCCATGTTGTGAGCGTCTGAGCCTAAGAAGGTGATAACGCCTTTTTTCAGCATCTTGAGGCCTTTTCTGGAGAACCCCGGTTCAAGGAAGAACTCGGCATTACTTTGGATGAGGATATTGAGCTTCAGGAATTCCTTCAGAAGACCACGTGGCTGATCGAGATATCTCTCAATGTGTGCAGCGACAGGCATAAGTCCCGTCGTTGCTGCGATTACACCGACTTCATCTATCATGCGGGATGTCCAGGTTCGGAACGGCATCTCTAAAAGGAGTAAGTCAGTTCCCTCAAGGCAAAGCTCGGAAAGTCCGTCAAAGCGGCTGATCCCGTCAAAAAAGCGAACTTCGGCACCTAATCTGATATCAGGAATAGGTATTTCTTTTAATGCCATTTCCTCACGGAGTATCTCAAATGCAGTTTCACGCCTGGATAAGAACCTTTCAGGCGTGTTATGGTCTGCATAAAAGTGCGGAGTAGCACAAATAGTGGTAATCCCCTGAGCCTTCCAGCAATCTAACATTGCCATAGATGTGGCTACGCTGTCTGAACCGTCATCTATACCCGGAAGAAAATGGGAGTGAAAGTCGATCATAAGAGTTAACTCTTTTTATAATAGTAGTCTTTCTTCTTATAATAACCTTTTTTATAATACTTCCTGCTGTCATCATCAGCGCCGTTGTATACAAATCCCAAAACATGAGCATCAACAAGCTTTAACTGTCTCATAGTCTCAGCCAGGGCACCGCGGTTGGTATGGTTATTTCTGACTACGATGATCGTTCCGTCTGTCTTGCTCGATGTGATAAGTGCATCTGTTACTACGGTGACAGGCGGCTGATCGAGGAAAATATAGTCATAATTCTTTCTAAGTATCGTAAGAAGAGACTCAAGACGTGCAGAACCCAACAATTCAGAAGGGTTAGGGGGGATTGTGCCTGCCACGATAACATCAACGGTAACCGGATTTGCAGCATCCTTACCGGTTGTAAAGTGCTGGATAGCATCATTTATAGAGTTAAGGCCTACCAAAAGGTTGGAAAGACCTGGTGCATTTTTGAGTTTTAGACGACCAGCCAAAGTAGGCAAACGCATATCTCCCTCGATAAGAATAACTTTCTTATGAGATTCTGCGAATGTATATGCAAGGTTCAGAAGTGTCATGCTTTTTCCTTCGCCTGGAACGGAAGAAGTAACACCGATTACCTTACCATCTTTAGAAGTGTCTTCTGAGAAGGAGAACATAATATTTGTTCTTAAAAGCTTGTATGCCTCTGCCGCAGCAAAACTGAGGCGAGGACCGATCATGTAACGGCGCTCGTTTCTAAGATTCTCTTCAGCCTTAATTGCCTTTTTTGTCTTCTTATCAGCCATTCTTATCACCATCCGTTTCTTTCTTTGTCTCGATTACGAACGGGCTGACAGGCTCGCCGGACGAAGCGGTTGTGCCAGAAGTGCTCTTGGCAGCCGCATTAGTATTGCCCCTCTTGGCATAGGAACTGTAGTATCCGTAGCCATTATTGCTTGAATTGATAAGGTCAGGAACAACCGTAAGGAGGGGGATAGTAGGATATGTCTTTGTAATAAAATCTTCAGAGTGAATGACATCATCACGGAGATAACCGATTACGATGATGGCTGCAGCGATAACGAAACCTAAAAGAGCTCCGATTGCAGTGTTCTTAGTGTAACTGGGGGAAGAACGGTGAGATGCAACTACAGCGTAGTCAACGATTTTGGCATCGCTTCCATTTACAATCTCAGTGATCTTCTTAGGAAGGACTTCAGCATAAAGGTTGGCGAGCATTTCAGCTTCTTGAGGGTCAGAAGAAGTAACGGTGATGCTGAAAACCTCGGTATTATTTACAGCCCCAGCGGAAACCATTGACTTCATCTTATCATATGAGTAATTTACTCCTGAAAGTCTTATAACTTCATTAATAACCGATCTTGATTCAAGGATAACTGTATAGGTTGCTACAAGTGACTTAGCAGCGGTCAGGTCGGCATTCGAGATTGAGAAACTTGTGTTTCCGACAGAAATGTCTGAGTTATTAACGTAGAGCATAGCGCTCGATTTGTATTGGGGTGTTATGAGGAAAAATGAATAGCCGAATGCTATAACACCGCCAATTACAGTTAAAATGGCAACAAGCCAAATCTTCTTGATAAACAGACCGAGCAATTCAAATAAATCAATGACGGTCTCGCCGTTATTGTCGTTCATTGACAATTCTCCTTAGAAATAGTGTATCTATATAGATGAGATACCAAGTCAGTATCCTACTTATAATTAAACAAACTTGATAATACAAAACATGCTTTGTTTTGTCCATAAGCGGATTTTGGCTATAATGCCAAAGAAATCCTTATATATATACATATTATTAAACAATTGCCCTGATTTTTTTCTTGTATTCCAAATCCCGTTAAATATAATAGACTTTTGATATAATATATCGCTGATAAGAAGGTTCACATGATCAATCGTCGCCTTGAGTTTGCGCGTTGTGAACGTAGCCGGACATATATGATCGTAAGGATTCTCTGATGCCGGGATATGCGGTATTAGAGATTTATGCCTGTATAGAAAGGAAACCTGTCTATGTGGTATGTAATCTGGACGGCGACAGGATCAGAGAGAAAGCTCAATGCCTGGATAGCCGATTACATGAAACACAGTCTTTATGAGGATTGCTTTGTTCCGATGGTGGACCAGAACCGGAAGGTAAAAGGCGAGTGGAAGACTATAAGGAAACCGTTATTCCCGGGATATCTGTTCGTAAAAACTGATGATAGCAGAATAGGGAAATTTGCAGATAGGCTAAAAAGGTCAGGTCAATTTTCTACAATCCTCTCAACAGATGGTGACTTCACACCGGTCAATGAGACAGAAAGTTATTTAATAGACAGTGCCTTTAGTAATGAGGGTGTCCTTGGGACTTCTATCGGCATGATCGAGGGAGATACAATTAAAATCCTGTCAGGTCCTCTTATGGGGCTTGAAGGTTCAATAAAGATGATCAACAGGCATAAGAGAATTGCAACGATTGAACTAAATATGTTCGGAAGAATATCAAGAGTAAATATCGGGTTGGAGATAATATCAAAGACTTAGGAAATATCAGGCAAAAATATGGATAAGAAAGAAAAACAGGAACAAACCACAAAAAAAAGATCCGGTCCTGGCTTCAGAGATAAGAAGTGGGTCAGGAATGCATTAATTGTAATGTTAGCAGATATCATCTGCTTGTATTTTGTTTTCTTCCTTGCTCTTCTCTTGAGATTTGACTTCTCTTTTAGAAGCATACCAAGTAATTACTTTAACTCTTACCTTTATTTACTTCCATTATGGAGTGTATTTTGTGTTGTAGTTTTCTACGTGGCTCGTCTCTACCACAGCATTTGGAGTTTTGTAAGTATCGATGAGGTTTTATTTGTTCTCAGATCTTATTGCCTTATTGCTCCTTTGATGGTAGCTTCATCGCTCATATTAAATCTCCGAATGCCTATTTCATTCTATGTTATAGGTATTGTGGGTTCTGCTGTAGGTCATATTGCTATTAGATTCTCATATAGGCTCTTAAGAAGATTTGTTATTGCCGCAAGTCCGGCTGTCAAAGAAAAGAATTCTCATGTTGAACATGCCATGATAATCGGCGGTGGTAATGCCGGGTCTGTTCTTATTAAGGAATTAAAGCAGTCTACCCATACTAATCTTATTCCTGTATGTGTGATCGATGATGATGTTAATAAGATCGGAAGATCTCTCTATGGGGTTCCAATCGTAGGTGGAAGAAGAGACATTATCACCAAAGCTGCTGAATATGATATTGATACGATTATTTATGCTATCCCTACAGCTAAAGGTGCTGACCGTAAGGAAACTCTTAATATAGCTAAAGAGACTGGATGCAAGCTCAGAACTATCCCCGGTATCTATCAGCTTGCAAACGGTGAAGTCAGCATGTCCAGAGTCAGAAATGTTGAACTTACTGACCTTTTGGGCAGAGATCCTATCACTGTAGATAATGAAGAAGTGTTTAACATGTTGTCAGGGAAAACCATACTAGTTACTGGAGGTGGCGGTTCCATCGGTTCTGAGCTTTGCCGTCAGATAGCAAGCCATAATCCCAAGCAACTCATAATCTTTGATATTTATGAGAATAATGCATATGAGATACAGCAGGAACTATTAAGGAAATACAAGGATAGCCTTGACTTGGTTACTCTTATCGGTTCTGTGCGTAATACACACAGAATCACTTCCGTAATGAAGACATATAAACCAGATGTCGTATTCCATGCTGCAGCTCATAAGCATGTGCCTCTTATGGAGGATAGTCCTAATGAGGCTATTAAAAATAATGTTATGGGAACATATAAGACTGCCAAAGCCGCTGCTGAAGCAGGTGTTAAGAAGTTTGTACTTATCTCAACAGATAAGGCAGTTAATCCTACCAATATAATGGGTGCAACTAAGAGAATCTGTGAGATGATAATCCAGATGATGGATAGGGAGACCCCAAATACTTCTTATGTTGCAGTCAGATTCGGTAATGTTTTAGGATCGAACGGTTCAGTAATCCCTCTATTTAAGAAACAGATTGCTGAAGGTGGTCCTGTTACAGTAACACATAAAGATATTAATCGCTTCTTTATGACTATTCCTGAAGCTGTGTCTCTTGTACTTCAGTCATCTTTCTATGCCCAAGGCGGTGAGATATTCGTTCTTGATATGGGAGAACCTGTCAAGATTGATGATATGGCTAGGAATCTAATCAAACTCTCAGGTTTAAAGCCTGACGTTGATATCAAAATAGAGTATACAGGTCTCCGTCCGGGTGAAAAACTGTATGAAGAGAAGCTTATGGCAGAAGAAGGTATGCAGACTACAGCAAATAAACTCATCTTCATTGGTAAGCCAATAGAGATGGATGATGAATGGTTCAAGAAGAAACTTGTTGAATTGGATCGTGATAGTAAAGAAGATGATGAGAACATCAGGAAGTATGTTCAGGATATCGTTCCCACTTATAAGGTTGGTACATATTGATTATGGATAAGATAAAGCGATTTTTTAAATACGATTTTATAATCTTCCTTTTGGATATTATTGCAGTTAATGCATCGTATTTCTTTGCCCTTATCCTAAGATTCTCGATAAATAACAGATTAGATCCTCTTATAGATAACTACCTTCATACGGTTATCTATTTTGCTCCTATATACACATCAATCTGTATAGTTGTATTTATTCTGTTTAAGCTCTACGGTGGCATGTGGAGATATGCCGGAATACGAGATGTTAACAGAATCTTGATTGCAAATGTTATTACTTCTGTAATTCATGTAATTGTTACTGTAGCCTTCTATCAGAGGATGCCTATTACTTACTATGTAATGGGCGCAGCAATGCAACTCATTGCTGTTGCATTCATTAGATTTGCCTATAGACTTGCTGTTCTTGAGAAGAGACAGGCTACTAAAACAAATGCTGTTAATGCGCTTATTATCGGAGCTGGTGAGTATGGCAGCCAGACTATTAAGTTACTGAGTATCGGTGTTCAGTACAGACCTGTTGCTGTTCTTGATTGCACCAATAAAGATTCAGGTAAGCTTATCGATGGTATTCCCGTTTATGGTATCGATGAATTTGAGAAGGTTGTAGCTAAGAATAAGATCAAAGCCGTATTTCTTGCTGCAGCAACATTAAATAATGAGAGAAGAAACAGCATAATTGATTTCTGTAAAGATAAACAGATTCAATACAGGGATTATTCTTCATTCTTCACTTATAAGGATAATTACGATTCGTTCGATAATATTGTAAGTACTCAGCAAAACAGGGATCTTGATGAGAAGAAAAGTATACCTTTTTCTCCTCCAGATATCACAGATAGTGAGATCAATGAAGTTGTTGAAGCAATGAAGAGCGGATGGATCACGACCGGTCCTAGAACAAAGTTGTTAGAGAGACGCTTGGCAGCTTATATTGAAACTGGTAAGACTGACTACGATACAGAAAGTGATTCTGCCAGATGGAGCAATAGAGTAGTCTGTCTTAACTCTGCAACGGCTGCAGAAGAACTTAACTTAAGAGTTTTAGGAATAAAAGAAGGCGATGAAGTAATCGTTCCCGCTTATTCATACACAGCTTCTGCTTCAGCAGCAGTACATTGCGGAGCTACCGTTGTATTTGTTGATATCCAAAAAGATGGCGATAAGACAACTCATATGCCTGAAATGGACTATGATGCGTTAGAAAAGGCTATAACACCGAAGACTAAGGCTATAGTTACTGTAGATTTAGCCGGCATTGTTTGTGACTACGAGAAAGTATTCGATATCGTAAATAAAAAGAAAGATTTATTTACACCTGTTGCAAGTGACGGAAAGCCTCTTGGAGATCTCTCACACAGGATCCAGAAAGCTATCGGAAGAGTCGCTGTAATTGCAGATGGTGCACATAGTTTAGGTGCTTCAAGGATCTATAAAGGTGAGAAGAAGTATTGCGGATCTATTGCTGACTTTACATCTTTCTCCTTCCATGCAGTAAAGAACTTCACTACAGCTGAAGGTGGTGCTGCAACATGGACACCTAAGGAAGGTGTTGATAACGCTGAAATCTATAAGATGTATCAGTTGTTATCACTTCATGGTCAGAGTAAAGATGCTCTTGCTAAGACAAAGGCCGGTGCTTGGGAATATGATATAGTCGGCCCCTGGTATAAGTGCAACATGACTGACATTATGGCAGCTATAGGTTTAAGACAGTTAGACAGATATTCCGGCTTGCTAGATAGAAGAATCGAGATCATTAAACGATACGATGAAGTCTGTGACAGATTAGGTATTAGTCATCTTGTACATCACACAGATTATATGGACAGTTCTAATCACTTGTATCTGATCAGAATTCCAAATATCTCGGTTGAGAAGCGTAATGAACTTATAACTAAGCTCGCTGAACAAGGAGTAAATACAAATGTTCATTATAAGCCGATGCCCATGATGACAGCATATAAGGATATGGGATGGGATATAAAAGATTTCCCGAATACATATGATTACTATCAGAATCTGATTACGCTACCGCTTCATACAAAGCTTAGTGATGAAGATGTTTCATACATAATTGAAAAATTAGAGAGTGTTATAAAGTAAGAATTGAGGCAATTAAAGATGCATGATTTTTTGAAGGATCCGAGATTTGAAGGTATTAAGCCGTTTGATACAAAAGTATGGCTTTCATCACCGACTATGCATGGAGATGAGCAACATTGGGTAGATGAAGCTATTCAGACTAACTGGGTATCTACTGTTGGTGCGAACATAAATGAGATAGAAAAAATAGCTGCTGATAAGATTGGACGTAAATATGCTGTTGCATTGTCAACCGGCACTGCATCTATTCATCTTGCTGTTAAACTTGCTGGTGAAAGATTATACGGACAGCCTAGGGTTGGTCATGGAGTATTAGAAGGTCATAAAGTATTTTGTTCTGATATGACCTTTGATGCTACTGTTAATCCAGTAGCTTATGAAGGCGGAGAAGCAGTATTTATTGATACCGAGTATGACACTTGGAACATGGATCCTGTAGCTCTTGAGAAAGCTTTTGAGTTATATCCAGATGTAAGACTTGTTGTACTTGTTCATCTGTATGGAACACCTGCTAAATTAGATGAGATTAAAACAATCTGCAAGAAACATGATGCTCTTATTATTGAAGATGCTGCTGAATCTTTTGGAGCAACATATAAAGGGATTCAAACTGGTAATCTTGGTGATTTAAGTATTATTTCTTTTAATGGAAATAAAATTATTACTGGTTCTGCAGGTGGAATGCTTTTAACTGATGTTGAGGAAGAAGCTAATAAAGCACGTAAATGGTCAACACAATCCAGAGAAGATGCATCATGGTATCAGCATGAAGAACTTGGTTATAATTATCGTATGAGCAATATTGTTGCAGGTATCGTTAGAGGTCAATTGCCGTATCTTGATAAGCATATTTCTCAGAAAAAAGCTATTTATGAGCGCTATAAAGAAGGTCTTAATGATCTTCCTGTAAAAATGAATCCATTTGATGAGAATAACAGCAATCCCAATTTCTGGCTTTCATGCTTATTGATTGATAAAGAAGCAATGAGTAAGCAGGTAAGAGGAGAAAAGGATGCATTATATGTTAGTGAAGTTGGAAAGAGTAGTCCAACCGAAATCTTAGAAGTTTTATCTGCTTTTAATGCAGAGGGACGTCCTATTTGGAAACCAATGCATCTTCAGCCTATATATCGAATGAATCCTTTTATTACCCGTTTTGGAAATGGAAGAGCTAAGAGTAATGCTTACATCAGCGAGAAAAATTTAGAAGATGTAGGTGCAGATATCTTTGAGAGAGGTCTCTGTTTACCTAGTGATAATAAAATGACTGCATCACGGCAAAATAGAATTATTCAAATTATACATCGTTGTTTTTCATAAGGGGTTATATAGGAGAAGTATTATGTTGTTAATTAAATCAGTTACAGTTATTGGTGTAACTGGAACCATGGGAGCAAATATAGCAGGTATATTTGCTTCATTTGGTAATGCAAAAGTATATTGTGTTGGTAGAGATATTGATAAAGTTAATAAAACTATTCCAAGAATTGTTAAGTCTGTTAAAGCTGACAGTATTAGGGCAAATCTGATTCCGGCTGATTTTTCCATGTTGGAAGAATGTGTATCAAATAGTGATCTGATATTTGAAAGCTCTAAAGAAGATTTATATATAAAAACTGAAATTGCTAAGCGTGTCGGAAGTGCTATGAAAGAAACAGCTATATCCGGAACAGGTTCGTCTGGTCTTTCTATTACTAAAATTGCTGAATGTTATCCTGAAAATCTTCGTTCTAGATTCTTTGGTATTCATATGTTTAATCCGCCATATACGCTTCAACTTTGCGAACTTACTCCGACTATATATTCAAACCCATCCGTTAAGTCAGAGTTAGAAGGTTATTTAAGAAACACGTTGCTTCGAACTGTAGTAGAAGTAAAAGATTCTCCAGCTTTTTTAGGAAATCGTATAGGCTTTCAGTTTATCAATGAAGCACTCCAATATGCAGAAAAATATAAAGATAATGGTGGAATTGACTATATAGATGCTTTGTTAGGCTCTTTTACCGGACGCTCAATGGCACCACTTACTACTGCTGATTTTGTAGGATTGGACGTACATAAGGCAATAGTAGATAACATATATGAAAATACAAAAGATTATGCACATGATACTTTTGTGCTTCCTTCATTTGCATCACGATTGGTATCCGAAGGAAAACTTGGCAGAAAAAGCGGAGCTGGTTTATATAAAAGAGTTAAATACGAGAACGGATTAACTCGTCAAACCGTTTTCGATATTAATTCTGGACTTTATAGAGATGTAATTCCTTATGTTTTTCCCTTTGCAGATAAGATGAAGAGAGAAATAGCAGAAGGCGATTATGTAAATGCTTTTGAAAGATTAGTTAACAATCACAGCCAGGAAGCAGAGATCTGTTTATCGTTCTTGTTGAAATATTTTATATATAGCCTTTATGCAACCGAAGAAGTCGGATACGATATTACAGCAGCAGACGATGTTATGGCAACTGGTTTTAACTGGTGTCCGCCATTGGCGATGTATCAGGCACTGTCGACTGTAACAGATGTACCTGAACTTATAAAAACAAGATTGCCTGATATATGTAGAAAAGTAGATATGGACAGATTATTAGCAGATGTAAAACCGTCTAAGTATGACTACAGAATCTATTTCAGATCAGGGAGATAAGCCAATGAGCAAAGTATATATATTAGGTGGAGCTCAAACCGATTTTGAGCGAAATTGGAAAAAAGAAGGCAAAGGTATGGTGGCTTTGCTTAAAGAAGTCCTATCTGACGGACTTGATGGTGCTGGTCTTAACTTTAAAGACGTATATACTCTTAATATAGAAAACAGAATTGCCTGTTTTGTTGGTAATTTCATAGCTGAAAAATATGTTGACCAAGGACATCTTGGTGCTTTTCTCACTGAAGTAGATAAATCATTTTATGGTGTACCGAGTGCAAGATATGAGGCAGCTTGTGCATCAAGTTCTGTTGCTATCGATGCTGCTGCAACTAAAATCAGAGCTAATGAGTACGATGTTTGTATCGTAGTTGGTTGGGAATTAATGAAGACCGTAGAATCAAGAACTGGTGGAGATTATCTTGGAAGAGCAGCATATTATGATAAAGAGGGAAGAGGTATTGATCTTCCTTTCCCAAAACTTTTTGGAAGATTAGCTGATGAAACGCTTAAAAAGTATCCGGAACTAGATAAAAAAAGATATATGGATGCGTTAGCCAAAATAAGTGTAATCAATTACGAAAATGCTAAGAGGAATCCTCTGGCTCAAACACGCAAATGGTTTATGAGTTATGAACAAGCATGTACAAGAGATACTGATACAAATCCTTTAGTTGGAGGAATGCTTGGTGTTTCGGATTGTTCACAGGTCACAGATGGTGCAGCAGTTGTAATTTTATGCAGTGAGAAGTTCATAAAAGAAAGAAATATAATCAACAAGCCTATAATTAAAGGATATGGACATAGAGTAGCGCCTCTTCTTTTCGATAAAAAAATGGCTGACAACGAAAACAGTATATACATATTACCTTGGACAAGACAAGCCTGTTTAGATGCATATAGTAGGTCTGGTTTAGATGTGTCAGATATCGATGTGTTTGAAACTCATGATTGTTTCACAAGCTCTGAATATGCAGCCATAAGTGCATTTGGATTAACTAATCCTGGTAAAGAATATGAAGCTATAGAAAGCGGATTAATTTCTTTTGACGGAGAAAAACCAATTAATCCTTCAGGTGGGCTTATAGGTTGTGGGCATCCGGTAGGTGCTTCAGGGGCTAGAATGTTACTTGATCTGTATAAACAGGTAACAGATAATGCGGGAGATTATCAGATTAAAAATGCCAAAAATGGGATGATGTTGAATATTGGAGGTTCAGCTACAACTAATTATGTATTTATTATCGGAAGAGAATAATAGCTACGATTTCACACTTTATATATTGGAGGTATTGTATGGCAATTAATGGAAAAATAATTTATCTTCGACCAATGGAATTTGATGATATGATTTACTATCAAGATATGATTAATGATGATTTTATAGCTTCAAAAGTAGTTGGATGGTCATTTCCTGTTTCTATGGAAGAACAAATCAATTGGTTTCACAAAGCTTCTATTGATTCAAATAATAAACGTTTTACCATAGTATTAAAAGAATCAAATGAAGTTGTCGGTATGTTAACTCTCACTTCTATTGATTGGCATAATAGAAGTGCAACACACGGAATTAAACTTCTTTCTTCATGCCCCAAAGGAAAGGGCATTGGAACAGATGCTGTAATAACGTTAATGAAATATGCTTTTGATGAGGTTAATTTAAATAGATTGGATGGTAGCTGGTTGGACTACAATATTGCATCAAAAAAATTGTATGAAAAATGTGGTTGGTATGAAGAGGGTTGTAAAAAAGAAGCAATATATAGAAACGGAAGATATCATGATTTGAAAATTGCTGGAATTACAAAAAAGGAATACTTAGAATTAAAAGAGCAAAACGATTGGTAAAAGATACGTTTTCATACCATAAGTATATTTGTTTTTTATATGGAGAACAATTTTGTATAAATCATTTTTTAAAAGAATGTTTGATATTATTCTTTCAGGTATAGCAATTATCTTATTTTTTCCATTGCTTATAGTGGTTGCAGTTTTAGTGAGAATTAAGTTAGGAACACCTATATTATTTATGCAAAAAAGACCTGGAAAGATCAATCCTCATACTGGAAGAGAAGATATTTTTTGTATTTATAAATTTCGAACTATGACAGATAAAAGAGATAGTCAGGGCAATCTCCTTCCAGATACAGAAAGATTAACGAAATTTGGTAGGTTTTTGCGATCGACATCTTTAGATGAACTGCCAGAGCTTTTTAACATTTTCATTGGAAACATGAGTATAGTTGGTCCACGGCCATTAGCAGTAGAGTATTTGCCTTATTATACAATTAAAGAGCATCACCGACATGATGTTAGACCTGGATTAACAGGATGGGCACAAGTCAATGGTAGAAATTCTATAAGTTGGGAAAATAAGTTCAAATATGATCTTGAATATATTGATAATATGAATTTGGTATTTGATATAAAGGTTATTTTTGCAACTATTAAAAAAGTGTTTATACGTGAAGGCATTGGACAGGGCGAGCAGCATCCTGGGAGTCTTCATATTTTGAGAGCTGATTGGTTAGATGAAAACGGGGATATAAAACCTGAATATCAGCAACAATAGAATAAATTATTGGATTGAAGTATGTTTGATGAGATTGGTAGCGAATTTCATTTAATGGATTATGATGAAGGAAATGGTTTACTATTTCCACGAAGTGGTTCTCTCGTTTTTTCGGGAAGAACAGCTATTGAAAGTGTTCTTAGTACAATTACCAATGCGCATACAGCACTTTTACCATCATATTGTTGTGAATCCATAATAGAACCGTTTATTAAAGCTGGAATTAAAGTATCTTTTTATGATGTTAATTTTTTTGACAGATTAACTGTCAAAATTGATAAAACAGCAGATATTTTATTTTGGTGTAACTATTTTGGATTTAACATTAAAATGCCAGATTTTGACGGGATTATTATCGAAGATATAACACATAGTTTGTTTTCTGATAAACAATGTGATGTAAGAAGCGATTATTTAGTTGCTTCAATTAGAAAGTGGGAACCAATAGTTTGTGGTGGGTATTGTTCGATTGAATTTCAGGGAAAAACTCCTCCTAGTGATTTTATTATTAAAAAGAAAAATGCAATGGAATTGAAAAAAGATTATCTGCTATCCAAGAATAATACTATCTCTAAAAAAGAATATCTTTTATTATTTCAAGACAGTAATAAATGGTTATCTAATAATTATACTGGAATGGCAATAGACAGTTGGTCAACAGAATATCTTTCACATATAGATATGAATAAACAAAAAGAAATACGACGTCAAAATGCTATTGTTATATATAACGAATTGAAGAACATCTCATTTTTATTTCCATTATCAGATATGGATTGTCCGTTGTTTGTACCTATTATTCATAAGAAAAGAAATGAATTACGTAATTATTTAATAGAGAATAATGTGTTTTGTCCTGTTCATTGGCCTCAACCTAATGGTTGTGAATCTAATATATATAGCCAAGAATTATCAATTGTATGTGACCAAAGATACGATGAATCAGATATGAGACGAATCGCTTCATTAATTAATGCGTTTTAAAAAGAGGAACTTAATTATGAAAACAATTCTCATTACAGGTATTGGTGGATTAACTCCACGATCAATCGCTTCAATTATTCGCAATAATCATCCAGAATATAAGTTGGTTGGATGTGATATTGATAAAAAAGCTATGGGTTTCTTTATGAAAACTCATGATAATAAGAAATTAGTTGATATTTGCTATATTGCGCCTAGATGTGATTCACCTGATTATTTTCCATTTATTGAACAAATAATCAAATGTAATCATATTGATTATGCATTTGTTCAACCTGAGGCAGAAATCGTAAGTTGGGGACAATACTACGAAAAAAACGGCAAATATCCATGTCCAGTATTTATGGGATGTCGTATTCTGTCTGAAAGTTTACGAGACAAAAGTATTATGGCCGATTTATTAGAAGGTACTTCATATATTCCTAAAACCATAAAAGTAACTCAGCACAATCCTCGATTTAATGAAGTAGAAAAAAGTATTGGATTTCCTTGTTGGATTCGAGCTACCGAAGGAACTGGCGGTCTAGGGTCATTAAGATTAGACGATATTAGTTCATATAAATCGTGGCTATTTATTAATTCTAATATTGAAGAATTTACTGTTTCTGAATTCCTTACCGGCCGTCATTTAGCGAATCAAATGTTATATTATAATGGTGAATATGTTAAGGGAGCCGCGTTAGAATGTGTAGAATATGTCATGGCTAATACAGCTCCGTCACATGTAACAGGAAATACTCATTTTGGCAGATTTCTAAATGATGATAGTATTAATTTATTCTGTGATAATTGCATCAAATACTTAGAGAAAAAACTTAATGTTAAAGCTCATGGCATACTTTCATTCGATCTAAAAGAAGATAAAAATGGTGAATTAAAAGTAACTGAGATTAATATTCGTCATATGGCATACACTGGCGTTATGGCGAGAGTAGGTTTTGATCTAATTGAAGATACAATTAGCATTTTAGAAAACTCTAATGCAAATAATGTACTAAGAGATCAATTTCATCATTACGATAAACCCTATGTTTTTCTTCGCGATGTTGATGTTGAACCTATAATTTTAGAGAATGAAGATTTATTCAACAAAGTAAAATGTGGAGTTGAGTAATTCAATGAAAGACATTTTAATTATTGCTAATTTTTGCAGAGATTTCTCGAAAAATGATAATGGTCGTTTTATGTATTTGTGTAAGGCTCTCAGCAATAATAATACAGTAGAAATCATAACAAGTAATTTTAGTCACACAACTAAATCTCACAAAGATTCCCTTGTACATGAGTGGCCATTCAAAATTACTTTTATTAATGAACCAGGTTATCAAAGGAATATTAGTTTAAGAAGATTTTATAGCCATTATATTTGGGGGCGCAACGTTCTTAAATATTTAAAAAAACGAAATAAACCTGATGTCATATATTGTGCTATTCCTTCATTAACCGCTCCTAATTTAGTTTCGAATTATTGCAAAAAAAACAGCATCAGATTTATTATTGATATTCAAGATTTATGGCCAGAGGCATTTAAATTAGCCTTTAATGTACCTGTATTATCAGAAGTTATTTTTGCACCATTTAATCATATTGCAAATAATTCATATAAAAGAGCTGATGTAATATGTGGTGTTTCAAATACATATGTAACTCGTGCAAAAAAAGTAAATTCTTCCGCTAAATCTATCCCAGTATTTTTAGGAACAAAACTCGAAACATTTGATTATAACGCAGCCCAAAATAGAAAAATGCGCTGTGATAATGAAATCTGGCTTGGTTATTGTGGCTCACTTAATGCTAGTTATGACATAACTGTTGTAATAAAAGCTCTGAATATATTAAAAAAACAAGGTAATGTTCCTCCTAAATTTATTGTTATGGGGACAGGAGAAAAGGAATTATATTTTAAAGAGTATGCACAAAGAATGAATGTGGATTGTTTATTTACAGGAAAACTACCTTATGATCAAATGTGCGGTTTGCTTGCTTCTTGTGATATTGCAATTAATCCTATATCTCATAACGCAGCTCAAAGCATAATAAACAAGCATGGTGATTATGCGGCAGCTGGAATTCCTGTTATAAACACACAAGAAAACAAGGAGTATATGGATCTTGTATCAGACTATAATATGGGATTTAACTGCAATAATAGTGATCCGTTTGATTTAGCAGAAAAATTAATGATTCTAATTTCTGACAAAGATTTAAGAATTCAGATGGGAAATAATGCTAGAAAATGCGCGATTGATAAGTTTGATAGAAGTCATACATATTTATCTATCATTAATGCAATAATGGAGTAAGTATTATGAATAAAAATAAAAAAATATTCGTTAAATTACGAGGCGGATTAGGAAATCAAATTTTCCAATATGCTTTTGCCATCGATTTAAAAAACAAACTAGGTCTGGATTATATTTTAATTGATACATCATATTTTAATCAAAAACATATAAGAGGATTAGAATTAAACAATTTGTCAATAAATAATGGTTGTTTTACTTCAAAAGGAAATATAATTTTTAATATTTCTTATTTCTCTTTTTTGTTATTTGATCGTATGTTTAAGCATAGACATATAATCAACTATCCCATTAACATTTTTTCAACGGGGTATTATTTTTGTGATAAAAGCATAGAAGCAACAAAACTAAAAAATATTAAGAATGCATTTGTTGCTGGTTATTTTCAACAAGAAACTATAATAAGAGACAATATTACAGAATTACAAGCTTGTCTTTATCCGAAAAATGGATTAGGTATTTCAGCTTCTGCTTTTCTTGATTTGATTCGGTCTTCTTCAAGTATTGCTATTAGTATTAGAGCCGGAGAAGATTATTATAAATTTGGATGGCCAGTATGTAGTAAAAACTATTATCAAGAGGGTCTTAACGTCTTGCTTCAAAAGCATCAAAATTCAAATGTTTTTATTTTTTCTGATGCTATTTCTAAAGTTAAAGAAGAAAAATGGTTTGATGCATGGAATGTAATTTACATTGAGAATTGTTCCATAACAGAAAGTTTATATTTGTTGAGTCAATGTGATAATTATGTTATTGCAAATTCAACTTTTTCTTGGATTGGAGCGTACTTAAGTCAAAATAGCAAAAGAGATATTATCGCACCCAAATTATTCTATGCAGGACATAATATGATGGATGGAGATTTGCATATTACTAATTGTATCTATTTAGATAACCAAACTGGTGAGTTAATATAAATATATAAGATAGAAAGTGTAATTCAATGTTATTATATTCCATACTTTTATTTTTCTATTTTTTTATTGCAGTTTTTATATCTATACCTGAAGATTTAGATAAAAATAAAAAGAATCTTATCTATTTTATTTTGTTACTGCCTATTTTTTTGGTTGTAGCTTTACGTTCCAATTCCGTTGGCTCAGATACTTATTCTTATTCTTATTTATTTGAAAAATATGGATCAATAGACCTACATGTGTCTCTTAGTGATAATACATGGTTAGAATCAGGATATATTATCTCAAATTATATTTTCTATCATCTTGGTTTTTCATATTATGGATTTCAAATAATTGTTACTTCTTTTTACTTTTTGTCTTTCTATAAGTTTTTCATTAAATATTCTACCAATATTGGTTTAAGTTGTTTTTTGCTTATAGCTCGTCAAGGTATGTTTGGCCTTATGAACCAAACCAGAATGTGGATAGCTATATGCATTTTATTATTTGCTATCGATGCGATGATTAACAAGAAAACAATTAAATTCATTTTAATTACACTATTAGCAAGCACCTTTCACAGAAGTGCGTTATGCATATTTTTATTATATGTTTTAAATTTCGTAAAAAAGAATAAAAATGTATTCAGATATATATATATATTTCTTTGTGGAATTATATGTTTATTAGGTAATTCTTTCTTTGTTGTATTAACAAGATTAATTGGTATTTACGAGAACTATAATGTTATTACTAACAATATTAAACTTGCTTCATTTGTAAGTTTAATGAGTTATATTGTTTTCTTTATATCCATACTTTTAGCAAAACCGAAAAATGAAAGTCAAATCCCAAAACACGAACTTAGTCTTGACATAATAATATGCACAATAGGATTGAGTCTAATTGGATTAAGAAGTTCTGTCATGGGAAGAATTATAAGTTATTTTTCAGCATATTTATATGGTCTGGTTCCACATGAAATTGATGCCATATCATACAAATATAATAAGAGAATAGTAACAATTGGTATTGTTTTTATTTTTTCAATATTATTCTTTGTAATTATGGTTTTAAGACCAAATTGGGATAATGTTATTCCCTACAAAACTTTTTTTAACTCTTTTTAAGGATGGCAAATAATGGAATCTGAACAAAGTAAAAACCTTATGTTTCTTAATCAAGAATATATTGATTTAAAGTATTCTTCCATATATCAAAAGGCTATTAAAAAACAAAAAATCATTTCTAACATAAAAAATGGAGGCATAAAATATATACTTCATTACATTCGTTGGAAAACACATAATACAGGAAGTAAATATTATTCTGATAGAGAAACTACTACTCCAACTGTTGGTTATGGTATTAATTCAAAAATTGTTGTATATACTTGCATAACCGGTAATTACGATTCGATTAAAGAACCATTATATGTAAACGATAAAATTGATTATTATATTATTACTGATATGAATGTTCCATCGGATAGTGTATGGAAAAAAATAGATATTAATTCCATTAAAACTTTACAAGAATATAATGCAGCTGATAAAAATCGTTTTGTTAAGTTTTTCCCGAATGTTATATTTCCTCAGTATGATTATTCAATTTATATTGATGGTGTAATTCAAATTGTAGCTGATCTCGAACCAATTGTTGAAGATATGGGTAAATGTTTATTAGGAGTACATAGACATAATGCTAGAAACTGTATTTATGATGAGGCAAAAGCTATAATTTATGCTAAACGCGCCCCCAAAGATAAAGTATTAGAACAAACAACAAGATATAAAAATGAAGGCTATCCTCAGAATAATGGATTATATGAAAATACTATTTTAATTAGAAAACATAATGATATAAGCTGTATAAATTTAATGAAAGCGTGGTGGGAAGAGTATATGATTTCCTGCAAACGTGATCAGCTTTCTTTACCTTATATTATTTGGAAAAATAAGTTTAATTATAAAGATATATATATTATTGGTAATAATTTAGATAAAAATCCTAGGTTTAAACGCACATACAAACATAGTAAGAGGTAATTATAAGTGATAAAGAAAATTATTGGTTTGTTAAAAAGACCTGCTTTGATTTTTAATGTGATGGGAAATCGTGGGTTATTTAATTGGATGGATGACCAAACATATTTAAAAGCTCTATATAGAGTTAAAATGGGTAAAAAATTGAATATTAGCAATCCACAAACATTTAATGAGAAAATACAGTGGTTAAAACTACATGACCGAAAATCGATTTATACTCAAATGGTTGATAAATATGAAGCAAAGAAATTTGTTTCAAGTATTATTGGCGATGAATATATTATTCCAACGTTAGGGGTTTGGAATAATTTTAATGATATTGACTTTAATAAGTTACCAGATCAATTTGTATTAAAATGTACCCATGATTCTGGGGGACTTGCAATATGCAGAGATAAAAATACATTCAATTACATGAATGCAAAAAAAAAGATAAATAAATCTTTAAGAAAAAACTTCTATTGGGCTCAGCGTGAATGGCCATATAAAAATGTTGTTCCCCAAATAATAGCAGAAAAATATATGGAAGATACTTCACATGATAGACGTGAATTAATGGATTATAAGTTTTATTGTTTTAATGGTCAACCTCGTTTTTTATATATCTCTGTTGGTCTTGAAGATCATAGTACAGCATCCATTAGTTTTGTGAGTTTGGATTGGAAATTTGAACCATTTAGAAGAATTGACTATAAGGGGTTTGAAGAATTACCTCCTAAACCTGAACATTTTGATAAAATGCTTGAAATTAGCAAAAAACTTTCAAAAGGAACTAAGTTTTTAAGAGTAGATTTGTATGAAATAAACGGTCATATATATTTTAGTGAATTGACGTTTTCGCCGAACAGTGGATTTATGAAGTTCATCCCAGAAAAATACGACTATGAAATTGGTAAGATGCTTAATCTAGGTTCTGATTGTGAGATTACAGACGAGGAATTACTTTGAACAATTCTGTTACTTTAGAGACAAAAAAAAATAGAAAAAAGAAATTGATGCTTAATTCAATTTCTTCTTTTTTGTTGCAAGGAATAACTATTATATGTGGATTAATTCTACCACGTCTGATAATTTCAACATATGGCTCGGAAGTAAACGGATTAGTTATTGCAATAACTCAATTTTTAACTGTAATTGCCTTTTTAGAATTAGGAATTGGCTCTGTAATACAATCAGCACTATATAAACCATTAGCAGAAAAAGATAATGAATCTATAAGTAAAATAATAGCTTCTGCGAGTAAGTTTTTTAGAAGAATAGCTAGAATACTTGTATTTTATATTATTATTCTTATAGTCATATTTCCATTTATAAAAGAATCTAAGTTTAATGCTGTATATTCTGGCACTTTGATTTTATCTATGGGAATCAGTTCTTTTGCTCAGTACTATTTTGGAGTAGTTGATAGACTTCTGCTTACTGCAGATCAAAAAGGATATATTCAATATATAGCTCAATCTGCAACTTTAATATTTAATACAATTGCTTGTGTTGTGCTTATTAGAATTGGAGTTGGAATACAGATAATCAAACTGACAACATCAATTATATATTTAGTAAGACCGATTTTCTTGCGTTTATATGTTAATAAACATTACGGTATAAATCGAAAGATAAAGTATGAAGGGGAACCAATCAAACAAAAATGGAACGGACTAGCTCAACATATCGCTGCAATTGTACTAGATAATACTGATACAATTGTATTAACTTTGTTTTCTAATTATTCAAATGTATCAATTTACGGTGTGTATCATCTTGTCGTGAACGGCGTAAAAACGCTGTTTACCTCTATGATGAGTGGTGTACAATCATTATTTGGAGAACTTTGGGCTAAACAAGAATTAGATGAATTAAAAAGAGTTTTTTCGAGAGCTGAATGGACAGTTCATACGATAGTTACGTTTTCATATGGTTGTACAGCTTCATTAATTATCCCTTTTGTAATGATTTATACTCGAGATGTTAATGATGCTGATTATAATGTACCGCTATTTGCTTTTTTAATTACTATCGCTAATGCTCTTCATTGCTTAAGGTTACCTTATAATATGATGATTCTTGCCGGTGGTCATTATAAACAAACACAGAGCAACTATATTATTGCTGCTTTGATTAATATTGTTACATCAATCATTACTGTTAAAATATGGGGATTAATAGGTGTAGCCATAGGAACACTGGTTGCTATGATTTATCAAACAATATGGATGGCTATTTACGATTCAAAGAATTTCATTAATCGACCAATACTTGAATTTATTAAACATTTTATAGTTAATATAGTTGAATTTGCAACCGCATTTTGGATATGCAGTTTTTTTACAATGAAATCTCTTTCATATTTTTCTTGGATTTTTTTAGCTTTTAAATGTGCACTTGTATGGGGAATTACAATTATTGTTTTTAATATTATTTTTTATAATAAACAACTAGTGAGTTTTTTTACTAGATTAATAAATAGAATAAAGAAGGCAAATCATGCAAGATAGATCTTGGGTAGAAATTGATTTAAAAAAACTAGAAAATAACTTAAAAACATACAGAAAACACCAAACAGGAAATTATATAACTATGGCTGTTGTTAAAGCAGATGCATATGGTCATGGTGATATTGAAATTTCCCATGCTCTCTCAAATTTAGGTGTTAATTATTTTGCAGTTTCAAATATTGATGAAGCTATTAATTTAAGAAAATCCGGGATTCAGGGCGAAGTACTTATATTAGGCTACACTTCAATAAAACGCGTACGAGAACTTGAAGAGTATAATATAACGCAAACTTTATTATCGGAAGATTATGCCAATTTAATTGCAGATACTGGTTATAATGTTAAATGTCAATTCGCTATTGATACAGGAATGAACCGAATTGGTTTAGATGCTAACGACATTGAAAAATGCGAACAAACTATTCGATATTACTCAAAGAAAATAGTAATTAATGGTATTTTTACTCATTTATGTGTTGCAGATACCTTAACAGAAAACGAGTTTACATCTAATCAAATTAAGAAATTCGAGACCCTTGTATCACGTTTATCTGATTTACATCTTCCATATTGTCATTGTTTGAATTCAGCTGGCGGATTATGGCACCATTCGGATTTTTCTTTCTGCGTTAGACTAGGTATTATTTTATATGGTCTTAAACCTGATTATGCAAATATTCTTCCAGCGGATATTAAACCTGTTCTTTCATGGAAATCTGTCGTAAGCATGATTAAAGATGTTCCAGCTGGATCTACTATTGGATATGGTAGATCATATCATGTTAGTAGACAAACAACTGTTGCTACTATACCAACAGGATATGCCGATGGTTATTCAAGAATGTTATCAAATAAAGGTTGGGTACTTATTAATGGGTATAGAGCTCCGATTGTTGGACGTATTTGCATGGATCAATTCATGGTAGATATCACTGGTATTCCTAACATACAAATTGGTACCATTGTTACATTAATTGGTGAAAACGGAAATGAAGTTATAACTGCAGATGATTTAGCAGCTATAACAGGAACAATCGGATATGAAATTACTTGTGGTATTAGTAAAAGAGTTGATCGCATGTATATTAAATAAAGAAAATATTTATCTGGAAATTAAATGGATACTAACACTCAAAAATCAATAAAACAAAACTACTATGTAGTCGATATTTTCAAATTTATTTTTTGCATATTTGTAATTGCAATTCATACTAATTTATTAGAACATTTTCCTGATAATGCTCAGTTCTATATTGAAAAATCGCTTTTTAGGTTAGCTGTTCCATTTTTTTTTATAACTTCAGGTTTCTTATTAGGCAATAAGATTATATATTCAAATGACCCTAAAAGAATTATAGTATCTTATTCTAAACGATTGTTAAGAATACTAATAATATTCGAACCATTATCTATATTAATTAATCTGCCAATCTATTATTTTAAATATAAATCTATTGTTATAGCTTTGTTATATACAATTAGAGATATATTATTTTATCCTAAAGGAGCATTATGGTTTATTCAAGCCTGTATTATTGGAGCTTGGATTATATATTTCTTTTTTAAGGGAAATAAAGAAAAAATACTTGTATGTTTATCAATACTCTTATATTTATTTGCTTTAATTAGCAACTCTTATTATTTTATTATAAGTAACACGCCTTTCGCAAAAGTAATAACTGGTTTATTAAATATCATTGTATCTACTCGAAATGGGATATTTGTCGGAGTTCCATTACTTTATATTGGAATAATAGTTGCTAGAATTCATGCATCTGAAAATGGAACAAATTACAATCAATATAAAGTGATTTCATTAATTACGTTTTTTTTATTTATATTAGAACTCATGTTTATAAAAGATAAAACTATGATTGATGATGGTTCGCTCTATGTTTTTATGCCCATTTTTATTGCTTCTTTATTACTATTTATTCTAAAATTTCAGACATCAAACGATGGGATTACTCAACAGTTTCGCAATTTGAGTACAGGTATGTATTTATTACATTCTCCTATTAATTTAATTATATATTATGCTCCTTTATATACAATAAAATACGAAATGTCCGGTGAATTGAGGTTTGTGATTACAAGTGTGATTGCATTTACCTTATGTATTATTTCATATAAGAGTAAAAACAAAAAAATAAACACTTTGCTAAAATGAAAATGCATTTAAAACTAGTTATAAACTACGAGCGACATTATTTGTAAACGCTACTGAATTTGTTTACCAGTTAGAGCCCCAACGCTATTGAATTTGTTTACCACTGCAAATTAATCTTATAACCTAACTTCCCTTGACACCAAACGATAAGTTCCTTCAAAGCAGCAATAAAATCGGCCGTTTGCGCCGATTTTTCTTGACCCTTTAGCATCGTTTGGTATAATATAACCAAACGATGGAGCCTGGATTCCCGAATTACCACACTATGAATTGGCAGTGGCACGCAATGGTGTGACGCCCAGCGCCTTATAGATATCTTCCTGCTTCTTGAGCACTTCGCCTATAACCGTTGATTTACCGGGCTCTTTGAAACATTCGATAACATCAAGTTCGTCCAACAATTCATTCATTGTGTAATCACCAAACAGATGCGATATCTCCATCTGCTTCTTTATGTAGGAAAGATAGATTAATGCTATAAACTCAACAAACAGCTTGCCTTCAACCGCAGCTTTCAGATTGTCAGGAACAAAGTATTTGGTAATGCCGCCATTGAATTGAACTGCATGTATAGTGCCTTCAACAAAGCTCGACAGTTTCTCGTTAAGAAATGCTTCTGCATAGATGAGACTGCTTACACCGTAAACGGTAAACCATCGGTACCTCGAATATTAGTTGCCAGAATGCGAGAATTAGTGTGGAAAGTGTGAAAAGTGTGCACACTATCCACACTTTTCACACCAGGAGGCATTTATGGGAATGCGAGA
>Ga0247611_10002018_pt1 | contig 34412 bp, 25 predicted proteins | sample 177DNAGHGhighgp2_FD_192422 | JGI IMG/M metagenome (GOLD analysis project Ga0247611, IMG submission 192422) | Sheep rumen microbial communities from Palmerston North, Manawatu-Wanganui, New Zealand - 1770 DNA GHGhigh gp2 | ecosystem: Host-associated > Mammals > Digestive system > Stomach > Rumen... | reverse complement strand
GGCTCATCAACTCAAACGCAACGGTAAGTGCCGTATTATAGCCCATGGATGTTGTAAAGGAATACCAGATGGTCTCTCCGTGCGTCAGATTACGAATCAACATCCTGATATTTGCAATATAGATTTCCCAAGCATCTCCGCCCAGTACTACATACTTTCCACTTGTCAGCATCTGTGAATAAGACAGCATTAAGAACATGGCAAGTGCCGCTGCCAAAAAAGAAATCACGCAGTAATGCTTTGGTTGTATTTTTTTAATTAGTTTTTCGACCACGCTAAATTACCTTCTTGTAGTAACTATCTATCTATCTTTATTCACTTCCTAATAGAGTTTTCGGTGTCCTCAGTCTCAATAATGGAATCCGGTTTTTTATCTGCCTTTATTTGAATCATTATCTGAACTAAAAACAACAAAAGTCCGATAATACAACAAACAAGACCAATCTTTCCACCCGGGCAATGATACCTCAGCTCAACATCATACTCTCCTGCATTTGGAAGACAAATGCCCAAAAACGTATCATTCAGAACGGGAACCGTTTCGATTTCTTTTCCATTTGCATAGGCTACCCACCCATCCGTGTAAGGAATGGATGTAAAGAGCATCTTTTTCTCTCCCGAAACGGAAATATGACCCTTTACAAGACCGTTTTTGCATTCATCCAGTATAAGAACTTCCTTTTCAAGCTCAGCATGAATATCGTTTAACCTTTCCTCATTCAGTTCGTAAAAATATATTCCCTTCGTTTCAAACATAACCGGATAATTATCCAGTGTATGTATCGAAATATAATGACTGTTCTCTGATTGCCAAAGTTTTACCGCAAAAGGAATCCATGCTGTATTCTCTTCAGAGTAAGACAGATTTTCAAAAACATCATAATACACACCTGTTATTTCCTCAGGTGGTCCGTCATAGGAAATCTGCATGAATACCGGATCTTCAGTATCATTTACACGAATAACAGCATTTGCTCCTTCCTGTTCCTTCATAATAATCGGCAAATCATCATCACTGATTGTCATACCATATGTTTCGTAAACGACCTTTTCTCCTGATACAGGCGTATACAAGTCGTCAAAACCGGAAAGTGCTTTAAAAGTCAGATTTTGATTTTCAAACACATTATCAGAATACTCCAAACCGGAAAGGCTTTCCCCATAAACCATGAACCCAATCGGAAGATAATTTTCATTTTCCCTTATTCTCGGAGGCGCTTCAATTCCAGCCACTTCTGTATCCGTAAACAAACGCACGTTATACTTTACAGATAATAACATTTCAATCGGAGGTGTAATACCTGTTGTTGAAGTTCTTCTTACATGCGTGTAAAGACCCATGTCCTGCAGAAATTGACGGATTGTCTGATTTTCTGCAGTACCGAAATCCGAAATTCCGTTATATCCCCAGAATGCATCACTGTTCTTGTTCAAATCGTTCAACACAACCGTACGGAAGAACTCTTTTTTATCTTTTAAACTACCTATAGCCTCAGTTACCGCCTTCATTTCATCTGTCCAGGTATAATAGTATTCCTCCCTGAGCAATGCACCTTGAAATGAATCACTACATAACTTGACACATCCGTTTGTAATACTTTCGGCACAAGCCAGTAACACCAATGCCATAGTTATCCCGGTTCTGTTCTTTTTCTGTTTTTCTATTCTCTTTTCATCGTCCGTATCTGTTCCAGTATGTTCAAGTTTTAAATAAAGTACAACAATTAACGTCCATAATCCAATACATACCACATTAATCAAAAGCCCGATTGACGTATTGTGCGACAGACTTCCGATTTCCAGTTTTTCAATCCTTCCCTCAACCAGATAGAACACTACTAAAAACAGCCCGTATCCGGCCAGTATTTTCCATTTCAGCTCTTTGACAAACTCACATTGCCTGCAGGCAATCGCACAAAGAATAAACGAGATAATAAAGCTGAAACGGTAATTCCACATATCAGGTGCATCAAAAGCATGAAGTAACTTAAATAACGGCAGAAAAATGCATCCCAAACAAAAGAATACAAGAAGTGTTCCAGACACAATTCGATTTCTCGCAGGAATATTCTTATTAATAAAATAGAATGGCAGAAGAATCAGACAGGGAAGTCCGCAATAAACATATGGTGCTATGTAGTAATCTTGCGATTCTCCCCAGAACAGATTATTAAAAACCTGCAATGCAGTAATTCCTATCGGCTCGAAACCGGTACTATCCGATGCATAGAATCCCCGAAGAAAATACAAAATCGGGATCCAAAGCACTGCAGAAATCAACACTGAAGAAATGCAGGACCATACATATCCCAAAACATATTTCCCTACAGTTGTAATTCTTTCTTCCTTTTTCATCGTACAAAGCAGGAGAATAAAATACAACAGGGAAAAGATTCCAATCATATATCCCTGATAAAACTGTACTATAAAAATATAAGAATAGGAAAATGTCAGAAGCGTAAATCTTTTCTCATACACTGCTTTATGTACTGCAAGAGCAACGAGAGGAAGCATATATATACCATCCAGCCACATATAGCAGATAATTCCATAGGTGACAGAAAAAGCACACATTGAATAGAAAATGGAAAAGATAACGGAATACAAACCTTTGGTCTTTAAAGCCTTTGCTGCAAATAATTGAAAGAACGCAGCCGCCAGACCGGTTTTTAAAATAATGATCGCCGCTGTAATTACGTTAACATCGGCATTATAAAAGATTAAATAGAGGATATTAAATGGACTGAACATTTTCTCCGCCATATTTAATGAAGTATTCAGTCCAAGACAATTAGCAAACGAATACCAGATAGTTTCCCCATTCATAAGGTTTCGGAAACCCATTCGGATATTGGATACGAATATTTGCAAGGAATCCCCGGCAAGTACAATATACTTTCCGGTAGTAAGCATCTGGGCATACGAAAGTAAAAGATACATGGAAAGTGCACCCAGAAAAAAAGATATAATCCAATAATATTTCGGTTTCAGTTTCTGACCGATATTCATCATTCCTTTTACATTCTCCGTTCAGGCCATCTTTTTGACTTTCTTAATCAAACATCCACCCAATAATAGTACCAATCCAATTAAGGAAATACAATACCCCCACTTTGCAACAGGGTTACGGTATTTCAGTTCCACCTCATACTCTCCGCTTCCCGGAAGAACGATAGCAAGAAAGGTGGAGTCCACCGCGGAAAATACCTCAGCTTCGATTCCGTTTACTTTAGCACTCCATCCCTCCAGATAAGGCACGGTAAAGAGCAGCAGATTTGTATCGCCGTTATTTCTTACCTTTCCGCGGATACTGCCCGCTTTCACTTTGGCCGGTTCAAACGGTGATGCACTTAAAATTTCATATGCCTCTTCCAGCTTTTCTTCATTCAGCTCATAAACTGCAAGTTCTTCAAAAATCAGCGGAAGATCCTCGTCCTCATAGGATGCTATCCCCAGTATATATCCGCTCTCCGCTCTTCCCATCTCAGCTACAGGCGAACCCTTCAGCTGAGTATTGTCCGCTCCGTCATCCACATTGATCAGGTTCTGCATTCCTTCAAAAACAGGACTTGAAAAATAGAGCCCCGGATGGGCAAAAACGGTCTGGACATAAACCTTCTTTCCCCCATCTGTACAAACCATTTTCAGACTTCGGTTTGTATCCGGAACCTCATTTACCAGAGGTGATAACACAAATTTATTTCCATCTTTCCTAAACTCCAGATTATCGCCTTCAAACCGGATCCGTTTTTCTTCAACCGGTTCAAAAACACCGTTCACTCCGCTTAATGCGGCAATCAGATTGTTTTGATTTTCAAACGCATTCTTATTCAGATGCAAATCCCCTGCATCATCCCTTACGCAGAAGCCGACGGGCAAAGCTTCAGGATTATCCGTAATCCGCACGGCTTCCGTGTCGCCGACAATTTTATAAGGATTGTCCGCCACGTATAATTTTTTTACACCGAGAAACATCTCCGTCACAGGAGTAATCCCGCTTGCATGAATCAGTTTTGCCGATGTAAAAAATCCCATATTCCGCATAAACGCTCTCTCGGCCGGAATCTCCGCCGTACCGAAATCCGCAAGCCCGTAAAAACCATATTGGGAATCCGTATCGGAATACATATCATTCCGAACAATTACTCTGGCAAAGTCCGTATCGGATTTTTTTCTGAGGTCCGAACTGACTTCCTTCATATTGGCCGCAAAACGCAGATATGCATTTTCCGGTGTTTTATCAATGCCGTTCCAGACAATTACACCATTGCTGACAGCCTCGACCATCGCCAGAACAAGCAGTAATACCCTGACATCCGTTTTTTTCTTTCCCGAATCATCCTTTGAAACCACAGACATCTTTTCCGAATAAGGAAACAGCCCTGCCCATCCTGCCAGGAAACATGCATTCAGTATAAGATGCCACCACTGCGAGTAATCATTTTCCAAAGATGCATGGTAAACCCAAGTACCCGCATACAGTACATACAAAAGAATTCCCGACACTGCCATGCCAAGCTTTCGGAAATTCATTTTCTCCGTTTCGAGTGCGCAGACCGCGCAAAGAAGAAAAGAAAGAACAAAGACGTAACGATAGGAAAAACCATCGGGAATATCCATCGCATGAAAAAATGCGTTTAACGGAACCACAAAGAAACCAAGCATATATATTCCGACCAGAACACCCGCTACAATCTTTTCTCTTAAGGAATTATCTTTGCGGTAAAAGAACGACGGTACAAGCAGAACGACCGGAATACCCGAATACAGATTGGGAAACTTGCTGTAGGATGAAGTATTCTCTCCCCAGAATAGTCTGCCGAGAACTTCAAAGATATTAGGAATGTTACGACTGAATTCTCCGGTATCCCCCGCTGTCTGATTCATAATCCAGTAAAGCGCCGGAACCCATACAAACGCAGCAATAAATACCGCCAGAAAACCGGAACCGAGATACAGCAGCGATCTTTTTACTTTCATCTTTCCGCTCTCCTTCGATGTAAAAAGAAGCAGGAAAAATGCAAGAAGAGAAAAAATACCGATGATATATCCCATGTAAAAATTGATGATGAAGGATGCCGCATAAGCAAGAATCAGTAACAGATATTTTCCTTCTTTTTCGGCAAAAATCACGCCCAGACAGACAAGCGGAAGCAGATAAAGTGCATCCGCCCACATGTTGTTACAAAGAGCATGAAATACCGCGAATCCGCTCATCGTATAGAATACGGACCAAATCAGCGAAGCACTGCTTTTGACCGAAAGACCCTTTGACAGGAATACCTGAAACGATGCGGCCGCCGTGCCGCTTTTCAGAATCATTACAATTGCTATGGCTATTAAGGGATTTGCGTTATAAAGAATCAGATAAATCAGATTGAACGGGCTGAAAAAATCATACGCCAGAATCAGCGATGTATCCATACCCAGCGAACAGGAAAAAGAATAACGGATGCTCTCTCCCCTGAGTATATTTCCCCAGGTCATACGGATGTAGGAATACAGTTTTTCCATATCTCCGATAAAAAGGGTATATTTACCGGTTGTGAGCATCTGCGAATAAGAGAGCATCACAAACATTGCAGTACAACCTGCAAGAAATGCAAGCAACGGATAGTACCTCTGAGGTACTTTTTTTATCCCGGTTTTCACTCTCTCATCAGACATTTTATGATTTACTCTTTGAATTCAATATCATCGGACTCGACCTCTTTATTTTTGTTCTCGTCGATTCCGAGTTTTTCATTTACTTTCTTTTTTGCCCTGCGGAAATAAATCGCAAGACCTGCGCCGACCGCAATCACAACACCGGCAATTGCCTGAATCAAATATGTCGTAACAGAAGGATCAATATAAAGTAACATACCTTTCATTTGTTATTCCTTTCACCTACAAAGTTATAATATATTATTTTAGTTGTTTAAACTTTTATTCTTTTTTATCTCCATCAGCCGCTCAACAATATATTTTCCGCCAACTTCAGCGCTGTGACCGACATTGTAAACCTGATTCTTTGTATATTCTTCAATGATCCGCTCGTATTCATCCGAACGGTTCAACAAATTCCTGATAATTTCAGGTACTTTTTCAATTTCTTCCGGGTCCACATTAGTCCCTATTTTATTTCTTAAAGCAATATTGATTGGAACCACATCAATCTTCTGCCAGTCCGGATTGGTAACTTTCATCGGTGTGTTAATATACAATACCGGTCTGTGTGTGCAAAATGCAAATTCTGCAGCAATATCCGACCAATCTGTAATTAACAAATCTGACTTCCATACTGTATCCGTAGCAGAAAAATCCAACTGTACTTCAATGTTTTCCTTGCCTGAAAACTGTTCTTTCAGTTTTTCCAGTTTTTCTCTCTTATGGCGCACATGCTGTGGATGTGGTCTGACAATAATATGATAATCCGTATCTCCTAACGATTCCAGTAATTTTTCCAAACAACTTTCAACAATATTTCCTTCCTGCCAGGACGGAGCAATCAAAACGCACGGCTTACCACCATACAAAGGAGCCTTATCCATTTTTTCATATGCTTCCATCATCTCATCCAAAACAAAAAATCCTGTTTCCACAAGTTTTTTTGCAGGAAGGTTGAATGCTTTTTCCTGGGCAAGTATTTCTTCTTTTTGAGATTTAATTGCACAAAAAACAGTATCAAAATGGTCAAGCGCGCCTTTTCTGTACGTCATATTGACGCTTCCCATACCATGTTGAACAAAAATATATTCAATATCCTTTCGTACATAACTTCTTTTGATATGGTAATTTTCAAGATCCGGAACCGTCATAACCACTAAATCGGCATCCATTTTCATCATAAGAGTAATCAGTTTTTTCTCGCCGATATAATATGCTCTTATCTGTTTATTTTCTTCTGCTTTTTGAAATATGCAATCCTCAGGATCACTTGTTATATAATGAATTGTTATGTTCGTCTTTTCCAAAAGATAATCAATCATTCCGGAAAAATACTTATAAAAACCATTGCTCTCCGAATAAAATACAAGATGCTTGTTAACAACCGAAAAAAATCTCTTATAATCCTGCTTTTCTCTTTTTGCATTCGCTTTGGCTTTCGGATTATTTTTATTTTTCTCCCCTCCCAGACTTTCCAGCTCTTTCAGGGCATTCTTGCTTTCTTCCAGCCTTTCATAATCCACATACTTTTTGGGATTAATAAAAAAATTCAGAATATACAACTGGGCTATTGAAAACAGGTTACTGAAAATCCAATAAATGACTACTCCGACAGATACAAAAAAGCCCAGATACAGTGACAAGCCAACTGAAATCGTAAGAGTAATCGCCTGACTCCAAAAAGCCTGTTCTGCCTGAATGACATTACTCTTATTCTGACAAATACACATAAGAAGAGCCGACAGCGCCGCAAGAACAGGAGAAAGAATATATAGTCCCCAAACTTTTGTCGGAATAACCGCCAAAGAAAAACCAAGGAAATTCATATCAAAATTTCCACAGTTAATTCCATACTTAATGACCTCTATAACAGCCATTAGCAAAATAAGCTGAATAATAGTAGGGATAATGGTGATAAACGGACTATATTTATACTTTTTATAAATACGAGAATGTTCTTCTGCAATCTGTTCTTTGTCTCCAAAGTATTTTGCCTTTGCAAAATTTAAATCAGGTTGCATTTGAACCATTTTGATAGAATTTTTCTGAACCCAGACAGACAATGGCAAGAGAATTATTTTACTCAAAAGAGTGAAAAGAATAATAGCCAATCCATAGTTTTTACAAATGGAATAGCATACTTCCATTATCCAAATAAATGGTTTCACCAACACCTGCACAATAACACGCTCCTGATACCCAAATAACTTTTATTTCAATTGAGGAATAATTATTTCATCTATAATTCTGTTCGCTGTCTCCTCGATATTTTCATATGCAACAACTTTCGGAAGTTCAGCCCCAAATGCTTTTTTTACTTTTTCAAGTAAAGCATCTGTATAAACTAATTTACCGTCCGTAATGCTTTCAATCCCATCTAGTGACATTGATATCTTATTTGCCTGAAACATTTCCTCATAACTGAATACGGATTCATCAATTCTCGCATCAATTTTCCCTTCAAAATAACCGACACAAACAGGATAACCGCCGAGATTACCATCGAACCCCGGAATAAACAGTTTCTGAGATGCCCCGGTTCGAACTACAGACATAATTGCAGTAATAATTCGGTAATTACTGGATGCATTCATCATATTTCTGGTCTGATCTACCGGCATGGAAATACAGCAACGGCGAACAATCTCATCTTCCGAAATATCCTTCTCTTCCCCTCTGTAAAATACCTTCAAAGGAAAACTTTCTCCTTCGCAGTGACCTTCTCTGCTAATACATACATCATGAAAATGCCCTGCTGCAAAATTAACATCAACATTCCAGAAATCATCCACACCAAGAATATCCGCCACCGCAAATTTCATACGTGGAGCCAGGTGGTTCAGATTTCCGGAACCAAAATCCGGATATGCCTTTCCTGCGCTCTTTAACCAGGGAATGACTGCATCGGAATATGATGTATTTATAACTATCGCATTTGTTTCTGCCAGCTCACATGCCTCCATAATATTCTTCGTAAAACGAATTGCAAGCGGGCTCCATATTCCGTATGCTCTGATATTCTTCCACGATAAACTGCCGTATTTTAACCCGGAGTAAGCACGGCTGGAATTCACAATAAAATCAGGCTGATGTTTTTCTATAGCCTTTCTAATGGTATCCACATCATTCAAATCAACTTCGCCTTCAACTTCTATCGAAGACTTATTGAGTTCTCGAATTAATCCGGCAACCTTTGTGATATTTACTTTTGTCTGCATTTTCTGTGCATCTCGTCCCACTACCACAATGCGCAATGCAGGATCGTTGGCACTGATTAAATAATCCAACAAATAAGATCCCACACTTCCGAGACCAATAATCATTATTTTAACCTGATTGCTTTTTATATGCTGTTCAACTACAGATAAACGTTCTGCCATTGATTTCATACATTTTCCTCCCAATACCCCAGTATTTTTTGATAATCATCTCTTGTATTGCAGTTCATCCAACGTAAAAGCCCTACCAAATCAAACTCCCTGCTATCAGATGCATCTACATAATTCCGAATAATACCCAGATTCGAATCTTCTTTATTCTCGTTATAAAATTTTTCGTTTGCTGCCTTTAACCTTTCCGTATTTTTAAATTTCCAAATCTGACCCGAATTCAGAATAACCGAAAACGGTTCTTCGATTTGAAGCAGACCATGGGATGAATTAAATGCATACTTATATCTGTTTTCCGCGTTGCTATATAATACCACCGCTTTATTTGCATAAATCGGTTCAAACGAATATGTCAGCACATCTTTGGATGAATCCACTACCTTTTGAAAAGAAGCATCATCAACATCAAGATCCCCTTCCACAAATAAAACTTCTTCAATATCCTTATATTTTTCAAACAAGGCCTTTATTCCGACATAAAGACTGTAACCGGAAGACAAATCCTCATAATGTTCATTATATACCAATTCCGTCTTTTCTTTCACGTTTTTCGGAAGCAAAGCATAATAATCTTTCACTTCGTTAAAACGATTCCCGCAAACCAACATAATTCGATCCGCAAATAAACATTTATTCAAAAGATGAAACAATAAAGTATTATCTTTATTACCCTGATAATATAACGCTTTTTGGCATTGTTCATTTGCCGGTATTCCTTCATTAAAACGACTGGATATTCCGGCAATAGTAATAATTGCTGCTTTCATTTTTTACCTTTTCAAATAATTATTGATACATTCATCAAGTCCCTGTTCCAGATTAACAACCGGTACCCATGATGTCCTTTTACGAATCTTTTCTGTAGATAATAATCTTCTCTCAGGATCCGACTCGCGAAATCCTTCAAACTCAATGACCGGATTTTCAATTCCCATTTTTTTTGCACATAATTTTGCCAACTGAATAATGGATATTTCTTCATCCGTAGCAACATTGTAAATTGTTCCATCCAAAGCCTCGTCCGAACATGCGAGTGCCAGGACTGCGCTACAACTGTCATAATTATTCAAAAAGGTTCGTCGATTCTTCCTGCTGTTTTCAAGCAGAACAACTTTTCCGTTTTCTTTAAAACTGTTGATAATAAACGGAATAATATGTTTCGGGAATCTTTCATCTCTGCTGTAAACATTGGCAAACCGAATGGAACATCCTTTTATTTTTCCCGTATCAACAGCGTCTTTCAGGAAAAATTCCGTTAATAGTTTTCCGGTCGCATAACTCGTCCGCTGACTATGCTCGGCATCTGCCAGAGTAAGATAGTCATCTTCTCTTACTCCTCCGTCTTCATTCCAGGAATTCATGGAATAAACTTCGGAAGTGGAACAGTTGATGAACTTTTGGGCTCTGACTCTGATTGCCTGTTGAAGAAACGCTTCCATTCCTTCCACATTTGTCCGAAACGTTTCATAAATATGATAAAAATGCTCCGTATGAACAACTGCAGCACAGTTAATATAGATACATTCATCAAAACATTCTTTCTTTTCAACAACGATTCTCTCGATTTCGTCCATCTGCTCTTTATCGTTCAGATCATACTCAAAAAAAAGAAAGCGCTCATCGTCAATTTTATCTTTCACCGTCTCAATGGAAGATGCAAAAAAATTATCAAATCCGATAATATAATCCTTCGAACCTTCTGTCAGAATCTGTCTGACGAGTTCATTTCCGGTCATCCCTGTGACACCGCTGATTACAAATAACCTATTCTTCACAACTCTACCTCGATTTATCTCTAAACACCATTTTTTAATCGAATCCGATAAAAATCATCCACACAACCATTATACAAACTCATAGCCTTTTCCACATCATATTCTACTGCTCTTAAGCTGACTGATCTGCTTTTTAAATCAATCAGTGCATATTGTGCAAAAGGATTATGATTCCTCGGCTGTCCAACAGATCCCGGATTTATAAACAACACCGAATGCTTGTTTCTCTTTTCATGATTGTCCGAAGCATAAAATTTTGTAAATATATGAGAATAATGAGAATGACCGGATAAAACAATATCATAGTTCCGGTAATCGCCTTTTACGTCCTCCGGTTCAACGGATTTCCAAAAAATATTGTTAAGCGAACCATGTAGTGCAAGGATCTTATATCCACTTTCCAAAAATTCACAGATTCCTTCGTGAATCATGGTTTTTTCCAGATAATCCATAGCCTCTCCGGAAAGAACAGATGCCGTATATTTAGCGCATTGCACGCCTCTCTCACTTGAAAAGTGATTGAAATCAGAAGTCAGTATGGCATTTTCATGATTTCCCCAAAGAGAACAAATCAGTTTGTCACTCCATTCTACCTTTACAAACTCAACGACCTCATTTGACTGCATTCCGTAATCAATCAGGTCTCCAAGACATATAATACCTGTTATATCAAACTTTTTCATATCTTCCGTGACAGCTTTTAAGGCTGTCAGATTTCCATGTATATCCGATACAACAGCGTACATTACAACTCCTTAAATTTCGTCAATCAAAGTAATAATCTGTTTGATTGACATCAGTTCACTATCAATTTCTTTTGCTCTGTGATGCTTTAAAATACTTTTTGCTGCATTTTCCATAGCAGGAAAAGCAGCTCTGAGAAGCTGGTTTGCGTAAATACAGATATTTACACCATGTTCAGCCAGTTCTTCCTCTGTAATTTCATTATAACTGCTCGGAACAACCACTATAGGTGTATTTTTATCGATTTTTCTGAATTCATCACAGAATTCCAGAATTTCATCCGGTTCCTTCTTTCTGCTGTGAATCATGATTCCATCCGCTCCGGCAGCTACAAATGCCTTTGCACGTTCTAATGCGTCTTCCATCCCTTGTTCCAGAATCAAACTCTCAATTCTGGCGATGATCATAAAATCATCGGAAAGCTGTGCTTTTTTTCCCGCCGATATTTTATCACAAAATTCTTCTATAGTTGCCTGGGTTTGTTTTACCTCAGTTCCAAAAAGAGAATTCTTTTTAAGTCCCTTCTTATCTTCTATAATTACAGCGGAAACACCCATTCTTTCCAGGCTTCTGACCGTATATACAAAATGTTCCGTCAATCCGCCTGTATCCCCGTCAAAAATAATCGGTTTCGTTGTTACTTCCAAAACATCCTCAATAGTTCTGAAACGAGATGTCATATCAACCAGCTCTATATCGGGCTTGCCTTTTTCCGTGCTGTCACACAAAGAGGAAATCCACATAGCATCAAACTGGTCGATAGATTCCCCTTCCACCACAACCGTCTTTTCAGCAATCAAACCTGTTAAACCACTATGAACCTCTATTGTTTTTACGAGCGGAATCATTTGCAGCAATTTACGCAAACGTCCCCGACGAAATTCCGGCATGGCAAGTTTTTCAATCATCTGCGAGTCCCTACGAATAACTGATTCGTTAACTGTATAGGGAATCTCAACCAGTTCACCCCCATACTTCTCCGTAAGTTTGACAATATTCTGACGTATCGCCTGCATGGACGGCAATGACCAATTATCTCCGTGAACAATGTAATCCGGATGAAGCTGTTCAAAGATCTCATCATACATTATTTGATTTTGAACAATCACATTGCTTACTCCGGGAATACTCTCTGCCAGCTTAATTCGTTCTTCCAAGCTAACGGATGGAAAACGATTATAGCGTATACTTGCCGAATCGGCCAAAACACCTACCGTAACTTCCCCAAGTTTTTCAGCCTCTCGGATTATATTTATATGACCTTCATGAATAATATCAGTACAAAAACAAGTATACACTGTTTTCATTTTACAAAAACCCACCTTCTCTAAACAAAATAAATTCTGTAATCGGATAAAACTCCGATTACAGAATTTTATAGCTCATAAATAATCTAATTACTACTCAGCATATATTACACCGGAAGCTTCCAGACCATCTACTTTTCCGTTATAGGTTTTGTCCTGTTTCTTACCGGTCTTATCGCTGTGCTGAACATAAACCGTCATGTATGTTCCTTCATCATTCGTACACTGCATCAATCCGCCATTGTTCCTCTTAGCAGATGATTTCAGCATATCATCGCTGTTTCCGTGAATATCAAAAGGATTAAATCCGAGAATTTCCACTACTGACTTACAAAACTCACAGGTAAGCCAGTCTCCGGAATATCTTGCCAGAATTGTTCCGGAATTTGTTGGATCAAACATATCCGCAATCATTTCGGCACTCTTATCTTCCGCTTCCAAAATTGTCGGATCGTTTGCGGAAATGATAATTGCTTCCTGAACACTGTCACATAACTGTAAATCAGCAGACACATTGGTCTTCTCAATGTACTTAATCAGCTGCGGTGCCATAACACCGACCAGAATTGCCATAATGGCAATTACGATAATTAACTCAACCAACGAAAAACCCCTGTTGTTTTTCTGCATTTTCAGACCCCTCCCCTATGAAAGATACGAACAAAATATGATTTTTCCTCTCCTCTGAGGTCACAAACAACCTCAATATAAAAGTATCACTATTCCAGTCAATTGACAATGAAAATTCATCGCATTTTTTTCATTGTTCATTCACAGAATTTTCACATTATAATTCATCAATCAGAGTAATGATTTCTTTAATCGGCATCAGTCTGTCATCAACCTCTTTCGCCCTGTGATATCTCAAAATATCTTCCGCCGTCTTCTGCATAGCCGGAAATGCGCTTCTGGTCAGCTGATTCGCATAAATTACAACATTTACTCCGTGAGCGGAAAGTTCATCTTCAGTAATCGTGTTGAACGAACTCGGCACAACAACGATCGGAGTCTTTGTATTCTCCTCGCGGAATTTATCACAGAACTCCAGAATTTCCGCCGGGTCCTTCTTTCTGCTGTGAATCATGATTCCGTCCGCTCCCGCTTTTACAAAAGCTCTAGCACGGGCAAGTGCATCTTCCATGCCTTTTTCCAGAATCAGACTCTCAATACGGGCGATAATCATAAAATCGCCGGTCAGCTGTGCCTCCTTGCCGGCTACGATTTTCTCACTGAATTCTTCAATGGAAGCCTGCGTCTGCTCAACTTCTGTTCCGAACAAAGAATTCTTCTTCAAACCCTTTTTATCCTCAATGATAACCGCGGAAACGCCCATACGTTCCAGGCTTCTGACTGTGTATACAAAATGCTCGGTCAGTCCGCCGGTATCCCCATCAAAAATAATCGGCTTCGTGGTAACTTCCATAATGTCATCAATCGTACGGAAACGACTGGTCATATCCACGAGTTCGATATCGGGCTTTCCTTTTGCGGTACTGTCACAGAGAGAGGAAATCCACATCGCATCAAACTGATCCAGCTTTCCTTCGTGTTCCACTACCGTCTTTTCCACAATCAGTCCGGTCAGCCCGCTGTGTGCTTCCATCGCTTTCACAACGGGAGTCATTTCAATCAGCTGACGCAGTCTTTTTCTGCGGAATTCCGGCATCGCAAGCTTTTTGCGAAGTTGCAAATCGATTTTGTGAACCTTCTCGTTATAAGTATACGGAATATCCACCAGTTCTCCGCCATATGCAGAAACCATTTTTTCCACGCGGTCGCGGATTGCTTTTTCAGGACCCTGATTCCAGTTGTCTCCATGCAAAATATAATCCGGACGAATCAGCGCAATCACGTCGTCATAGAGCATATCGTCCTGAATGACTACTTCATCCACGCCATCAATGCTGCGATACAGACGCACCCTTTCCTCCTGGCTGACCGTCGGAAAACGGTTGTAACGAATGAGCGCCTTGTCGGAAAGCGCACCCACAATTACACGACCTCTCTTCTTCGCTTCATTTATGATATTCAGATGTCCGTCATGAATAACGTCGGTGCAGAAACAGGTATATACCTTTTTCTTCTCTTCCATTTTGTTTTCCTTTGCTATATGAATTTTCAGTCTGATTAATATCCCTTAGTCGTATCTTTATACCAGATCGGAATATCCACATGATAAAATTCCAGTGCCTCACGGAATACCACAAAGAAGTCTTCGATATCCTTCTCATCAATAGCTCCGAGTGCGCAAAGACGGAAGGTGTTCATTGTCAAAATTTTACCGGGATAAATCGTGAATCCACGCTCATAGCAGTAATCATGGATTTTTTCAAAATCCCAGTGCGGATCATCCGGATAAATTGCGGAGGATACCAACCCAGCTCTCTGCTCGGGTTTGATTACCTGTTTGAAGCCGAGATCCGAAAGGCCCTTATTGATTGCATTAAAGACTCTGGTATGTCTTGCCCACTTGGCCTCTTCGCCCTCTTTCCAGTATTCATCAAGTGCCTGAAGTGTCGCATAGATGGTCTGCACGGGCGGTGTAAAATGCATTTCTCCGGTCTTTTCAAAATAATCATACTGCATGAAAAGATTACAGTAATAGCTTCTTGTCGGATAAAACTTTGTTCTTTCGATTAATGCGCGGTTTCCGACTACAAAGCTTAATCCGGTAAATGCCATCAGTCCCTTCTGTGCGGATGCCATACAGAAGTCGATATTGTCCTCTTCAATATCGATTGGACGCATTGCAAAGGTACTCGTGGTATCCACCGTAAAGACCGCATCGTACTTATGTGCCAGTGCGCCGATTTCACGGATTGGATTCAGAATTCCCGTTCCGGTTTCGTTGTGTGTGGTATGAACCAACGCAATGTCGGGATACTGTTTCAGTACTTCCTCCACCTTAGTAAGATCCGGCTGTTCATCCACAGGAAACTGCAAATCGATAAAAGGCAGGCCGTAATATTTGCACACCTCCACGGCTCTCGTGGAGTATGCTCCGTTATTTACAACGAGAACCTGCTTTCCCGCAGGAAGAAGACTGTTGATGCAGACATCAATATTCATCGTTCCGCTTCCGCAGAAAAGAACGGAAGTGTATTTGCCGATATCTCCGTGTACAATGCGGACCAGATCATCACGAAGTTCATTCATCAGTCCCGCGAATTCTTTCTCTCTCGGGCAGATATCGGGTACTACCTGTGCATATTTTACACTGTCCGTAGTTGTGGACGGGCCGGGATTTAATAATATGTTTCTTTTAATGGGTTCCATTTTATTCTCCTTTTTATTATCTAAATCACTATACAGCATAGGTTTTATCAATCTGTTTCAGTTCGTTGAACGTATCAATCTCCACGATATCCTCGTCCTTACACTCCCTTACTTCCACTGCATAATTTTTCTTACAGTAAACGAGAGGCACTTGCTCCCAGTAGCGCTCTCTTCCGCCTGGAGAAGCAAAAACCTTTGCAATGTCCTCTGAAAGTTTTTCTCCGTCTTCTTTATTCCAATACGAAATACCGACCATCTGCCAGATATCGTCGCCTTCGCCGCCGACCTTTTCTTCCTTAATTACACCGTCTTTTACCTTAAAGCACCAGTCATCGGTACGGTCTTTCTTAATCGCGAGAAAATCTGAAGTATAATGATATTTCGTAATTATTTTCGGATTGGAAATCAAAAGATCCGCCTCAAAAACATAGGCATTCGATAAAAGATGCCTTGCCACAAGAGACGAGCTGATATTGTTTGCTTCGTTATATACGGGATTTTCCAGAAATTTTATCATGGGATATTTATACAGTAGCTGGTCAAACTGCTCCGCCAGATATCCTCTGACAATGTAGATTTCTTCAATCTCAGCCTTAATACAAGCATCAATTAAATGATCGATAATACGAACCCCGTGAACACGGACCAACGGTTTAGGCGTGTTAAAAGTAATCGGAACCAGTCTGGAGCCAAAACCAGCCGCTATAAATATGGCTCTTTTTACGCGAAAAGGTTCCAAGGCAGCATATCCGGTTTCTGTTAGCATTCCATTGCTGATATAGTTCAATCCGGTAAGTTCTTTTACGATTTTATTAACAGTTCCAAGAGAATAAGCTGTTTTATTTTCCAAATCTCTCTGGGAAAGAATTTTCTCGGAAGTCGCAATCGCTTCCATAATGTCAAACTGTTTTCTTGTAAGATTTTCCATTTCAGATAGCCTCTGCAAATCTGTTCATTTATGCAGCAAATGGTTGCATTATTGAACGCAACCATTGTTAATGTAACACTTATAAGCCACAATGTAAATATCCAAATTATTGATTACTATCTTCTCCCAGATAGGACCAATTATCTATTTCACGCGGATTGCCGTGAACTGAAAACCATTTACCCTTCACAAATACATTTCCATGATTATCTTCCAAATTACACTTCTCGGAATAAAACACCTTCAATTCTCCGGATTCTTTTTCATGACCATCCAATGCATTCCCGGAAAATGGATTAACCGGATTAGGAATAACTCCTGTCGATGCCAAGGATACCACATCCGCATTTGTCATTACGTCTTCAGATACCGAAAAGCCTTTCGCATTGAAATCTTTTACCATAAGAGCCGGGAAGAAGAATTCCATTTCAATATCCGACTCTCCTATCTTTTCTGTTTCGTGAACATTTCTTCCATGATCTGCAACAATAATGATTCTTGTATTATCGTAGCAACCGTTTTCTTTTAAATAATCCAGCCATTTTCCAACCAGCAGATAAGACGCCATATTCACATCATAATGTGTTAATTGTGCTGCTGACTGCATTGGCAATTCGACCCCGTCCACAATATATTTATCCCTGTCATCTTTATGATATTCACGGTTATCGACTATCCGGCTCGGAACATAATCCGGCTCCTGAAGCAAATTCGGCATATGTGGTGTGGCATTATAAAACAGCAGGAAATTATTATTATTTTCCTCTTCTATTTCAGTTATTTCATTTAAACTGGTTAATACCAAATATGCATCCAAGAAGTCCGCATCATAGCCTTCGCTTTGATATACTGAATCGTCTTTTTTAGAATAATTAAAATTGGGGTTACAATACTGTCCTTCGTTGTACAATAACAACTGCCAGTTTAACGGTGCTGTTTTCATCAAGGAATGAACAAAAAAGTTTCTTTTTAGTAATTCTTTTGGTCCTACATAATCATCCGGTGCGGAATCATTAAATTTACCATCTGTATTAAATGCGCTTATATCAGGGTAATCATCATAAATAGACAAATCCGGAATCCAGTTATATCCTGCATAAACTGGATCGCAAACCGTAACATCAAAATCGTTTTGAGCAAATAATACAGGCATAACCTTTAAAGCTTCATTGTGTTTTTTCTCCAATGATTCATCACTTCTCGCATTTATTCTCTCCGGTGTATATTCGTATCCTCCATAAACAGCAGGAATACCGGTATTCGTATAACCTCCAAACGATACCGTATTCGGATAATATACAAATCCATCAAACTGTTCTTTTAACTCCGGTTTTTCATTAAAAATATATGGAACCTCCGTTCCCAGCGCACGGTCAAGAATCAAAACAACAACATTTTCTCCATTTTGACTGAGATGAATGATGCTTTCATATTCATTTTCTTCATCGAGGTAATCGAGCCCGGAATAAACACTGTTTATCTTTATACAATTTGTCACTGTAGAAAAGAGAACCATGCCTATTTCCACACCAATAAGTATTTGAACAAATGTCTTACTTTTTTCCATCAAAATTAATATTGCTGCTCCCACAACCAGACTAAGAAGCAAACTAATCAATATTCTTCCAGTTCCAAAATCATGAAATTCAAAATAAAACAAAGCCGGAGAAGTTTCGCCCAAATAAGACCCCGCAACAACATAGTTGATAAACGCCACAAAGCAGATTATGCAGAAAACACGGTCCAAAATATACCTTACCGTTTCTTTCGAAATCAAATAAAACACAGAAAACCATATTCCAAATGTTCCAAATGCATATGCAAATGAATAAAACAAATAATGGAGCGGATTTTTAACATCTAAAACATCCACAAATTCCGCTGCCGAAACCTTCATAATATTGGTTGGAATAAAAAGACTTGTCAAAATAATCAAATAAAAAACAGCCATAAAGAAAAGAGCCGGATTACCCTTCAATTTTTTCATCTTTGGATTTTCTTTAAATAATGCTTTAATCTTTTCCTGTTTGAACAATTCTTTTAATCCAACTTCAATAAGTGAAAATACAGCATATGCTATCCAAAACAGCGCATTTCCGGCTGTAGAAAAATACAAAAAGACGGTTATACACAAATATAAAACAACCATAAATGCTTTATGAAATCTTTTCCTATCTTTTGATAATAAAACCGAAAGCAAAGAAATAACAAAGAATACAACCGGCAAAACATTTACAGAAAATGAAGAAAAATCAATCAACGCATCTCCTGCCCCGAGATTAGCAATCGGCCCCAGACTTTTCCCCTTAATAATATTTACGTCCATAAAGAATGAAGTTGTAGCAAACAATATCATAATATGAACCGCGAAAGAAAGACATAACGCTGGTGCATTCTTTATCGCCTTCTTATTTATGCAAAGCGCACTTTTTATCCGATGATCAACAGTTAGAAAAAGAGGTCTTAGGAATAAATTCATTACAACACACACAAGCAAAACAACCAACTGTGTATCATATACTCTTCCGAAAACCATAAAAATTATTTCCATCAAAAGAATTATCGGTTTTGTAGTAAAATATGATAAATACTCCATTTTCCCTCTCTTTTCCCTTTGAACTTAATTCTTGTTCTGCTATAATCAAAATGATTGAATATTATAAAACAACTCAGCGAGTATTCAAAAAATGACTGAAAAAAAGGCCTCACACAAAAATACAATTGTAACTATCGTTGAAGTCGTTCTATGCATTCCGCTAACCCTGGTGTTCATCGGCTACTTTGGTTTGGTTATCGGATTAGCTTGCGGTTTTTCTTTATTGCTGATTTTGTATCTTTTTAACAGAACCGGCCTGCTTGAAACTCATGATAAATTCAAAATTTCCGACTTCATCAACACAATAGTTCTGTTAACCGCTACATCGTTACTGTTCTTCTTTTTAGCGGATTACCTTGTCCCGACCGGTCCATTTGCAAAAAAAAGCCTTTTTTCTATATTTTTTTCTTTTTTTACGTTCTACCCTATTCTTAGCGTAAGCCAAAAAATCCGCCTTAACAACGAAAAAAAGAAGCGTCCACTGTTTCCTTTTCTATATCTTTCAATATCCGTTATCACATTTGATTTTATTCTGTTTATAAACCGTCCTTTGGAAATCTATCTCAATAATGTAAACGATTTCTCATTCTCTTGTTTTGATTTGTTATTTTCTATGCTTTTACCTATAACGGTTTCGTTTATCATTCTGTTTTTTCTTTCGCTTCTGCCGTATAAAATTATAACACTGTTCGATTCCGTTTGCAGTGCTTTCATCTTTTCCATGTATATCCAACTGATGTTTTTCAACCAGTACATCGGAAGCATCAACGGCGGAACATATTTATGGAAAAATCATATCCCGCATACAGTTATTAATATCTTACTTTGGGGAATCATTATAATTGCAGTTACCTACTTTTCCGTCAAATCCGATAAAATCCATAAATTGGTAAACTATGGGAAGCTGATTGTTCTTATTCTGCTATCAGTTTCCCTAACCTACCTTTTTATCAAAGCTCCAAAAGACGTATTTGAGCGCCGTCAATTCTACATCAGTGGAGAAGAACAGTTTACTGTCGGTTCAAATGATAATGTAATTGTTTTTGTAATGGATGGTGTAGACAACTCTTTTATCAAAGAAGTCTTGAAAAATAACCCATCCATATTTGACGATTTCAGTGATTTTACGATTTATCTCAATACATGCAGCATATATGACATGTCTGACGTTTCCGTAAAATCTATGCTGTATGGTTATCGGGGAACCGATGATTCCTATAAATCAATACCTTTCCTTGAACGATTCAGGAATAACAATTATCGAATCCTTTTATATGCTGAAGAGGCAATAAAAGAGGCAAGCTATACTGACAATTATTTATCTGTAACGGATACAAATAATGACTATATGGTAGATTATTCACTCATCCGAAACGGAATGACGGCATTAAGCAACTATTCTGTTCTCCCTTGTATTTTTAAAGATAAAATTGATACGAATAAAGTCAATTTTGCATATTGTGTTTTATATGATAAAACAATTCATACTCGGATTAACGGCAATAAAGAATTTGAGAATCATCTTAATCTGAAGTATAACAATCAATCCGATAATTGTTTTATCTATTATCATCTTGGTGGCACCCATTATCCCTGTGATGATTATATCAAAGAGACCGAATACTGTCTTACAATATATCAAAAATACATTTCGCAGCTTAAGGAACTGGGCGTATATGATAATTCAACACTCATTTTCTGTGCAGATCACGGAATACATGATGATATCGATTCCAAATATCCATACCCTACAGCAGCTACACCTATGTTCATGATAAAAAAGAAAAATGAACATCACAACTCAGTTCAATTATCAAATATTCCTGTTTATTATACAGATTTTCAATCTACCGTATTGAAAGCATCAGGACTGTTTGATAATCAAACAGATTATGCCGTATTCGGGAAATCCATTTATGATTTTCAGGAAAATGAACTACGGGAAAGAACCTGGTTCGATATGCCGTTTACCAGCAACAATAATGTCATAAGGAAATACACATACACCGGAGATACCCGTGAACTGGAACGCGTTGTTAAGGAAGAAATATATGAAACAACCGACTCCTATGCATTTACCTATTCAGAGTAAACTGTCTTCTTACTCCTAACCTTTTCAAGGAATATGGAAAGACCCAACAGAATCAGTCCCACCAACGAAACGAGAATTCCTATTTTTAACCCGGGACATTCATATTTCAATTCAATCTCATAATGTCCTTTGCGAGGAAGATCAATTGTCATAAACGTGCCATTGATTCCGCTCAGCAGTTCGACTTCCTTTCCATCAACGTAAGCCTTCCATCCGTCAACTATGGGAATATTTATCAGAAATACTTTCTCGCTGTCGGTAACATCAATATTTCCTTTTAAATATCCGTTTTCCCATTCTTCCACATTCAAAACATTTTGATTTAAAACCGTGTATGCTTCCTGTAATTTATCCTCATTCAATCGATATATATTTACTCCCGTAATAGAAAGTGACCCATTGAAAGCATCATCAGACCACATAGAAACATATTTCCCCGAATTACCGTAATCACTCATCTTTGCAGTGTAAGGAAATGACGCAAATGAATCTGTGTAACATGCCATATTTTCAAAGGGGGTAAAGAATATTCCTTGCACAAACTGCTTTTCCTGTTCTACCTGAATATATACAGGCGAACTTTCATCCCTTACCATTACAACCAAAGTACCGTCTGAATATTCTTTTGTAATACTTCTTTTATCCCCGGATAATGACAAACCATCTTCCACTATTTCAATATGATCTTCCGGCACAGGTTCGTAAATTTCTCCAACCCCCGATAAAGTCTGAATTAATGTATTTTGATTTTCAAATGCATTCAACCCCATCGGAATTTCATTCAATGTTTCGCGATTTACCATATATCCGACAGGAAGATAATATTCGTTTTCGTTTATTTCCAGATTTCCTTTTTTGTTAACATCATCAGAATTGATATTCAAATACACTTCATACTTTACTGACAGCAGCATTTCCAAACTCGGAGTCATTCCGGTCGCAAATGTAAGTGCTTTGGATGTATATAGTCCCATGTCTTCCATAAGATGTCTTAAATTTTCATTTTCACCGGTACAAAAATCAGATATTCCATTATATCCGAAACAGGAATCACTGTTATGAAGATAATCATCAAAAGCAACCATACGATAAAATGATTTCTTTGTATCATTACTTCCTTCAACATAGTCCAAAACAGCCCTGTATTCATTCTCCCACTTTGTATATTCGGCCTTTAAAACGCCGCTTCGCGTCATTACACCATATGCATTCAGGCAGATATAGCCGTTACTGATGGTTTCAATTACTGTCAGTATCAATGCCAGGGTTATTCCAAGTCTTGTTTTTCGGGAATATACATACAGAATAAATATCCATGCAAGGATAAACAACAAATTAATATAAAAATGGAGACCGGTATTTGCCGAATAGGATCCGATTTCAAACTTCTCCAGTTTTCCTTCCAGTAAATAGAACACCGCCAGAAAAATCACCCAGATAATCAAATACTTCTTCTGAATATCCTTTAAATATTCAATCTGTCTGCATGCAACGACACATACCAAAAAACTCAGCATAAAACTGAAGCGATAATTATAACTGTCCGGAGCATCAAAAGCATGAAGTAATCTGTACAACGGAGTCACAAAACATCCCAAAACATAAAACAGGATTAAAATTCCATATGTCAGTTTTTCAAATAAAACGATTTTCTTATTCAAAAAAAACATAGGGAGTAATAAAAGACACGGTATACCGCAATAAATATACGGCGCCCGGTCTGTTGTCTGTACTTCTCCCCAAAACAGATTATTTAATACCTCCAAAATGTTAATACCGGGATTAGAAAACGCGGTTCTGTCAGATGGATTATATTTTAATAAAAACATTAAAACAGGAACCCAGACAACTGCGGAAATCATAACCGCACACACACCCGAAAACACTAATCGGCCAATCGCGCGAATGACTTCTTTCTTTATAAAATTTTTTCGATCTGTAAAAAGCAATAACAAATAATAGGCTAAAGCAAAAATACCCGTTAAGTACCCCATGTAAAACTGGGTAATAAAAATATATGAAAAAACTATAGTTATCAGAAACACTTTTTTTTCATACAGTGCTTTATGAACTGCCAATGCACAAAGCGGAATAACATATAGAACATCCAGCCAAAAAACATACACGGTTCCATACACTACCGGAAACGCGCTCATTGTATAAAACAGAGAAAAAACAATTGCCCAAAAAGGGGTCGTTTTAAATACTTTCCTGACAAAAACATGAAATGATACTCCAATCGCACTTGCTTTCAGCAAAACCAATACAATCGTTATCAAATTAAAATCAGCTCTATGGAAGACAAGATAAAGAAGATTAAATGGATTAATCACTTCAAGTGCAATTGGAAGGACAGCACTAAACCCCATAGAAACGCAAAATTGATAAAGTGGATTCTCATGGTTAATAATACTCCTGGTAACCATCCGAATATCACCCATAAATTGTTTGAATCCGTCACCTCTCAACAAGAGGTATTCCCCATTTCCCGCCATTTTGGTAAACAGGAGTAATAAATACATTACACCCATGGATAAAATTAAAGAAATCAACCAGGAATTTTTTTCAATATAAGTTTTCAGTCTTCCACTATTATTCAAACTGTTTTTCCTTTTCAAAATAGAGTATTATAAACTTATAGAAATGTTTTCAATCAGCAAATGATTCGGAAATATTTTATCGAATTCTACCTCTTTTTGCAAGAAAGCCGGGCTTCCCTCAAAAGTGTCATGTTATTTTTTCCGTCTTTTCTTAATATGACCCGCACATAATTCTATTCCAATGCTTCCAACAAATAACAAGACAGTGAATACCACCATACACAACCAAGAATTCAAATTCAAATTATGTAATAATCCATCTTTTATAATTACGAGCAAAAGCATACACGGCATATGCCACATATACACGTGCAATGTTGCATTTCCGATTATTTCAATTGCAGGAATATTGAGGTGTTTGTTAATCCAATTACCGGAAAACAATGCTATAACAATTCCAAATCCAAAAATCATCATAGCATATTCCATAACACTGATATTGATAAAGAACAATGCTAAAAAAATGCCCAGAGAAATGCAGGGAACAAGATATAAGTCAATCCTCTTCCACTTTCTTAGATAACATGCGACCAAAAGTCCGAAATAAAAAGCAATATATCCTCTTAAAGAATATCCGTTGAAAAAAGGAATATGCACTATGATTCCTCTTGCAAGACAGACTTTTAGTACCAGTCCAATGACAATCATTGTAAAATAAAAAGCTTCTTTGGGAATTTTCGTTTTTTTCGAAATCCATGTCAGAAAATAGAACCAAAAATAACATAGAAGCAAAACGCTGACGTACCAAAGCGGAAAATTCAACCGGTTGGCATTGAAAAACCATCCCGCCTGCAACCCCAGGCCGTTAATAATAACTTCCCACCAATGTGGATAAACCTCAAGCCAAGAATTATGATGAATTGCAACATATACAATATGCAAAAGATAAAAACCAAGACTACTTAGAAATACTGACGGCAATAACCGCAATGCTCTCTTCCCGATAAAGGAACCAAGCTTCATGCCTTCTTTAATTTTATCCACATATCGATACATCAGGAAACCGGATAAAACAAAAAAGAATTCCACCATATAACCAAAGTAGAATCCTCCGGAATAAAAAGAGATCGAACTACCCGGAAAATCGCCGATTACCTGCTGGTAATGATGGAATACTATCAATATAGTGGCGACTATGCGAAGAATATCCAGTGCACTTTTTCGTCTTGTTTCTTCACTCTTCATTTACCGGCCACCCACATTATCCCCTTTTTTCTCACTCACCTTGTTAAACAACCATATAAACGGGTTTTCATTGCAGATAAGCAAGAAACGTATTTCCGCCCGAATATACACAGTTCTCCACACAGATTATTTTAACATATTTCCACCGGCATAACACATACTTTTACACTCTTATTTCGATATGATATAATACTTTCGGCTTGTTTTTTGACTGGTGAATTATGTTTTGGGGGAAGAATTATGAACAGATTTTTCGGAAGCTTTGGCTCATATTTGATTGCGATTCTGCTTATTGTATGCGGTCTCGGCGGATCCCTTTATCTTCAGCTTAAGTCGGCCGACCCGGCCACGGAATCGGCCCCGGTCGACATTTCAGCCGAAACCGGCTACAACTTATCCAACCTTGAATCAGGTATGCATGTCACTTATACGGTAAACAACTGGTGGGGATGTCACGCCGCTGAAGTGCAGGACGGAAAAGAAACGGCACGTCTGTACTATTTTGTGGACTACACGCAGAAATCGAATGATTTCAAGCATATCATTACGGTATATGTCAAATCGGAAGATTTCTACAAATGGGACAAACTGACAACCGGCGTATTAAGTCCGAAAGCCACTCTTCCGACCCTTGTTGTCGACGGATATACCCGTGCAATGACCCCGACAGAATATAAGGACATCCGTAACAATCTTCTGCTCGGCGGAAGCCATGATATGGATGAAATCGACAGAATGACGATTCGCTATGTCATTGAACCTCCGAAAACCGGTGCCGGCTCCAAAGATTCCATATTTAAAATCGCCGCCATCGTGGCTATGGCACTCGGCGGTGTTTTCCTGATCGGAAGCATTATCGGTTCCATTGCGAACCGTTATTAAAAAATTCCGGAAAAACAAGGCTGTCACACTGGTTTTATAACCCCATCTCTCCTCTGACCCAGTTTGCATTTTTCAATCCGGCACTTTTCAGTTCCGCAATAGTATTTTTATACTGAGTTGCTTTTGCTCTCCGTTCCGGATTTTTCTCGTTCGGATTGCCGTCTTTGCGGCTGTTGTAAACGGCTGTATGATAGTAATTGATCATCTCGTTTAACTTTTCGGAATCAAACAGATACGGAATAAACTCCGCCAGAAAACGATCCATAAAATAATTCATACAGGTTACCTTATTGATGTGGTAATCATCCGTAAGAAGCAGGGATGTTTCCCCGCCGTGAATGAAGAAATTCCGCTGATAATAAGGCAGCTCGAAGGTCAGAATATAGTAAGGTGCCAAAGCACCCGCATTTTTCTGCATCATCTCCGTCATCTGCTGATACTTTTTCTCTTTTTCATCGTCCCAGCCGGAAATCTCTTCGGGTTCCACTCCCCGGATTCTCTTATATAAACCGTCCAGAGAATAATTATACTGAATTCGGATTCCCTTCTTGCTCTCGTTTCTAACCGTCTTTTCGATAAACAGTCCGTAATAATCATTATAATCGTTGGAAATGGCAGCCATCGCTTCCGTCATGTCCGATTTTCCCTTTTTGTACTTCGGAAGCTTTCCGTAACCGGAATACTTTGCACTCATTTCCTGAACAACCTTCAGCATGAATTTTTTCTGTTCACTGTCATTTCTGTCGGGCGCGGTATAAGCATCTTCAATCTGCTTTCTGTCAGGAAGAGAAACGCCCTCGTTGTTTTCGAAAAGCTCGTCGATTTTCTTCTCCACACACTCCGCATGGGTTGTTCGCAAAAATCCGTATAATGCATTGATTCCGGTCCAGAGATTTAAGAAACGGTCTCCCTCATACAGCCTGGTTTTGCTCTGCAGATACGCATACAGAGCAATCATTTTTTTATCTTCCTGATCCGTTGACCGGTTGCTTTCGGCAATATGGTCCATAATCGCCTTGTTCCCGAGAATGCCCGTGGAATCCGGTTCGTACGGCTGAAGGTTTAAGTCTTCATCCTCCAGCATGGAATAAACAAAAGGGAATGCGCCGTATCCAAGACGCATGGTCTTGATCCACGCACTGTCACAGTAAGAGTCGATTGTCTTTATTTCCAGCCCTTTCCCAAAGCAGAATGCATACAAAAGATAGGCCTTTCGAACGGCATCATAAAAGGATTTTTTCGTACATCCTTTCGACGGTGACCACCAGATATCCTTGGAATCATCCTGCTTTCTTATATAAACCTTTCCGTCAATGATAACGCCCGCAGGATACACTTTTATCGTATAAACGTCATTCCCGAATGCGTAATCCGCTTCATATGCCGGGCTGCTCTCCGGCACGGATTCGATATTAATTCGCATTTGAAAATTATGTCTCATAGTTTCCCCGATTCTTTCAAAATATTATTCTTTATTCTACGGTATCTCATCAAGACTTCGATACGGAACATCCGTAAACAAATCTCTGATTTCCTGTGTCAAATCCAGTTCCATAGCAATCTTGGTAAGCGATTTCAAAGAAATATTACCTGTCTGCTCAAAAGCCTTCAGACTTCCATAACTGACATTTGCTCTTTTAGCCAGCTCTTTTTGCGTGATTTTCCTGCGCTTGCGAATTTCTTTCACTCTTTTCGCAAGTGCCAGATTGATTTCATCTACTGTTTCCCAAATGTACTCTGCCATATAATATCTCCATTTTAAAATTGCTAATATTTTATCATTTATACCCATTTTTGTCAAAAATTGACAAAATACTGGCATCAATTAAGTAGACAAAAGGAACGCCACAACAGCGTTCCTTCGGTATTTTTACAAAAAACTTTAAAAGATAGCAGAATATCTCACTTCTTCTTTTTAAGCTTTTCTAGTTCTGCTTTTAATTTTTTTATCTCCTCTTCCATTGCATCTGCTCTTGCCTGTGCCGCATCTGCTCTTGCTTCTGCATCATCCGCCCTTGCTTCTGCGTCATCCGCCCGTTTCTTCTCCCGTTCTGTATTAGCACGCTCTATCTCCTGACCTTCTTCAATCAATCTTTCCGACAAAGATTTCATAACATTCGCTCCTTCCTCAGTTTCCTTGAAATAGCACACCGCATTGGATAATTCCGGAAAATCCTCATCATGAAAACAATCTTTTTCAACAAACAGTCCCAAAAGTTTGGATTTTTTCGAAGAATCCCTAATCGATGTATTAGCAAAAATAATATCTTCCCCATCATCAATAGGCTTGTACTCTTCTCCAACCTTTTGACACCTGGAAACATGCGTCAGCATTTGTCCGTTTCTTAGTGCATCATACTCCGAAATATAAATAATCTTTACATTAGGTACATTTTTAAACTCGGTCCCTTCCGGAGTTTTGTTTGCGGTAAGAGATGACGCATGAAACCGAACTCGTCTGATATCATCGTTTTCACTTCCTTTTTGCATTTCAATATTGCAAATATCTCCGCTTGACAACAGACAAAGCGCATCTACCCTGATTTTCCGAAAAAGACTTACTATTTCCTCTTGCACATTAACACTGATTACCAGTAGTTTTTCATCTTCCAGCAAGGTCCTGAGTATTTCCTGACAAACAGATTTCCTCGATGCAATCAAACGAAAAAATGCGTCATCGATTACTCTGAAATCCTTTACTTTCTCCTTTGCCTCCGACCGTAATTCCAATACCTCTGAATTATTAATCACTTTTGATTCATCTACCATACTGATTTCTCCTTTCTGCAGGAGATATGGTGCTCCTGCCAAAATTTGTTATTTAAGCAGGGATTTTCATTTCAGAATATTTGAGTCGGGGAACCCGAAGAAAAGAAATTCAGAACGCCATTTGGCTTAGAAAAACACTGCTATGTGACTTGTGAAAAAATTCTAACACACAAAAAGGAACGCCGCAACAGCGTTCCTTCGGTATTATGCATAAAATTTCAATTATAATGTCGGAAGTCCATTTCTTCCCCCTTTTATCCTTTCTTTCCCATCTTTAACACAATCTTCTCCAACTTCCTTTTAAACACAATCTGAGGTTCTTCCTTCGGATCAATCGGCTTTACAAGATAGGTTTTAATGCCGGCCTTGTTTGCTCCGAGAATATCGGTAAAGAGCTGGTCTCCGACAAAAATCGTATTTTCAACAGTAGTTCCCATCTGCTCCATCGCCTTTAAATAACTGTCCTTTAAAGGTTTCTTTGCCTCTGCGATAAAATCCACATCCATTCCCTCGACAAACATCTCCACTCTCGGCGGTTTGTTATTCGAAAGAAGCATTACCTGATAGCCCATTTCCTTTAAATCGACCATAAGCTTACGGGCTTTCTCGTCCGCAGGAGCATCCTGAGGCACCAGAGTGTTGTCGATATCGTAAATCACGCCGCGATAACCCTCGTCATATAATTTTTTATAATCGATTTCATACGCGGAATCACAATATTTATCCGGGTAAAATGAACGAAACAAACACATTTTATAATCTCCGTAAAATCAATACTCAGGCAATTCGCCCTCAAATTCCGGTATTTCCCGGTATCCGTCACTGTACTCGTCGCAGTGTGCGTTAAACTGCTCTTCCGTAAACGGACGCGGCCCGGAATCATCCTTCTTCGGCGCAGGAATTTCTTCCGGCAGATCAAAGCTCTTCACTTCATAGAATTTGCCCGCACCGTAAACCGGATCTCTTTTCATAAAAATATAAAGCGATACATAATACACAATCGGCTGGAAAATTCCAATAATCGAAACCGTCAGTGCGACCTTCTTTGAAGAATACGTACGAATCATGTCAAACATTCTTCTCCAGGAAAAAGCAACAATAAAGACTTCCGCCGCCATTCCGAGAATTGCTCCGAGACTCAGAACACCACCTGCAATCGCAGCAGCTTTATATCCCAGATGTTCGACAAGCATACCGATAATTGCAAGTTTCGGACGCTCTTCGCCCTCAAAATGAATAAAAAGCGTCTTAAATCTGCTCTTTGGCAAAATGTATTCCATATACTGCTGCAGAAAGGGAATAAACGCAAACCACGGATACTTATATCCGGCCTTTTTCGCCATAACAAAAAGCGGAATTGCATGGATGATGAATAGAGCAATTGTCCTGGCAATGCTCGCCACAACTACATAGATTACGGTCAAAAGCCCGATAAAGCCGTAATACAGCGCAAACATAGAGCCGATAATGACGCAAACGAATATCAGTCCGTATGTATCGCTTCCCTGCGACACCCCGCACATTTTTGCAATCAGATCAACGATATATGTCACTACTGCAGAATACAAATTTACCATATTTACTCCAGCGCACTCCGAAGCAAAAGCTTCGTGTATTCTTCCTTCGGATTCGTGTAAAGCTCATCCTTCGCAGCTTCCTCAACAATCCGGCCGTCCTTCATCACACAAACCCTGTCACATAAAGTATACACTGTTCTTAAGTCGTGTGAAATAAATAAAATCGCTACACCGTGTTTTTTACTCAAATTATTGAGAAGTCCGGTAATGGATTCCTGAATAGCCACATCGAGCGCCGATACAGGCTCATCTGCGATAAGCAGGGTCGGTTTCTGTAAAAGCGCCATCGCAATCATAACTCTCTGCCTTTGTCCGCCTGACAATTCCGCAGGAAAACGGTCCAAATACTCCTCTGTCAGCTCAACCTCGTATAAAATCTGTCGAATCCGGTCATCCTGCTCCTTTTTGTTGCGAACGCCGTAAAGTCTGAGGGATTCCCTAAGCAGCCATCCGACACGCTTCTTCGGATTCAGCGCACTGTACGAATCCTGAAAAATCATTCGAACCCTTTGAGGACGTTTCACTATGGGCTGTACCCTTTTGGAACGTTTTTCTGCGGGCTGCTCCGTTTTGGAACGTTTTTCTACAGGTTGCCCCGTTTGAGAATGTTTCCCGACAGGTTGCTCCGTCGGTTGTCCTGATGAATTTAAGTCATCATCGGCATCATTATTTGTACTATGAATGTAGTTTAATCCCGCGATACACTTAGCAAGTGTGGACTTGCCGCTTCCGGACTCTCCCACGAGTCCCACAATCTCACCTTTGTGAATTGTCAGATTAATATTATGAATACCAATCGGCTGTGCCTGGCGTCTCGTTGCCGGATAAATGAATGTGAGATTTTTGACTTCACATTCAATTTCAGGCTCCACAGAGGAGGCATCCGAAACTTCGTTTTTTATTGAATTGCTATCTGTTTTGGCTTCTGCCGATTCCGTTCTGCCTGTTCCGGCTTCCGATACTGTTGCTCCGCTTTCGGTCATTTCGATAACCTTACGGCCACTCTCTTCCGGAACACCAGTGTTACCCTTCGGATTAACGATAACCACTTCCGCAGCAATCAGCTTCTTCGTATACTCCGCCTTCGGATTCGCAAAAATCTCCTCTGCCGGACCCTGTTCCACCACATCTCCGTTCTTCAAAACAAGTACCTTGGAACAAAGCTTGCGAACAAGTCCGAGGTCATGCGAAATAAAAATAATCGCCGTATGTTCTTCTTCATTGATTCTCTTTAAAAGCTTTATAATCTCTGCCTGAACAGTCACATCCAGCGCCGTTGTCGGCTCATCCGCTATTAAAAGTCTCGGAGAAGAAATCATCGCGGATGCAATCATCGCACGCTGTCTCATTCCACCGGACAGTTCAAACGGATACGAATTATACACCCTCTCCGGATCCGGCAAATCCACATCCTTCAAGGCTTTCAGAGCCTTTTCTTTCAATTCCTCTTTTGTGTATTCCTGTTTTTTTCGATCGGAAGCATTCTTTTCAACTTCTGTCGAAGCATTTGCGGGTGATTGCAAAACTCTGTCCGTTTTTCCATGCACTCTCAGAGCATCTTCCACCTGATATCCGATTTTGTGAACCGGTGAAAATGCGGTCATAGGGTCCTGGAACACAAATCCAATCTCATTTCCCTGAAGCGCTCTCATCTGCCGTCTGGAAGCCTTCAACAAGTCGATGTTCTCCCACAACACTTCTCCGGAAATTTTCACATCACCACGACGAATCAAACCGGCAATTGCGGTTGCGGTCAGGCTTTTTCCGCTGCCCGACTCTCCGACAAGGCCGATGATTTCGCCTTCCTTTAAGGAAAAATCCACGTCCCTGACAGCCACTTCCGGTCTGGAATGATCGTAAAATTCAATTTTTAAATCCTTTACTTCAAGCATTCCTCGTCGCTCTCTCACATCTGATTTTCAGAACAGAATCTGTTCAGCTGTAAATTTCCACACAAACCTTTTCACAATTATCTTCACTCAATTACTTCTTCTTACGAATCACGAACGTCCACGCATTCCCGTCGGAAATCAGACCGAGTCCGATCAACAGAAGTACCATTACAAATCCCGGGAAAAATACATAAAACGGCGCTGCTTTCAAATACGCCTGACCCTCGGAAATCATGCCTCCGAGCGATGCCTGCGGCGGCTGCACGCCGATTCCTAAGTAAGAAAGACCCGCCTCTGCAAGAACACAGTTGTTAAATGAAATAAACATACAGTTAATCAGCGTTGGCATAACATTCGGCAGAATATGCACAAACAGAATTCTCAGATCGCTTGCGCCCATCAGCTTTGCCGCCTGCACATACTCCAACGACCTCTGCTCCTTGAATTCGGTTCGCATCATTTTTGCAAAGCTCGGAATTACCGCAATACCGAGTGCGGCCACAACATTAAACATGCTTGAGCCTGACAGACTCACGAATACAAGCGCCAGCAGAATACTCGGAATCGCAAACAAAACGTCAATGACACGCATCACCGCCTCGTCAATCCATTTGCCGTAAAATCCGGTCAGTGCGCCGATTACCGTGCCTCCCACGGTACCAATCAGCGTTGACAGAAACGCAATCAGCACGCTCGTTCTTAGACCTTCCTGCACTCTCGTAAAAATATCCCTGCCGAATTTATCCCCGCCAAACCAGTGTTTGAAGTCGGGTGCGGCAAGCTTTGCCGCTGTATCAATTTGCGTGGAATCATACGGATGATACAAAAGTCCGAGCAGCATAAATAGTCCCAGTGTTCCCAGGATTCCCAATCCAATATAGAATTGTACGTTGCTCTTCTTTTTCATCATAAAACTATTTGGACTCCCTCGCCCGCGGATCAATCGCCGCATGTATAATATCCGTCACGGCACTGATTACCACAATTCCGAATGCAATCAGCATAACGATTGCCATTACCACCGGATAATCCCTGACGGAAATGGCGGACAAAAGGCTTCTGCCGAGCCCCGGAATGCCGAAGGTCTGTTCTATGACAATACCCGATGCAATCATGTCCGCGAAAAGCATTCCGACGAATGTAATCGTGGGCATTACCGCATTTTTCAGCACATATTTGTATAAAAGTCCCGTGGTGTTATTTCCCTTGGAATAGACCGTCTTTGCGTAATCCTTCTTCGCTTCTTCGAGAATATTGGTACGAAGGAGTTTAATACACATCGCAGTTTTCGGAATCGCCAGGGCGATGGCCGGGCAGATCATATAAAGCAGGAAACGCCCGAAATTCACATCATATCCCACATACGCTCCCGGGGAAAAGAATTTTAAAATAAAACCAAACACAAAGGTCAGAATCAGACCCGTTAAGAACGGTGGAAACGCCATCATAATCTGATTGATGACCATAATGATTCTGTCGATTAATCCGCCCGTATGCTTCGCCGTATATACACCGATCGGCAGTGAAAATGCGCATACGAATAGAATCGCCAGAACCGACATCGTTCCGTTTATGATCAGCTTTCCGCCAATCAGTTCGGAAACCGGAACGGAATATGCATAGGATTTACCGAGATTTCCGCAAAACGCGCCGCCGAGCCATTTAAAATACCTCACAAGGAACGGAGCATTCAATCCAAGCTCCTCTCTCAGTGCTTCCACCTTTTCGGGTGTCGCCTGGGTTCCCAGTTT
>Ga0247611_10002017_pt1 | contig 34414 bp, 33 predicted proteins | sample 177DNAGHGhighgp2_FD_192422 | JGI IMG/M metagenome (GOLD analysis project Ga0247611, IMG submission 192422) | Sheep rumen microbial communities from Palmerston North, Manawatu-Wanganui, New Zealand - 1770 DNA GHGhigh gp2 | ecosystem: Host-associated > Mammals > Digestive system > Stomach > Rumen... | reverse complement strand
TTGGAGACGTATCGCACGCTTGGCGCCATTCTCACGCAGCACTTCGCAGGCCTTGTCGATACCGGCTACGGTGCCGGAGATGACCACCTGGCCCGGACAGTTGAAATTGGCCGCTACGACCACTTCGCCCGAGATATGCTGGCATATTTCCTCTACACGGTCGTCCTGCATACCCAGCACGGCAGCCATGGTCGATTCCTGCATCTCGCAGGCTTTCCGCATGGCTTGCGCACGCTTGTGGACGAGACGAAGCGCGTCCTCAAAACGAAGAGCTCCGCATGCAACCAGCGCACTATATTCGCCCAGACTGTGACCGGCTACCATGTCCGGATGCTCTACAGTCAGTACGCTGTTAGCCACCACAGAGTGCAGAAAAACAGCAGGTTGCGTAATATCTGTCTGCTTCAGTTGCTCGGCCGTACCGTTGAACATCACGTCGGTCAGTCTGAACCCAAGCACCTCATTCGCTTGCTCGCATATCTCGCGTGCTATGGGATACATTTCATACAAATCTTTGCACATGCCCTCATACTGAGAGCCTTGTCCTGGAAAAACAAATGCTTTCATGTTCAAAAAACCAAATTTGGGTGCAAAGATACTAAAAAAAATAGATATGTGCAAGTATTTCGATATATTTATTAAGGAAAAAGTTCTTTTTTTTTAGAAATCCACAGGAATTGTGCGATTTGATTTTTAATTTTTAATTAAATTTTGTAACTTTGCAGCGATTTTGGACTATTGTGTAACCGCAGGTATGAATATTGCATTTACTACCCCACTCCCCGCTGAGGGATTTTCCAGGCTTCGCGGCTATCAGCTTAATGCTGATCCTGAGATAGCAGAGGTGCTGGTATCGACGTTTGACAAGCGTGTTGATCGCGAGATGATCAGCCGTATGCCGCGGCTGCGACTGATTGCCAATTTCGGTGCGGGTTACAACAATATCGACCTGGACGCATGCCGGGAGCGCTGTATCCGGGTGACCAATACTCCGATGTCGGTTATAGAGCCGACGGCCGAGTTGGCCTTTGCGCTCATGATGGCCGTAGCCCGCAACGTATGTCTGCGTGACCGGCAGTTGCGCGACGGACAGTGTGAACCGATGGCCGTGATGAACAATCTGAGTCATGGGCTATATGGAAAAACGCTCGGTATCATCGGCATGGGACGCATCGGACAGGCCATGGCACGACGGGCTCTGGCCTGCGGCATGAAGATAGTCTATCACAACCGACGTCGCCTGCCTGTGGAGATCGAGCAGCGCTACGAGGCCCACTACCTGCCGCAAGACGTACTGCTGCAACAGGCTGATTTTGTGTCGCTCAACCTACCCTACACCCCCGAATCACACCACCTGATAGGTGCGCCGCAACTGACGCTCATGCGCTCGACGGCATACCTAATTAATACCGCGCGCGGCGCGCACGTGGACGAAGCGGCCCTGATTCGTGCGTTGAAAGCGGGACAAATAGCGGGTGCGGCGATGGATGTGTATGAACATGAACCGCAGATTTCGGACGAGTTACTACGGATGCCTAATGTAGTACTTTCGCCGCATACAGGCACAGGCACATGGGAAGGACGCCTGGCTATGTGCGAAGAAGTGACCGACAATATACTGGCTTTTGCTGATAATGAACTAACTAAAATGAATATCGTATTATGAAAAAGATCATGCTTTTTGTTGCAGCCGCCATGCTGATGGCAGGTTGCGGTTTTCTGCAGAACACCACCAGTAGTGAAACCACCACGACGCAGGCACAGACCACGACGCCGACCGACCCGATGGTGGCCGGACAAGGTGCAGGTAATGCCCTGCATGCGCTTTATACCCAGTATAAGGCCGATGGCAACAAATTCAACTACAAGAACACGCAGAACATCCTGAACACCGTTACCCTGATTGCCAACTGCGAGAACCTGAAGACCCAGTATAAGGACAAGACCTACCTGCAGAACTTCGGCAAGGGACTGATTGCCAGCTCGATGGGATTGGTAACCCAGCAAAACGTAACGACCGTGACCAACAGCTTGGTGGATATGGTCAAGAACAGCGAGACCGTTCAGAACGCTACGACCAGCGTACAGAATACCGCCAGCACCGCTGCCGGATATGCTAATACGGCTTCGCAGTACGCAAGCGCGCTGAGCACGCTGCTGGGCGCATTCAGTGGCAAGTAATAGTCGAAAGTCGAAAGTCAAAAGTCGAAAGGTGCCTCCGGGCACTCCGAATTTAATGTTATGAATATCATAGATAGATTTCTGAAATACGTGTCGTTCTGCACCACCAGCGACGAGAACACCAATATGACGCCCTCTACGCCGGGCCAGATGGAGTTTGCCCGGTATCTGGCCGACGAACTGAAGCAGATTGGCCTGACGGAGGTGACGCTGGACAAGAACGGCTATATTATGGCAACGCTGCCGGCGAGCAGGGAATTTGAAGATTCGAAAATTCCTGTTATCGGCTTTATTGCTCACATGGATACGGCGCCGGATGCCAGCGGACGGAACGTAAAACCGCGTATCGTCAAGGCCTATGACGGCCGGGACATCGTGCTCAACGAAGAGGAGCAGATCGTGCTGGAGACGGCTAAGTATCCCGAGATACTGCATTATCAAGGACAGGATATCATCGTGACGAACGGTAAGACCCTGCTGGGTGCGGACGATAAAGCCGGTATCGCCGAGATCGTAACTGCCATGGAGTATCTGGTGCAGCATCCGGAGATCAAGCACGGCAAGATACGCGTGGGCTTCACGCCCGACGAGGAGATTGGTCAGGGGGCAGATCACTTCGACGTGAAAGCCTTCGGAGCCGACTTTGCCTACACGATGGATGGTGGCGCAATAGGTGAACTGGAGTTTGAGAACTTCAATGCCGCCAGTTGCAAGATCCGCGTTCACGGCGTGAACGTACATCCGGGTAGTGCGTACCATAAGATGCAGAACTCGATGCGTATTGCCTACCAACTGGCCGTCATGTTGCCGCGCTGGGAGACGCCGGAACATACACAGGGATATGAAGGTTTCTACCATTTGATCGGCATGTCCGGTACGGTAGAGGAGACGACGCTGAGCTACATCATTCGTGATCACGACCGCCACCGCTTCGAGAGCCGCAAGCGCGAGATGGAGCACCTGGTACGCAAAGTGAATCGCGAATATGGCGAGGGAACGGCAGAGATAGAACTTCGCGATCAGTACTACAACATGCGCGAGAAGATCGAACCCGTGATGCATATCATCAATCTGGCCGAAGAAGCGATGAAGGCCGTAGGCGTTACGCCCGTTGTGAAACCGATACGTGGTGGCACGGATGGCGCACGTCTGAGCTTTGAGGGACTACCCTGCCCCAACATCTTTGCCGGCGGCGAGAACTTCCACAGCCGATATGAGTATCTGCCGATAAGATCTCTCGAAGCCGCACGAGACGTCGTTCTCGAGATCGTTAAGAAGGTTGCTACGCAACGTTAATGAGTTAAAATCGTTTAAAATACAAGATATGTTGAAAACCACACCGTTTACCGATGTGCATATCGCACTCGGTGCCAAGATGGCAGAATTTGCCGGATTTAACATGCCGATCCAGTACCCGACCGGTATCAACCAAGAACATATGATCGTACGCGAAGGCGTAGGCGTGTTTGACGTGAGCCATATGGGCGAGTTCTGGGTGAAAGGTGAGAAAGCACTCGACTTCCTGCAGTATATCACCACCAACGACGTGAGCAAACTGGAGGCCGGAAAGGCGCAATACACCTGCATGCCGAACGGTAAGGGAGGTATTGTGGACGACCTGATCATCTACAAATACTCCACCACAAAGTATCTGATGGTAGTCAATGCCGGCAATATTGACAAAGATTGGGCTTGGGTGAACCATATTCTGGATCTGAAATTCAAGGATGCCGATCTGAAACTGGAAAACGCTTCGGAGCGCTATGGTCAGTTGGCTGTTCAGGGGCCGAAAGCTACGGAACTGCTGCAACTGCTGACCGATGCTGACCTGAGTGCGATTCCGTACTATAGCTTCCGTGAGTGGAACTTCGCAGGTGTGCAAGGCGTCATACTGAGCAATACGGGTTATACGGGTGCCGGCGGCTTTGAGCTGTACTTCCCGGCCGAGAAGGGCAAACAGATATGGGATGCGCTCTTCGAAGTAGGTAAACCTTTCGGACTGGCTCCTATCGGACTCGGCGCACGCGACAGTCTGCGTCTGGAGAAATGGTACTGCCTCTACGGTCATGATATCGACGACACCACCTCGCCGCTGGAAGCCGGCTTGGGATGGATCACCAAACTGGATGCTAAGGACTTTATCGACAAGGAGTTCCTGCAGAAGCAGAAAGCCGAAGGCGTACAGCGCAAACTGGTACACTTTGAGTGTCTGGAGCGTGCTATCCCGCGTAACGGCTACGAGATATGCGATGCAGAAGGCAACGTGATCGGCAATGTGACCAGCGGTATCATGCTGCCGAATACCAAGGTAGGTATCGGTATGGGTTACGTGAAGACCGCCTTTGCCAAGAAGGAAACTATCATCTATATCAAGATTCGCGAGAAACTGCAGCCGGCTAAGATAGTATAATAGTCGTTGGTCGTTAGTCGTTTGTCGTTAGAAGTTAGTCGTTGGTCGTTAGAAATATGGAAAAGCGAGTTGCTTTGGTGTTAGGATCCGGCGGTGCACGCGGACTGGCACATATCGGGGCCATTGAGGAACTGGAACAGCGGGGGTATCAGATCACGTCGATAGCCGGTTGCTCGATGGGTTCGATTATCGCCGGCATGTATGCTGCCGGACGACTGAAGGAAGCCAAGGAGTGGTTCTTGCAGGTAGATAAGCAGTTGATTCTGAAGATGATGGACATCAACCTGCTGAGTACGAACTCAATCGTCAAGGGTAGTCGTATCATCGAGGAACTGCAGACCATCGTGCCCGATCAGCCGCTGGAGAGTCTGAGGATACCCTGTTCGCTGGTGGCGGCCGACATGATAGCCACGGATCAGGTAGTGTTCACCAAGGGAAGTCTGTTCGAAGCCGTACGTGCCTCGATCAGTATCCCGCTCTTCTTCGAACCCATACAACGCGGCCGACGACTGCTGGTGGACGGCGGAATACTGAATCCGCTGCCACTGGACGTAGTGAAACGTCAGAAAGGCGATATACTGGTGGCGATGGACATATCGGGCAAGGACAAGATGGCCGTTCCGCAGGAGAACCCCGAGATGGTGAACCTGCGTAAGCCGCTGGATTTCATAGAGAGCAAAGGTATCGGCGTGCCGGAGAGCGTAGAGGACAAACTGCGGGAACTGAGTACGCGCGTGAACGTTATTAGACGCAAGCGCGCGCGCGACCTGCGCCGTAACGTCAGTTTCTTCGGATTGCTCGACCGCATGAATGACATGCAGATTCAGCAGAATACCTTGCTCAGCCTGCGTCTTACCCCACCCGATGTACATGCCGTCATGCCACAGTATGCCTACAACACCTTTGACTTTGACAAAGCCGAAGAGATCATCGAGCAGGGACGACTGCTGATGCGTGGTGCGCTAAACGACTACGAAAAGAAGCTTGCCGCCCAGGCATAAGTCATGAAGGACCGACGCGAATATATCATCAGCAAGGCCATGGAGCTGTATGCGTTGCAGGGCTTTGGCCAGACGAGCATCACAGACCTGCAGAACGCGCTGGACATGGGGCGCGGTACGCTCTACTACTACTTCTCGGATCAGGAGGAACTCTTCCAAACCTGCATGGAACGCTATTTTCTGCAACCCAAGCAGGCTGCGCTACAATTACCGGAAAACGTCACGATGGACGAGATGATCGGCGCCATGGAACGCTATCTGGACAGCTTGCAAGCCGCCCTGCTGCAGTTTGAGGACAAGCGCGTGAACACGAGCAACGTCAACAACCTGATGTTTGACGCCTATACTCGCTTTCCGTCGCTTCGCCGCAAGGCACAACGGCTGGCACTTAAGGAACTGGACCTATGGCGACGCGCCATCAACTACGGTCAGCGAACGGGCGATATACGTCATGACATCGATGCCGAACTGACGGCCATCATGTTTGCCCATATCAAGAACAGCTATGATAGCGGACTGACGGGGGCGAAAATGGACTTCGATTTGCTCAAACGCACGTATCACGGCCTCTATAAATTGATAAAAGCGGTACAAAATTAATAATATTGTCGTTTTTGAACAATAGTTCGAAAATTTAGCAGTAATTTTGCATCCGGTTTTGAAAAAGACCGCATAAAAGAAACAGAAATTTAGCAAAAATAAGTCCTATTCATATGGCAACAAAACATTATTTAGCATATCTCCAGGAGACCATCAAGTCGCAATGGGATATGTTGGCACTCAAGGACATAGATAGCGATAATTCGTACACCTATGGTGATTTGGCAACTCAGATTGAGAAACTGCACGTCACCTTTGAAGCCTTGGGTATTAAACCTGGTGATAAGATCGCCCTGGCCGGAAGAAACTGTGCCAACTGGGGTCTGCTCTTCCTGGCGATAGAATCGTATCGCGCGGTAGTAGTCAGCATTTTGCCCGATTTCACCGGCGAAGATATTCACGGATTGGTCAACCACTCGGAGGCTGATTTGCTGTATGTAGGTCCGAACGTACGCAAGAAGATTGATGCTACCAAGATGCCTAAGCTGAAGGCTACGATCTTCATGGACGACTTCAGCATCATTGCCGCTACCGACAAGGCACAGAAAGCCTATGCCGAGGTAGATGCGCTGTTTGCAAAGAAGTTCCCGGAGGGTGTGAAGCAGGAGCATGTGCATTATCCTACGGATAACCACGAAGATCTGGCGCTCATCAACTATACGTCTGGTTCGACGGGCAATCCGAAGGGCGTGATGCTGACGCATCTGAACCTGAGCGGAAACGTAGAGTTCGCATGCATACGTATTCCTCATAAGAAGGGTGATCGCGTACTGAGCATGTTGCCTATAGCCCATATGTTCGGACTCATGTTTGAGTTCCTGTATCAGGTTTGCGATGGTTCGCAGGTATATTTCCTGACCAAGGCTCCTACTCCATCGGCGCTGATGAAGGCTTTTGCAGAGGTACGTCCGTTTATGATCCTGACGGTACCATTGGTTATCGAGAAGATCATCAAGAAGAAAGTGTTGCCGCAGATCAGCAGTCCGATGATGAAGTTCCTCTGGAAAGTGCCGGGTATCAAGAACGTGATTCGTGGCAAGGTAAAACAGGGATTGGATACGGCCTTTGGCAACCATTTGCGTCACCTCATTATCGGTGGTGCAGCCCTGAACGGCGAAGTAGAGCGCGTACTGAAAGATATCAATTATCAATACTGCGTAGGTTATGGTATGACCGAGTGCGGTCCGCTGATCTCTTACGAGGACTGGTACAACTTCCGTTTCCACAGTTGCGGTAAGGAGATTCCGCAATGCCACGTACGTATCGACTCGGAAGATCCGTACAGCAAGGATGGCGAGATCCAGGTAAAGGGTATCAACGTGATGGCCGGATACTATAAGAACGAAGAGGCTACCAAGGCCGTATTCACCGAGGATGGCTGGATGCGTACAGGTGACCTGGGTATCCTGGATAAAGAGGGCAATATCTTCATTCACGGTCGTTCGAAGAACATGATTCTGGGTCCTTCCGGTCAGAATATCTACCCGGAGGAGATTGAGGACAAACTGAACAATATGCCTTGCGTGGTCGAGTCGATTGTACTGGAGCGCGAAGGCAAACTGGTAGCGCTGGTTTATCCGGACAACTCGCCGGAAGGCAAGAAGGTGCTGGGTGAGCAGACCATGACTCAACAGATGGAGCTAAATCGTGCTGAGCTGAACAAGGGACTGCCGCAGTACAGCCAATTGACTGCTATCGAATTGGTTACCGAGGAGTTTGAGAAGACTCCGAAGCGTTCGATCAAGCGCTATCTGTATAAGTAAGACACACTATAATTTAGTTAGGTTAATAAATAATAAATGGGTTAAAAACAGGGTATCGAAAGAACCCCACATAGATAAACGTTGCAAATGTGGCGTTTATTAACAAAAGGAATTTTTTCATACTCGGCAAATGCTGCTCGTGAGAGTGGCATTTGTTTTTTTTTGGCATAAATCTTGCAGGGAGATTTGCATATATGGAAATTTTGTAGTACTTTTGCAGTATGAAAAGGATTTATCTATTCTTAGCAGTTTGTTGTGCGGCCTTAGGAATGCAAGCGCAGCAGTTTGAGGCCAACGGCCTATGGTATGAGCTGACCGGCAAACGTACGGCGCAGGTCATATCGGACCCGACGGATTCGGTCTATCGGACTTATACAGAGGTGGTTGTGCCGGCGATAGTACGATACGAAGGTCGTGATTATCAGGTGACTCGCCTGGATGATCAGGCTTTTCGGTATTGCCATTTCCTGAAGTCGATACAATTGCCGGAGGGATTGCGTGAGATGGGTTTTCAGGCCTTTATGAATTGTACGCAACTGCAGGAGATTCGTTTGCCGGGCTCGTTACGCTGGATAGATGATATGGCTTTCTACGGTTGTGCCAGTCTGGAAACCGTCTATGTCGGTAAGCGTGTGAAGCGTTGGCCGGACATGTGTTTCTCGGATTGCGAGCGTCTCAAGCAGATTTACCATGCAGGAAGTCGTCCGCCTAAGTCGCACAAAATGAGTTTCTTCAATTGTCCGAAAGATATCATATATTACCGCCAGAAGTAAGTGGTCCCCCGCCACAAAGCATGGCATCGCCCTTCAGCAGTATGCCCCACCCTTGGGCGCGAGCCGCTGCCGAAGAGGTGGTTCGTGAGGTGCATGCGTATATGACTCAGCATCCGGAGACGGAACTGCATAGGCAGGGCAAGATGTTTGGTGTGTTGGTGGTCCGGCGTGGCGAGGAGGAATATGGCTATTTGAAGGCTTTTTCTTCTCTACTGGACGGCCGTCATGAGATGGCGGGATATGTACCGGCGGTATTTGATTTTGCCGTTGAAAACGGATATTTTCGTCGTGAGGAAGCCGAGATTTCGGCGATGACCGATAGGCCGGAGGAGCGAAGAGAACGGAGCCGTGCGTTACAACGTTGGCTTTTCGCGCAGTATAGAATGCTGTCCGGAAGCGGTCAGACCAGGGATTTGCTGGATATTTTTCAGGGAGAAAAGCCGATTTTATCGGCCAAAGAATACTTCTCCGGAAATCGGAAAGAGGCGGAACACCTGCCACCTGCAGGTGCCGGAGAATGCTGTGGACCAAAGTTGCTGCAGTATGCTTTAGCAAAGGGATATGCCCCCTTGGCTATGGCCGAATTTTGGGTGGGCAAAGCCGATGCGCGTGAGCTGCGACAAGAGGGCTTTTTCTATGGCGCCTGCCAAGGGAAATGCAAGCCTATCTTGCGGCATATGCTGCGTGGAGTGCAGATGGAAGAGCCGATAGAGAGGCAGGACGATAGCGTCTTAAAGAAGCAGATTCGCATCTTGTATCAGGATGATTCTGTGCTGGTTGCGCTAAAGCCGTCAGGGCTATTGACCGTTCCCGGTAAGGAGTCGGTATGTAATCTCGAGAGCTGTCTTCGTGAGCGTACGGGTATCGAGTCGTTACGCGCGGTACATAGACTGGATAGGGACACGTCTGGTATAGTGGTGATGGCTAAGACAGAGGCGATATATGTTTCGCTACAACGCAGTTTTGCTACGCGGCAGGTCAGCAAGCGGTATGAGGTGGTATGTCAGGCGGGAGAGAAACCGATTCCGGATCATGGTATTGTGGATCTGCCTCTGCTTCCTAACCCGCTGGATAGACCGCGTCAGATGGTGGATAATGCGTATGGTAAGACGGCCAAGACGCGTTTTGAAGTGGTGAAGCGTTTTGAGGATGGTCGTGTAGGTCTGAATCTGTATCCGGAGACCGGCCGAACGCATCAATTGCGGGTTCATTGTGCTCATCCGGATGGTTTGGGTGCCGCTATTGTGGGTGATCCGCTGTACGGAACTCAGGCTGACAGGCTGTATTTGCATGCGGCTGATATCGAGTTTTTGCATCCTGTAACAGGTGCAAAGATGCATTTTTCTGTTCATTCTCGTTGGATTTGAACGATAGGCTAATTTTGCCGATTTTATCGCACTTTTTATCTAAAGTGCTACTTTAACTATGCCCTATTTTGCATGATTTCCAAGTCCATGAATTTTCTATCTTTTAGATGAGCATATTTCGAGCACTTTTTGAAAATATCTATTTTTGATTTTCTTATTAGAAAATACGAATCCGATAGTTTGGTTATAGACAAGTCCGTTCGCAGCGAAATATGCTGAATTTTAGAAGAATTACCTCAAGTGGAACATTAATTGACGTAAAATATGCTCGATTTCATCGGAAGAGGACGAATTAGGGATATTTTGCTGAAAAATTTGGGTTAAGAATGAGAAATTTGCGGGTAATTACCGATAAAATCGCGAATATTCGATTCTCGTGGCGATAAATTGGCTGAAAATTGAAGGTATTGTGGCGTGAGAGTGGCCTGAGAATGGCGCAAAAAGGAATAATTATGCGGAAAATATATGTTTTATAACATATTTTGCATTTTTTGTTTGCATATATGAAAAAAAAAGTGTAATTTTGCAAGCGAAAACAAAAAACACCTTAAATTTTTAGTCTTATGAAGAACACATTTACATTTTTGAGCATTGTATTTGCGGCAATGTTGTTTATTGGTTGTGCAAACGGCAAGCAGGCCAGCTCGGAAGCTATGCAGGATCCGTGGGATGAGCAATGGGGAGAGAATCCTGATACCTTTACGACGCCGGATCTGAACTGGTTGAGTTTGCGTGGCCATGTGAAATCGATGGTAATGAACGGTCGTGCGCGTTTTGAGTTGGATCGTGATGGAAAGTTGACGTATTTGAGTTTGCATGGTCTGACTTTGGACGACATGACAAGAAATGCAGAGGGTCAAATCATCAAGGTGACCAATCTGGAGACGGCAAACACGGATGAAGTGGTCATCTTCGAGTATGGTTATGATGAGCGCGGCTTCCTGGAATATGAAGCACGTTTCATGCCCGATGGCAGTCACTATCATCGTTATGAGTTGGATCGCCTGGGTAACGTACGCACGGGTAATTTCGATTTCCAGAAGGGAAAGAAGGAATTGCATGCTGTTGAGTTGTACAAGTATCCGGAGATTGATGCGCATGGCAACTGGACGAAGTTGGTTATAACGAAGAATTGCGAGATCGAGCCGGAACTGGTGTTGACTCGTGAGATAGAGTATTACGAAGATATTAAATGAGAAGACAATTAGCAGTATTTCTTTTGCTGGCATTGGCGCTGTGTGCGCGTGCTGACGGCTATACAAGCTTTACCAAGAATGGTTTGGCATATACGATAGTAAGCGATAAGTATCGTGTAGCCGGTGTGACGGCATTGGAGCAGCAGGAGAATGCTGTATTGCGTCGAGCAGAGATTCCCAAGCGAATATGGCACAAAGGACGTCGTTATAAGGTGATGATCATCGGAGACGGCGCCTTTGGCGGTTGTTGGCAACTGAAGCATGTGGAGTTGCCGGACTGTGTGACAACATTGGGTAAGGGCTGTTTTGCATGGTGTATCGGGCTGGAGGAGATTACCCTACCCGCTTCGGTATGTGTGATTGGAGCGGATGCGTTCAGCAGTTGTCCGGAACTGAAGGCCATCTATGTGCCCAAAGAGCATGTGGAGCGTGTGCAACAGTTATTGCCGAAGGAATTGCGGTACTTGGTGAAGGAAATTAAGAAATAATCGTGCCCCTTGGGGCTAAGAATTAAGAATTAAAAATTAAAAATTTGGAATTACAAATTAAAAATTACGAATCAATTACATATTAAAAATAATCAAATTAAAAAATTCAATTTATTTTATAGTTTTAAGAAATGAAGAAGATTTTTACTTTGGCCCTTGTGGCTTTGTTTAGCGTGAGCATGATGGCTCAGCATGAGATTGGTGCGATAGTTGGTGGTCTGAACGGTGCCAGCTACAAGTATTGGCTTTCTAATGATCTGGCTATCCAAACGGATCTCGCTGTTGGTCTGACAGCTGCTTATAGCGGTGCGTATTTCAACGGCACGAAAATAGCAGAAGGTCAGCTGGATCATTACGATTTCATGCTGAATCCGAATCTGGCTTATCACTTCCAGTTGCCGGCTAACTTCAAGTTGTATGTTGGTGGTGGTGTTGGAATCGGTTTGATGGGCGGCTTTGGCGGCAGTAGCGTAATGGGTAAGTTTGGTGCTAACGCTTTGGTTGGTGCAGCTTATCATTTCAACGGTGTGCCTTTGGTAATGGCTTTGGATTTCCGTCCGGGTTACGGTTTGGGATTCGAGGATAGCAGCTATCCGCATTATAGCATGTTCGACTGGAAGCTTGGATTGGCTGTTCGCTACGTGCTCTAAGCAATCGTTACATTACATGTACAACAGAAACAGAGGCTCATGGGCCTCTGTTTCTTATTGTAGGATACGTGTCGTTGTCTCGTCGGCTTGATATAGGCTAAATCTCTAACGAATAACCAACGAATAACCAACGAATAACTAACGAATAACTAACGAATAACTAACGATTATCCGGAGATTAGCCTTTCCGAATCGGGAGTTTGACAAAGATGCGTGCTTTTCGAACGACGTTGATGGTGACGCCTGTGACGCGTGCCAATTGTCCGTAGGATACGCCACGCTTGCGCATCATAGCGAGTGCGGTACGGCGAATTTTCTTATCCTGGTCGGCGAATTGCTCGATGGAATCGATGCTACAAAGGCGTTTGATGTGCTTGGTCACCATATAATCGGTAAAGACGCGACGACGGTCTTCGGTGAGTCGTACGGAGAGAATCTGCTCCTCGGTAGGCATCGGGGTGCTGTCTTGAAGTTGCCGGTAGCTGGACCAGGGGTATTCTGCCGGCGTGAGGCTACGTCCGTGCTTGACGGGAACGTTATGAATATAACCGATGACGGCTTGTGTATATTCGGGTGTATCGCACGGTTCGGAGCGGAAACGGTCGTAGAAGACGCGTCCGGAGGTGTTGTACTGCTCGTTGTAGTACGGGGCATAGTGCACCATGATACGACGCATAGCAGCGGCTATATCGTCGCTACCTTCCCGAACGAGCATATGTACATAGCCGGGCATGAGGCAATATGCCAAGACTTGGAACGCAGGTGCGGCTTGATCGGGTGTGTGTTGCACCTCATTCATGATTCGGATGAAGGCGTCATAGTCTTCTTCTTTGCGAAAGATTCCGCGCTTCTTCTGAGCGCGAAGCAGAACGTGGTACGTTCCGGTAGTAGATTTAATTCGAGCTGTACGTGGCATAATAATAGACTCCAAATAGGCTTATCATTCGGAAATCGCTTGCAAAGATACAACAAAATTTGCATATATCAAAATTTTTTTGTAATTTTGCGCGGTTTTTGTATGAATACAAAAGAAAAATGCTGAGAAGAGTGCAAAAATACATCCGAGATGAACGTTTGTTACGCGCGGGCGACCGTGTGCTGGTATGCGTGAGCGGAGGTGCGGACAGCGTAGCCTTGCTGGATGTGTTGAAGCGTGGCGGCTACGAATGCGTGGTGGCACATTGCAACTTTCAGCTTCGCGGCGAGGAGTCGGAACGGGATGAGCAGTTTGTACGAAGATTGGCGGAGCAGATGGGTGTGGAGCTGTGTGTGAACAGATTTGATACACAGGAATATGCCAAAGTCCATCAGCAGAGTATTGAGATGGCTGCCCGCGAGTTGCGATACCGCTGGTTTGACGAGGTAGCGAGAGCGCATGGCTGTGCGGCTGTGGCGGTAGCGCATCATCAGAACGACCAGGCTGAGACCGTGCTGATGAATCTGCGACGCGGAGCGGGACTGAGAGGAATGGGAGGTATGCGTGCGCGTAGCGAGAATCCGATGGCAGAGAGCGAGATACCTGTGGTTCGTCCCCTACTCTGCACCACGCGGGATTATATACGCCACTACCTGCGTGATATACGCAAGATGACCTGGGTGGAAGACTCCAGCAACGCGGATACCTCGATTCGCCGAAATGCCATCCGGCAAGAGTTGGCCGGATACAGCAAGGCCGAGATAGAACATATGGCGGAGACGGCCTACCGAATGCAAGGCTATGCTGATATGATGGATGGCAGAGAGAGTCGAGCGGCCGGTATATGCAGGCTGTATGAACAACTGAAAGACTGCGGCAACCTGGAGGTGGATAAGATCTACGACGCCATGCAGCAGGACGAGGGAGGCAAACGTTGGGAGAGTGAGACCCACGTAGTGATGTTTAAAAAGCACACCTTATATATAGAAAAGAAATAATGAGACATTTTGGAATCATAGGCAACCCCTTGGTGCAGTCGTTTTCTGCCCGCTATTTCAACGAGAAGTTTCAGCGGGAGGGAATCGATGCCGAGTACTCGTTGTACCCCTTGGATCGTATAGAGGACGTAACGCCCCTGCTGAACAGCCTGGACGGCATGAACGTGACGATGCCCTTTAAACAAGAGGTGATTCGGCACTTGGACGGCCTGGATGAGACGGCCAAGCAAGTAGGCGCTGTGAATGTGATTTGCAGAAGGATTGGTTATAATACCGATTGCTTGGGATTTATGCGGTCGATTCGCGAGATGCTGCGTGAGGAAGATCGGCGAGCCTTGATACTCGGTACCGGAGGTGCGTCGAAGGCCGTACAGTACGGTTTGAGCCAACTGGGCATAGCTTGGACGCTCGTGAGCCGGACGCCGGGCGAAGGGATGTTGGGCTATGATGAGTTGACGGAAGAGGTGATGCGCGATGTGCAGGTGATTGTCAACACAACGCCACTGGGCATGTATCCTAATGTGGACGGGAAGGCCGATATACCCTATGCATGGATTGGCGCAGAGCATCTGCTGTTTGACTGCGTATATAACCCGGAGACGACGCAGTTCTTGGCCGAAGGAGTCAAACGCGGAGCACGCACGATGAACGGCATGGGGATGCTTTACGGTCAGGCCGAAGAGGCGTGGCGAATATGGCAAGTTTAAAGTTTAAAGTTTAAAGTTGAAAATTGACGGTCTGTGACCGAGACAGAAAAAAGTTGATAAAGATATATGAAACGATTGTGTTATTTGGTGGCCGCGATGGTATGCGGCACAAGTATGTGGGCTGAGACGGTAACGCCTGAGGAAATGATGATGCGTTACTACATGCCCAAGACGGAGGTGATACTGCAGTTGGACTATGTAGAGACTACTTACCAGCCCGGTAAATATGCTGCCTGGGCGCATCAGTACCTGGGCGTGGACAATGCGATACAGGAGGATTCTGCAGCTTATAAGATTGCCGATTTGTACCTGTTGACCGAGGCTATGGCGGATACTACACGTATGTACACCGTACGTCCGGAGGCAGGTGCGCAAATGCAGTTGCTCTCGATGACACCGGACGGATTGCTGTATGGCTACAACGTGACCTACACCGGACCGAGACGTCAGGAGGTGAAGAAGAGAAAGGATAAGAATGAGACCAAGACCGCGTATCCGGCATCCACGCTGGAGGAGACGGCCAAGACCGATAGTCTGCCTCAGCAGGCCAAGAGCGTGGCTAAGCAGATCTATCAGTTGCGTGACAACCGCATCTACCTGCTCTCGGGCGATGCGGAGAACCAACCGGCTGACGGCGTGTCGATGAAAGCCATTCTGGAGGAGATTGACCGCCAGGAGAAGGCCTTGGTACAGCTCTTCATGGGTAGCGAGACGACCAGAACGCTCCACCAGGAATTGCGATTGGATCCGGCACAAGCGCTGGAGGACTCGGTGCTGGTATGTATGGGCAACGATACGATTCGCGTACGCGTAGTGCCTATGGCGCAGACGAAAGCGGAACCCGTGGTAGTGGATAAGAAAGCCAAGAAGCAAAAAGACGCCCCTACTCCGTCGCAGATCTATTACAACCTGCCGGGTACGGCCGAGATCACGGTAAGTTCGTCCGCACGTGGCGAGTTGATCCATGAGATTGTACCGGTTGCTCAACTGGGTGTGAGTGTGCCGTTGGCACAAGAATTGTTTACCAACCCGACAGATCGGGTACGCATACGCTTTGACGTGAATACAGGAAACATACTATCTATTCGTCATTAAGAATGAGAAAACGTTTTATCATAGCACTACTCTGCATGGCCACCATGGTGTCGGCCCAGGAATTCCAATGCAGCGTGTCGATCAACTCCGATCAAATCGAGGGAAGTAACAAGCAGGTGTTTGAGACTTTGCGGTCGAGTATCGAGGAGTATGTCAACCAGAACAAGTGGACCAACCTGCAGTTTATGGAGCACGAGAAGATCGATTGTCAGATGATGATCGTGGTCAAGGCCGTGGAGGATAACCTATATACTTGCGAGATGACGCTTCAGAGCCGTCGGCCTGTGTATGGTAGCAACTACAAGACGCCGCTGGTCAATTTCCAGGACCGGAATTTCAACTTCACGTACCAGGAGTATGACCAGATTGTCTATCAGCAGAATCAGTTCACGACCAATCTGACGGCCATGTTGGCCTATTATTGCTACCTGATGCTGGGCTATGATTTCGATTCGTTCCAGCGTCTGGGCGGTACGCCTTTCTTCCAAGCTTGTGAAGAGATCGTGAATGCTTGTCAGTCGGTATCGATGGGCGGATTGGAGCAGAAAGGATGGCTGGCTTTTGACAGCAACCGCAACCGTTATGCGCTGATAAACAACCTGATGGATGAGGCTTTTAAGCCTTTCCGCCAGTATTTTTATGAATACCACCGCATGGGACTGGACATCATGGCTGAGAATGTAGCTAACGGTCGTGCGCGTATCGCCGAAGGTATCGGCGTGCTCAAGGAAGCCAATCGTGCCCGTCCGGCTACGTTTGTGGTCAATTCGTTCCTGGATGCCAAAGCGGATGAGTTGGTGTCTATCTTTGAGCAAGGAACCGCCCAGGAGAAGAAGAACGTCTATGAACTGCTAATGGATATCGATCCTACTCGTCAGAACACCTACGACAAACTGAATAAGTAAGCATGTTACGCCACTTACACATACAGAATTATGCTTTGATCAGCCGACTGGATATTGATTTTGAGTCGGGCTTCTCGGTCATGACCGGCGAGACGGGCGCGGGTAAGAGTATCATACTTGGCGCCCTGGCCTTGGTGCTGGGTGCCCGAGCAGATAGCAAGTCGATCACGGACGGCGAGGACAAGTGCATCATAGAGGCGGAGTTTGACGAGGGCATCATACGAAGAGAACTGTACCGAAACGGCAAGAGTCGTTCGTTTGTGGATGACGGCGTCGTGACCTTGCAAGAACTGAAGGCGCTCGCCAACCGACTGATTGATATCCATTCCCAGCATGCCAATCTGCTGATTGAGAATGCTGATTTTCAGTTGGAGGTGGTGGATGCTGTGGCTTCGAATGCTCAATTGCTAGCAGACTATGAGGCGCAATATGCGCGGTATATAGAGGCGGTACAAGCGCTGGAGGCCTTGCAGAATCTGGCGAAGAAAAGTCGGCAGGATGCCGACTATATACAATACCGCTATCAGTTGCTGGACGAAGCCGGATTGGAAGCCGGTGAGATGGAGCAATTGGAGCAGGAGCACTATCAGCTGAGCCATGCCGAGGAGATACGGGCCGCATTGCAGTTAGCCGTAGAGGCTATCAGCGGCGAGCAAGGTAGTGCGATAGAGGCCTTGCGGGTGTGCCGCTTAGGTGAAGCTGCCAGCGAGTTGCAAGAGCGGATAGATAGTGCCCGTATTGAGCTGCGGGATGTAGCCGAGGAGGCCGAGCGCCGGATGAACGGTATAGAGATGGATCCGCTACGCCTGCAATGGGTAGAAGAACGTATTGATACCTTGAACGGCCTAATGCATAAGTTCGCCGTGGACAACCTGGAGCAACTGATTGCGACGCGTGACGAGCTGGCTGAGCAGGTCAACCGGATGGATAGTTTCGACTTTGATATCCAGCAGGCGCAGAAGAAAGTGGATACGGAGCAGCAAGCCTTGCAGCAATTGGCAGATGGTCTGACCAAGAGTCGTCAGGCTGTGGTAAAACCCATCTGTCAACGTCTGGAGACCGACCTAAAGCGGCTGGGTGTGGCTCATGCCAAGGTGGCTATCGAGTTGACCCCTACCCCGGACTTCACGCCACGCGGACGGGATGAGGTGCAGATACTTTTTGCTGCCAACTTGAATCAGAGCCTAAGGGCCGTGAGCGAGGTAGCTTCCGGCGGCGAGATCAGTCGACTGATGCTATGCGTGAAGGCTATGATAGCCAGCACGAAGGGCTTGCCGACGATCATCTTTGACGAGATAGATACGGGCGTGAGTGGCGAAATAGCCGGTCAGATGGCGGCTATCATGCGTGAGATGGCCGAGCATCGTCAGATCATAGCCATCACCCACCTGCCGCAGATTGCGGCACAGGGCACGCATCATTACAAGGTATATAAAGCGGATACGGCGACCCGTACCGAGACACATATCAGTCGGTTGAACGACGAAGAGCGGGTGACGGAGATCGCTTCGATGTTGAGCGGTAAGAACGCGACTGAGGCAGCGATCAGTACGGCCAAAGAGATGGTAAAAGGAAAATGACTAAATGAGAAAATGATTTTATGTTACCGTTAGCAGAACGCTTGCGTCCGAAGACGCTGAACGAATACATAGGCCAGAAGCACCTGGTAGGCGAAGGGGCCGTACTGAGACAGATGATCGAGAGTGGCAATCTGTCGAGTTTCATCTTGTGGGGCCCTCCGGGCGTAGGCAAGACGACGCTGGCGCGTATCATCGCCCACGAGTTGCAACGGCCGTTTTATACGTTGAGTGCCGTGACAAGTGGTGTGAAGGAGGTGCGCGACGTGATCGACAAGGCCAAACGAACTGCCGTGATGAATAGCGGGATCTTTGCTTCGCAAGTGGATCAACGCAGTCCGATCCTGTTTATAGACGAGATACACCGTTTTTCCAAATCGCAGCAGGACAGCCTGTTGGGCGCTGTGGAAGAAGGCGTTGTGACCCTGGTGGGTGCGACGACGGAGAATCCGAGTTTTGAGGTCATCACCCCACTCCTGAGTCGATGCCAGGTATATGTGTTGAAATCGTTGGAGAAGGAGGATCTGGAGGAATTGCTGGATCGTGCCTTGACGCAAGATGAGTATATCCGCGGCTTGGGCCTGGAGGTAAAGAACCGCGAGGCGCTGCTTCGCTATAGCGGAGGCGATGCCAGGAAGTTGCTCAATATTATTGAACTGGTGAGCAATAGCGGCGTGCGCGTGATTGACAACGGGACCGTGACGCGTCAGTTGCAGCAAAACCCCGTGGCCTACGACAAGGACGGCGAAATGCACTATGACATCATCTCGGCCTTTATCAAGTCGATCCGCGGTAGTGATCCGCAGGCAGCCATATACTGGTTGGCGCGTATGATAGAAGGTGGCGAAGATCCGAAGTTCATCGCACGACGACTGGTAATCTCGGCCAGCGAAGATATCGGATTGGCTAATCCGAATGCGATGCTGCTGGCCAATACCTGTTTTGACGTAGTGAACAAGATCGGATGGCCGGAAGCCCGCATCCCGTTGGCAGAGACGACGGTCTATCTGGCTACGTGCAAGAAGGACAACTCGGCCTATCTGGCGATAGATGCGGCTTTGGCTAAGGTGCGTGAAACCGGCAATTTGCCCGTACCGCTCCATTTGCGCAACGCGCCGACCAGCCTGATGAAGGACCTGGGGTATGCCGATGGCTATAAGTATCCGCACGACTATCCGGGCCATTGGGTAGAACAGCAGTACTTGCCGGATGCGCTAAAGGGAACGACGTTTTGGAAGAAAGACTGATAGGTGATCGGTTATCGGTTATAGGTTATAGGTTACGGGATGGCAGGATTATACGTACATATACCGTTTTGCCAGACGCGATGCCGCTATTGTGACTTCTATAGCACGACCGTTTTGCACCGGCGCGAGGCCTATGTGGCGGCATTGTTGCGTGAGATAGGTAGCCGGAAGCAGGAGTTGACAGAACCTATCCGTACAATCTATTTCGGCGGAGGAACGCCCAGTCAGTTGCGGGCAGAAGATATTGCCCGTTTGATCGAGGCTATCGGGACGGAAACGGCGGAGGAAATCACGATGGAGATGAATCCCGGCGATGCGGATGAGACATATTTGACGACCTTGCGTCGTGCGGGCGTAAACCGGCTGTCGATGGGCGTGCAATCGATGCATGATGAGCGCCTCAGGCTGATCGGACGTCGACATACTGCGGCACAAGCCCGTGAGGCGGTCAGTATGGCACGCAAGGCCGGATTTGAGAACCTGTCGTTGGATCTGATATACGGTTTGCCGGGTCAGACCATGGCGGAGTGGCAAGAAGATGTAGAGCAACTATTGGCGTTAAAACCGGAGCATATCTCGGCCTACTGCCTGCAATGGGAGGAAGGAACGGCGCTGATGCAGATGATGGAACGTGGTGAGGTGGAGATGACGGATGATGAGACCGAGATGGCGATGTACGACTGGTTGATGGAACGCTTGCAAGAGGCAGGATACGCACATTATGAGGTGAGCAACTTTGCGAGACCGGGCTTTGCGTCGCGGCATAACAGCAGCTATTGGGACAACACGCCCTATCTCGGCATAGGAGCAGCTGCGCATAGTTATGATGGAAAGATACGTAGCAGCAATCCGGCCGATATAGCGCAGTATATACGTGGCGCGGCACGTGAGGAGGAAGTATTGACGGAGGATGACCGCTATAACGAACGCATCATGCTTGGCCTGCGTACGGCGCGTGGCGTAGCGCGCACGGAGATACGCGATGGACAGGCGGTAGAGCGACTGATACAACGCGGCTTGCTGCGCGAAGAAGGCACACACGTGGTAGCTACCCGACAGGGGCTACACATACTAAATAGCATAATTGAAACATTAATGATATGAGTGAGGAAAAAATCAATGTCTCCAGACGTGAGACTTTTTTAAAGTGGTTTTGGGGTATCTTTGCCGGTGGAACCGGGCTTGTTATCCTGATTTTCTTTCTGATTAGTGTCGGATGGTTAGGATACATGCCGCCCTTGGAGGAACTGGAGAACCCGCAGAATAGAAATGCGAGTGAGATTTTCTCGGCCGACAACAAGACGATTGGTCGCTACTACAAGACGGCCAACCGTATCAGCGTGGAATACAAGGACATCAGTCCGTATCTGGTAGATGCGTTGGTGGCTACAGAGGATGCGCGTTTCTACGACCATATGGGTGTGGATCCCAAGGCACTCATGCGTGCTGTGCTGAAGATGGGTAAGGCCGGTGGTGGTTCTACCCTCACCCAGCAGTTGGCTAAGCAGATCTGGTCGCAGGGAGGTGCACGCGGTATGCAACGTGTGGTACAGAAACCTATCGAGTGGGTCATCGCTATCAAACTGGAGCGACTTTACTCTAAGGAGCAGATTATCACGATGTATCTGAATCAGTTTGATTTTCTGTACAATGCCGTAGGTATCGAGACGGCCAGCCGTGTGTATTTCAACAAGAAGCCTATTGACCTCAAGATTGAGGAGGCAGCCACCTTGGTCGGTATGTGTAAGAACCCGTCACTCTACAACCCGCTGCGCTATCCTACCCGTTCGCGTGAGCGTCGTAACGTGGTGTTCAGCCAGATGTGCAAATACGGCTATATTTCTCAGGCCGAGTGCGACTCGCTGCAACGCCTGCCGCTGGTGTGCGACTACCACGTGATAGATCATACCAACGGTATTGCTCCGTATTTCCGCGAGTATATCCGTCGTTGCATGATGGCCGAAGAGCCGCTGGAGCGTGACTATCCGGAGTGGAACAAGCAGCAGTACCGCGTGGATAAGTACCTCTGGGAGAACGATCCGCTGTACGGCTTCTGCAACAAGAATACCAAGCAGAACGGCGAACACTATAATATCTATACCGACGGTCTGCGTATCTACACGACGCTTGACACGCGTATGCAACGTTATGCCGAAGAGGCCGTCGAGGAGCATATGCGCTACCTGCAGGGCCTGTTCTTCCAGTCTAAGAAGGGCAATAAGAACGGTCCGTTCACCAACAAGATTACCGAGGACGATATGCGTCGAATCCTGGAGCGCTCGATGCGTCAGACCGACCGCTATCGTACGCTCAAGGCCGAAGGCAAGAGCGAGGAAGAGATCAAGCAGATTTTCAACACGCCATGCAAGATGCAGGTCTTTACCTACAACGATAGGCATAAGAAGGATACCACGCTTTCTCCGATGGATTCGATCATCTGGACCAAGTATTTCCTGCGTTGCGGCTTCATGGCTATGGATCCGCACAGCGGTCACGTGAAAGCCTATGTGGGCGGTAACGACTTCGACTACTTCAAGTACGATATGGCTACGTTGGGTCGCCGTCAAGTAGGTTCTACCGTGAAGCCCTATCTCTACGCATATGGTATGTCGGAGGGTATGTGGCCTTGCGAGAAAGTGACGGTGCATCGTCAAGATGTGACATTCAAGAACCCCGGTGGCGGATACTGGACGCCGCGTGACGGTCACGGAGGTGGTCCGATGACGCTTGCACACGCCCTGGCTATCTCGTCGAACTGGATGTCGGCTTGGTTCATGGCGCAGTACGGTCCGGATCCGATTGTGAAGTTGATGAAATCGTTCGGTCTGAAGGGCGATATTGATCCGAATGTGACGATATGTATGGGTTCGTGCGAGGTGTCGGTAGAGGAGATGGTGAATGCCTATACGACGTTTATCAACGGCGGTATACGTATCGACCCGATGTACGTGACACGTATCGAGGACAATACGGGCAACGTGATAGCTACCTTTACGCAACAGTCGCACGAGGTGCTGGACGAGCTGAGCGCCAAGAAGATGGTCTATATGATGCGCGAGGTATGTCGCTCGGGTACGGGTCGTCGTATCAATGGTATCACGTCGGTACAGATGGCCGGTAAGACCGGAACGACCAACAACAACTCCGACGGTTGGTTCGTCGGCTACTCGCCTTCGCTGGTTAGTGGTGCATGGGTTGGTGGTGAAGACCGCTCGATCCACTTCGACTATACCGGTATCGGTCAGGGAGCCTCTATGGCGCTGCCTATCGTGGGTAAATTCACCCAGAAGTGCTACTCAGATCCGGACCTGGGCTATGATCCGAAGGAGCAGTTCGACCTGGATGAGGACTTCATGTCGAACATGAAGAACGCTTGTATGGAGTATCAGCAGTTTGAGAATACCGAGGTAGTACTTGAAGGCGACGAAGATTAAACATATCGTCCTCATCGTGCTGTGCCTGTTTTGCCCCTTTGCGGCGCAGGCACAGCTGAATACCGACCGCCTGACGGCTATCGGGCGCAATGCTTTGTACTTTGAGGACTATGTGCTCTCTATCCAGTATTTCAACCAGGTGATCCGCCTCAAGCCCTATCTGGCTGAGCCCTACCAGCTGCGTGCGATCGCTAAGGTGCAACTGGAGGACTGGGAAGGTGCGCTGGAGGATTGCAACCGTGCGATAGAGATCAATCCGTTTATTGCCAGCTTGTACTATACACGCGGCTTCATCTATCGCCAACTGGAGAACTGGCAGGCGGCCGATCAGGACTTTACCAAGGCTCTGGAGAGTGCGCCTCAGAACCGCACCTATATAGCGTTGCGCGCAGACGTGCGCATGCGCATGGATAGTCTGGCAGGAGCGCAGGCCGATCTGGACCGCTTGCTGGAGTTCTCGCCCGATCAGGTGGATCTGCTGCATGACAAAGCGGTGCTCTATATCCGTCAGCAAGATACCCTGCAGGCCATTCAGTACCTGGAGCGCGTGGTAGAGAAACGTCCCGACGAACCGGACTGCTGGTCGATGTTGGGTTCGCTCTACCTGATGAGCGGCAACGAGACGGAGGCCTTGCGATGCCTGAACCAGGCTATCGACCATGGCTCGAAATGGGCCGGCGATTATGTCAATAGGGGTATTATATGTTATAAGCGGCACGACTACAAGACGGCCTTGGCCGACTACGACCGCGCCGTACGTATCGCGCCGAAGGATATCCAATGCCATTATAACCGTGCCTTGCTCCTGCAGGAGGTGGGCGACTACAACCGTGCGCTGGAGGAGTATAACCGCGTCATCTCGCTCAGTCCGCAGTCGTACGAGATGTACTACAACCGCGGCTTGGTACGCATGCAACTCATGCAGTGGCAGAAAGCGCTCCAAGATTTGGAGGTGACCATTAAGCACTATCCCTACTTCATGCCGGCTTATTACCTGGCCTCGCAGGCCAAGATGCAGCTGGGTGACTATCGTGGTGCGCAGCAGTATCGCGACAGGGCATACCAACTGGATAGGAAGAAGACGACCAATCAGATCTATCCGCAACCCCGTACCGATGTGGATATAGCCAAGCAGACGCCTAAGGAACGCGACCGGCGTCGTGAGTTCTCGGTTCGCCAGGCGCAGAACAGCGACGATACGGAGAGCGACAGTAAGTACGAGACGGCATGGCGCGGATCGGTACAGAAGCGGTATCAGGACGTGCAACTGGAGCCGAATATCGAGTTGGGCTACTATGCCGGTAGCAAAGAGTTAAGACAGACCAACTATACCCACCCCGCTTTGGAGGAACTCAACCGCTCGGGCGTACTGCGTGCGCCGCTTCGGTTCACGCCTAAGGAGGTGCAGCTGACGCCCGAAATACTGGACCAGCATTTTCAGACCATCACGCAGTTGACCGACCAGATCAACCGCCTCGCCGCCACCGTGGGCGAACAGGCCATGCTGCTCTTCCTGAGCCGAGCTATCGAGGAGGCGCAGGTGCGGGATTATGCTTCAGCCGTGGATGACTGTACGCGTGCGATACGGGCGGCAGATAACGAATCGCCTACCCTGGCGCTCATCTACCTCATTCGCGCTAATCTGCGGGCTAAGCAGAAGAAGGATATCGAGATTGCTCTGCGTGACTATGACGAAGTGATTCGACGTGATCCCTCGCTCAGTTTTGCGTATTACAACAAGGCCAACTTGCTCTTTGAGAATCATGACTACGAGGGGGCCATACAGCTCTATACCAAGGCGCTGCAGGCCGATCCGGACATGGCGGAAGCCTACCTGAATCGCGGACTGACCTATATCTACGTGGATAAATTGAAAGAGGGCCTGCAGGACCTGAGCAACGCCGGCGAACGCGGTATCTATCAGGCTTATCATCTCATCTCAAGATTCAGATAATGGAAAACGGAGAATGGAAAATGGATAATTGAAAATGGAAAACGGAAAATGGAAAATATGGTTGCTGGCGCTGTTCTGCCTGCTGATTAGTAATTTGCAGGGGCAGGTGCTGTATGAGATCTCGGGCAATTCATGCAAGGGGAAGTCGTACCTGCTGGCTACCAACCGACTGGTGGATATCAGTTTTCTGGATACTATCCCTAATGTGTTCCGCTGCTATGGTAGGTCGAATAAGGTGGTAACCGAATTTGCGATGCAGGATTATGAGGCCCTCTCGGCCTTGCGCCAAGCGGCTCTTTTGCCCGATTCCATCAAGCTTTCGAATTTCTATACCGACGAAGAGTATAAGGCCATCGACAATATGCTGACCGTCAATCTAGGCATGGGACTGGATAAGCTATGCCGGATGAAACCGGCCTATCTGACCGAGATGCTACGTGCCGAACTGTTCAAACACTGGTTGGGCTATGACGAGGACCGCTCGATGGAGACCTTCTTTGAGCGCGTAGCAGCCGAGGAAGGACGGCCGGTGTATGGACTGGATGATATCGGCGAGACGATGTTTATGCTCTTTGACCGCGAGCCGTTTCATTGGCAATGCGAGGAGCTGAAGAAAGTGGTGCAGTATCCGGAGAAAGAGGTGGCGCAAGAGCGCACGTTGCTGGGTATGTACCGGATGGGGCATTTGACCGATATGGCTTTTCAGGTGGAGGGACCGGACAATCGCACCTCCCTATCCTATTCGGATTATCAGATCTATGCGCGTCGTAATAAGGAATGGGTTAAACGGCTACGTCCATACCTAAAAGATGGCGGAGCATTCATCACGCTCAACGCTATCTATCTTGGGGGCGATAAGGGCCTTCTGCACCAGTTGCGCGAAGCCGGCTATCGTGTTCGTCCGGTCAATCGTCGCCGTTTAGGCTAAGTCTTTCTCCATTCGGAGTAGTTCCTCACGGCAATTCTTAAGCAAACGGGTGGCTTCTGCCGCCTGTTTTTTGTATTCGGTCATGCTGAGCGCTTCGCTTTGCTCCAGACCGCTGATGATTTGCTCTGCACGAGCGATGGATTCGTCGAAAGTCATAGTTTTGTTTATGCTACAGGATTCAGTTTTTGCCATACGATAGCATCGCCCTCGAGGGTCCATGCTATCAGGGAGGCGGTAGGCGTATAGCCCAAGGAGCAATAGAGGTTGCTGCTGGCGGTATTGTTGACCGAGATGATGCAGTAGAGCATGCGCAGGTGGAGAAAACCGAAGGCATATTGCTCCAGTTGCTCAACGGCCTGACGTCCGATACCCTTGCCGCGCCATTCGGGAGCAATATAGAGCCCCATGGCGGCACGCCGATTGCGGATATCGAGGTCAAAGAGATCGATACAGCCTACCGTTGCGCCCTCGTGCTCGACGATCAGTCGTAGTTGGCCGTCACGATACACGTCGCCCGTGGTTCGCTCGATGTAATCGCGCAAATCTTGCTGCGAGAGCGGGTTGTGGTTATCGCCATCAGCCCAGGCCTTGGCATCGTTCTCCCATTGATAGAGATACGGTAGGTCGGTGGGTTCCAGTTTTCTCAGTTTTGTCATAACGGTATCAGCCGAAAAGGCGCTGCCAGAAACTCTTCTTCTTATACGGATGCAGGTCCTCCATATTGCCCTGCGGAGCCGGTTTGTACATATTGCCGGTATGGATCATGTTGTAGATGATTCCCCAGTCGGGCAGACCACCCAGGTTGCGGTCGTCGATCCATAGGTCGGCCACCAGTTTGCGGGCAGGACGATGCGATGGTTCTTCCTCGGGATAGTTGGAGTTAACGGCATAGAACTCGAGTCCGCGACTCTTGCAGTAGTCCACGGCCTCTTGCAGCAAAGCGCCTTCGCGAACGGTCCAGAGGATGATCTGATGGTGGTCTTCTTCCTGCAGTTTCTTTAGGGTCTGGATGGCAAACGGGATGGGCTTGCCGATACGCGGGTACTCGTGGGTAACGATCGTACCGTCGAAATCACATGCTATAATCATAAAGACATTTACGATTTATTCATTTTCACATTTTCACATTTTCTCCTTCATTCCTTTACTCCTCATTTAGTACGTCGGCATGTTGGGATCTTCGGGTGTCATCTCCTTCTCCATCTTGCCGATCGTGGGCTTGGTGAAGTACCAGGCTATTGCTCCGATAGCGGCCAGCCACATCATCGGACGATGGCCGCCCATGAGGTAGAAGAACGCGATACCTACCGGCATGGTGAGGCCTACCATGAGGATGCGCATCGTAGCTACCTCCAGGTATTTTTCATCTGTTTGCGGTTTGGTCCATTTCACGAGGTACAATCCAAACGGGATAGCTACCAACGTAATAAAGATAGCGGCATATTGCAAGATGGTGCCCAGTTGGGACATCGGATCCAGGGGCGTGTACATCTGCTTAGAAAACATGTAGTAGAACACGCTGAGCACAATGAGCGTCAGCACCATGATGCCGTAGTAGTACCAATTCAGTTTTTTTACAATCTGTTCCATATAAACCTATAAACCTATAAACTAATCAACTAATAAACCAATAAACTAATAAACTAATAAACTAACTCTTGAACTCCACTCGATTGACGATGGATCGTCCGAGCGTGATCTCGTCGGTATATTCCAGTTCGTTGCCTACGGCTACGCCGCGTGCTATCTGGCTCACGCGGGGCGGATTGGCCAGTCCAGCATTCTGGATGCGGCGATAGATATAGAAGTTGGTGGTATCGCCCTCCATGGTGGTGGGCAGGGCCAGGATCACTTCCTCTATCTCTTCCGCAGAGAGTCGGGCTACCAGCGAGTCGATCTCTATATCCTTCGGACCGATGCTGTCCATGGGCGAGATGACGCCGCCCAGGACGTGGTACAGACCGTTGTACTGGCCCGTATTCTCGATCGACAGCACGTCCTGGATATTCTCTACCACGCATATGGTCCGCTGGTCACGCCGCGGGGACTGGCATATAGGGCACAGGTCTTGGTCGGTGATGTTATGGCATCGGCGGCAGTAGTGCACCTCTTTGCGTAGGCGCGTGAAGGCCTCCGAAAACTGATCCACCTCCTGCTCGGAGCAACGCAACAGGTGCAGCACATGTCGGAGCGCGGTCTTGCGTCCCACGCCCGGTAGCGATGCCATCTGGTTCACCGCGTTCTCCAGCAATATACTCGGATATTCACTCATCAACTCATCAACTCATAAACTCATAAACTCATAAACTCATAAACTCCTCTACTCCTTCTTCGCCCATCTGGCGGGCAGCATCCGGTAGGGATAGTGCTCGCGTATGTTCTCTGCGTTCGGACAATCGATACGATGGATTCGTATACCTTTGGTAACGGACACAAAGGCGAATATAGGGTCTCCGGGTTGCGGGTTGCAGCACTTGGAGAGGTTGAAGTCGACGTTCTTGACGTTCATATCCACCTCGATAGCCAGTCCTTTCAGATCGCTTCGGTCGACGTATTCCTGGTGCTCGGTATGGGTTGCGACCGGCTGTTCGTCCAGCGCCATGTATATGTCGCGCAGGCGCAGGATATCCTCCTTGCCGAGGGCCAACGACTGGTACATATCCGATACGGCCTTGTAGCCGCATTTCTCGGACATACGTGCTACGTCGGACTCGTTGTACTCTATCTTCCAGTTCTTGAAGCGTCGTTCCAGCAGTTCGCGTCCGACCGAGGCGTTGCGATACTCAATCTCCTTGAGTTGCTGACGTATCTTGTTCTTGGCCTTGCTGCTGGCTACGTAGTTGAGCCAGTCGGCATTGGGGTGCTGGTTGGGCGACGTGAGTATCTCCACCTGGTCGCCGTTCTGCAGCGGTTGGCGTATGGAGACCTGCTGGTTGCGAATGCGGCCACCCATACAGTGGCTACCTACGTCGCTATGGATCGCATACGCGAAGTCGAGCACCGTAGATCCTGCGGCCAGTCGCTTTAGGTCGCCCGTAGGCGTAAAGACATAGACATACTCTTTCTCTTGCTCCAGCACGCTGCCCTTCACGCCCTTGTAGGCCCAGTGGGCAGCTACGCCCTGCTCGGCTATCTCATCCATGCGGCGCGTACGTATCTGGACCTCCACCCAGCGGTTGTCGGGCCCCAGGACAGTGGTATGCAGACTCTCGTAGCCGTTCTCCTTGGGTACGCTGAGCCAGTCGCGCAGACGCTTCGGATTGGGACGGAAGATATCTGTGATTATCGAATAGACCATCCAGCAATCCGATTTCTCTCGCTCCGGCTCGGAGTCGAGGATGATACGGATGGCAAAGAGGTCGTAGATACGATCGATGTCGCAATGCTGGGCCTGCATCTTATGGTAGATGGAGTGGATCGACTTGGGTCGGCCCTTGATGGTAAACCGGAATCCGGCCTCTTTTAGTTTCTGCTCAAGCGGGGCGATGAATCGGGCTACGTACTCCTCGCGCTCGGCTTTCTTCGCGTTGAGCGCGTGCGCGATATATTTATAGGTATCGTAATCCAGAAACTTGAGCGCCAGGTCTTCCATCTCAGTCTTGATCTGGTAGAGACCCAGTTTGTGCGCCATAGGAGCATGCAGCGTTTGGGTCTCACGCGCCACGTGACGACGGCGATCGGAATCGCCCGCCTGATCCAACTCACGGAGCAAATTTAGGCGCTCCGTCAGTATGCTATATAGTACCTTATTGCTATCTTCCATAAAAAAACGGCACAAAGTTACGATTTTTTTTGCATATATGAAAAAAAATTTGTAATTTTGCAGCGAATTTTTGTGAATATGCACTTTTTGTACAGAAAATATATCTAAATTAATACCAAAAATATGAAGCCATTAAAAATTACTGCGTGCGTACTGCTGGGTGCAAGTGCTATTGCAATTGCCGTTATGTGCGTAATGAGTGTGATCACTCCTATCAAGTTTGATGAGACGAAAATGCAACGCGAGGAGGATGTAGTAGCCAATCTGAAGGCGCTGCGTACTGCCGAGCTGGAGTTTCGTAATCAGAACGGCCGCTTCACGCCGGATCTGGACTCGCTCATTCTCTTCCTGAAGACTGCTCCGAAGAAGGAACTCGTTAAGATGGGTAGCCTGACGGAGAAGCAACTGGAGGCCGGTATGACCGAAGCCAAAGCTACCGAGATCTTCAAGGCAGCGAAGGCACGTGTAGAGAAGTCGGGCATGACGTTCGAGTCGGATTCCGCTAAGTTCGCATATATCTGGGAGAACGACCAGGAGGTGATCAAAGCCGGTCTGCAGGGATTTGCACGTGATACCCTCCGTCTGAACATGATGGATGCTATCTTCAAAGGTCAATATACCGAGGAGACGATTGCTGATATCTGCGTAATCCCCCACTCCGGTGGCAAGAAGTTCACCGTAGAGGTTAACAACGAGTACACCACCGCTTCCGGTACCAACGTACCTCTGTTCGTTATCTATGCGCCGTTCGAGAGCTATCTGGGCGACCTGGACGAGCAGGAGCTCATCAACCTCGTTGACCAAGAGACCAAGCTGGAGCACTATCCCGGACTGAAGGTCGGCGACATCGAGGAGCCTAACAACTACGCAGGTAACTGGGAGTAACGGCTTAGAGCCGAGCAAATTATTTCTATCATGAGAATAATTTCCGGAACATTTGGGGGGCGGCGCTTGTCGCCCCCCAAAAATATCACAGCGCGTCCTACGACCGACTTCGCGAAGGAGAGCCTATTCAACCTGCTGCAGAACCGCATGGAGTTTGAGGGCATCGACATGCTCGATCTCTTTGCCGGTACGGGTGGTATCGGACTGGAGTTTGTCAGTCGTGGTGCACGCGAGGTGACGGCTGTTGAGTTGGCGCATACCCAGCAGAACTTCATCATCCAGACCTGCAAGCAGCTGGGCATCCGCAATCTCTCGCTCATCCGGGGCGATGTGTTTCGCTATCTGAACGCCTGCCGGATCAGTTATGATTTCATCTATGCGGACCCACCCTATGCCCTGGACCGTCTGGAGGAGTTGCCCGACCTGGTGCTGCCCCGCCTGAAGGAGGGCGGCTGGTTTGTGCTGGAGCATGGCAAGGACCGCGATTTCTCGCTCCACCCCCGCCACGTAGAAACCCGCCGCTACGGCAGCGTCCATTTCAGCTTCTTCCAATAAAAAATCAGATCAACATTTGCCCTGAAACAAAAATGAAAAGGTGTGCCTTTATATTATTCTCTGGTATGTTGTTTGCAACAAATTTATTTGCGCAATTTAGAGACGATGATACTAAAGGAGAGTTCTTTCAGACCTTTGGCCCGATAAAGCACATGACCTCTATTGTCTTCGTTGACGGACGAGAGGAAGAAAGAGATGTGGAGGTGTTCGATTCCATCGGAATCAAAGAGAGTTACAGAATCGGAAAGTCGGGCGTGATAATAAAAAGTAGTCAGAGGATTTATCAATATACGGATAGCAATAGTTGCCGGTGTTTTTATCATAAAAACTTAGGTGGCGTTAGAGGACCGGAGAGTGACGAAGACACTATAGTATTTTATTTTAACGCCAAGGGCGATAAGACGCGATCGTATGATATGTATTCAAACCTTGTAGATTCATTTGTCTATGATACACACGGAAGACTATTAGAAAAACACCACAGAGACTTTGAGACTGGTAAAATGGAACTACAGTACGAATACACCTATGATAGCCAAGGACGTTTAGTTAGAGAGAAATGCTGTGAATACTACAGTCGCTATTCAGTTACGTATGAATACCAGTCGAATGGAAACTATAAACGATACTATACAGGGAATGGCGCGCAACATGTTTCCGAATGGTTCGTCAACGACAAAGGGCAACCGGTGAAACTGAAACTTGACGAAGCGGAAATAATATTTTCCAAGTATGATCAGTATGGTAATTGGTTGAGATATGAGATTAAGCCTATAGGTTCTAATTCAAGGACCGTTTCCATGGTCGTTATACGTAGTATAGAATATTTTGACCCATAAACCTGATTTAAGGACTATTACGCGGCTCCCTATGCCGCATACTACGCAAGCCCCAAACGTCTTTGAAAATTAAGGTGGCTTTACCAGCCTGCAAAATGACCCATAGAAGCACACTTCCTCTTTTATAGCCTGCAAAATGACCTATACGCCTTTTTTTTTGAGTTGTGCAAATAAAATTTACTCCGAACGTCATTTTTGATACATTCTATTGCCCCTCATCGTGCATTTCTAACGCATTCTTGCGGCAATTATCCTCTTTTCTCATTCTTTTAGCAAATAAATTTGTACAATTCAATAATTTTTTGTAACTTCGCAGCGGATTTTAATAGAACAATAATTATGGAAAGCGAACAAGAACAATATCAATTACTCACCATCGAAGAGATGCGTGAACTGGCTAAAACCGATGAGTATAAGATACCGGAAGAGGTATTACAAATGCGAAGGAATGATGAAAACGACGTTGATTTTCCAGGTGGTGAGTACACAGTGAATATTAATGTTAATAATCCTTCGCTGCTACGAGATCACCTCCTGTTGGAAGAATGTTTAACAGAGCGGTGTAAACTTGATTGGAAACAGATAACTCACGTCTACAACCATAGAGCCATAGCATATATGCACTATCTATGGTATCATCCTTTGGTATGGGTGCCTATCTCCGATGACTTAAAGAAATCACGTATCATCATCGGCAAGGTGGCAGAAGAGCGCTATGTGAAAAGACCGGAAGAGTTTGTCCTTCTCACCCCTTTGGATTGGCATTTTGATGAGCTAATCCTTTTATGGTTTGCCGATACATTGCCCAAATTAGAAGATACACTATTCGATAGACAGATGTGGCTCACCAGCCTTGAAGATATAGTTTTATGGCCGTATATAATTAATAATCCGAGCCCTTGTTTCCGACGCGCAAGTGAGGAAGACGGAGTATATGATCCTTCGCTGATAAAACGGTTTGATCTTAAGACATTTTATTACAACATACAGCATATCGCTGAACTTTTCGATGGAAAGAAGGCTGCTGAGATAGTACGTCTACTCCGTTCCGATTGGAAACGAATCGTCTCGTTGAAGTTATTCGAAATAGATAAGATTACCCCCGAACAAATCGAAGAATTCCGTGCTGGCCTCTTCGAGGGCATGGACTACTATCTCGAACTATGGGATGCCGAAACGCCCCAACCTTCCGACCCGTCCACCACGCCCGCATCCTTCGAATACATCACCGATCAATGCCGCAAAGAAGGCAAAGCCGAAGCCGTCGAAGCCGAACTACGTGCCGCCGCCAAAGGAACGGCCGTAGCTATGTGGAAAACTATTCGAACCAACGAAGCACTCGGCTATCTCTCTACCAAAAATCTTGCAGCTTCCAAGATCTACAAGGCACTCACCGCTTACTTCGGCCCGTTGCCCTATAATGAACGCAATTTCCGAGATGCTCGCAACAAACGATAAATAACATGCCCCGGTTCTAAACCGGTTGCCGCAAATTGCCGCGGTAAATCACAAAGTAGCCTCTTTTCGCGGCAGTTTATTGCCGTTTATTGCCGAAAAGCAGTCACAATTTCTGTGGCTGCTTTTTTTTCTATACCTTTGCACCGTCTTTTCTTACCGCGAGGGAATAATCGATGCACCGGGCGTCCCTCAATCAATCCTCAGTCCGATGCATCGAAAAAGGGATTGCTTCGCTTCTAGTATCGGCCAAGCTTGACCGATCTAACAAAACGTATCGGCCATATATGACCGATCCCAAAAGAAAAAAGAAGCAAAAAAGAAAAGAATAATAAAAAATTTATATAATTATTTTTATTTATTATTTTAATTATTATGGCTATGTTTCAAGATTTATGGACGCTCCTACAACCCGGCCCCGAATACGACGGCGTCCGTCGTGCTTGCGAGAAAATGTGGGATGCCATCCCGCCGCAACGCCAACAACTCATCTACGACACCCTCTCCGAGAAAAAATCCCTTGGCGAGTTCATCGACTTCAACCCCTACTATGCCCTCCAGAAAAACGCCAACCCCATGCCCCATTTCCTCGACGGATGGGAACAGGACGACGCCCACGCCGAAGGCATACCCCTTGTCATCGTCCGCTTCAACCGACGCTACCTCTGCTGCACCCGGGCCACCATGCTCGCCCACAACCTCCCCTACGTCCGCGACGTCCTGCCGC
>Ga0247611_10002016_pt1 | contig 34422 bp, 33 predicted proteins | sample 177DNAGHGhighgp2_FD_192422 | JGI IMG/M metagenome (GOLD analysis project Ga0247611, IMG submission 192422) | Sheep rumen microbial communities from Palmerston North, Manawatu-Wanganui, New Zealand - 1770 DNA GHGhigh gp2 | ecosystem: Host-associated > Mammals > Digestive system > Stomach > Rumen... | reverse complement strand
GAGTCTTACAACTGCGGTGAGGGGTCGATTTATAGATTTCAATAAAAAATTAAAAAGGATTATTATTGCGATGCGTTAACACGCCTACGGTTGTCTATGCCGATTTACCCCTCTCGAAATCACAGATTTCGGTCTTACCTCTCACCGGAACGCACACTATAAGGTCCGGTTCTGCAGAGTCTCAAGGAGAGTTCATTAATTACAATTAGATTACTGTAACATAGTATATAATTGACTAAATTTATTAAAATTACTAAGTGTAAAAAATACACTATTGCAATATTTAAAATAAAGATAATTGTTTTTGCCTTTCAAAATGTTTTTTCAAAAATGACGGGCGATGAAATTCGCACAACCCATATTTATCTATCGCTGCAAGATGTTCTTTTGTAAGGTAACCGGCATTATTTGCCCAATGATATTGCGGATATTTAGAATTTAATTCTTCCATATATCTGTCACGGCTAACTTTTGCTAATATACTTGCTGCTGCTATTGATGCAGACTTGCTATCACCCTTAACCACAAACTTTTGAGGATAGGAAAACTCTTTGATAAGTTTATTCCCGTCAATAAGCACAAGCATTTTATCTTTATTAATATCTCTTATGACATTTTCGCATGCCAGACGCATAGCTTTTAGAGATGAATTTAAGATATTTATTTTTTCAATTTCTTCAACTTCCACACATACAACAGAATTTACAGTGTTATTTTTTATTATCTCAAATAATTGCTCACGCTTCTTTTTGCTTAGTTGCTTGCTGTCATTTAGAGATTCTAATTGTTCAATTAAAGATTTTTCTTTATTCGGGAAATATACAGCAGCAGCAAAAACTCCTCCTGCTGCAGGACCTCTGCCTGCCTCATCCGTTCCGATAATAACCGAACCCTGCTTATTATCAAAGTCGAACAGTTCAATAATATGAGATTTCTTGTTTACCCTATTTCCCTTACTCGCCAAACCAAACCTCTAATCCAAAATAAATTTGCCGATTTTGCCTTCTCTAAAATCTCTCAGAATATATACCGAAGTTCTTTCAATATCAGGAACTCCGCCGGCTTTTATCCAATTTCTTTTTACTGCAATAACTTCAACACTCACTTCATCTTCTAAATTATAATATTCTTTTAGCTGAACAGGATATTTTTCATTCAATATTGCAACGAGTTCTCTTGCCACAATTTCGTTTGAATATGCATTTTCGGAAACCGAGTTTACAAAAGCCAATTTCATTGCAGCTTCCTGATTTTCCTGTTTCATAGGAATAATTCCAGGAGTATCAAGCAAATCTAATCTCGGATTAATTCTTACCCACTGCTGCTGACGAGTAACACCAGCTTTTGCCCCGATTTTAGTCTTGGAAGATTTTGTAAGTTTATTAATTATACTTGATTTCCCAACATTTGGCATCCCGACAACCATAACTCTTGCCGGTCTGCGAAGTAATCCTTTCTTCATTATTTCCTGAATACGAGGTTCTGATAATTCTTCGGATTTTTTTACTATCAAATTTAAGTCCTTAGAATTTTTTGCATCAGAAAGCAAAACAGGTACGTTATTTTTTTCTTCTAATACTTTAACCCAGGATTTCAACTCGTTTTTATCAACCAAATCTGATTTATTTAGCAATATTAAACGAGGCTTCTGAGCCAAAAGCCTCGTAATATTTTCATAACTGCTTGATATAGGTAATCTCGCATCAACCACTTCAATCACTGCATCCACTAAAGAAAGCTGTTCTTTTAACTTTCTTTCAGCCTTGGCTATATGCCCCGGATACCAATGAATATGTGTCTTATCTTTTTTCAATTTTTTCCTTAATACGAGTTGCTTTACCTGAACGTTCTCTCAAGTAGTATAACTTAGCACGTTTAACATCACCACGTCTTACTACATTAATTTTTTCAATTCTTGGAGAGTGAAGTAAAAATACACGTTCAACACCAACACCTTGGAAAATCTTTCTTACAGTGATAGTTTTATTGATACCTGCTCCGTGTTTTTTAATAATTGTTCCTTCAAAAGCCTGTATTCTTTCTTTGTTACCTTCAACAATTCTTACAAATACCTTAACTGTATCGCCAGGATTTACATCCGGAACTTCTTTTTCCATATAAGGTTTTTCTAATTCGTCAATAATAGGGTTCATTTTCCTGTTCCTTTATAATTTATTAATACTAGTACTATTTAAATTCCTTAATCGGCTTATCCACAAAAATATATCACCGACGCACGTAAGTATAGCTATGGTATTATAAATATATTCAATTTGCAAGTAACATTTAAGAAATATTAATGAAGTAGTAAGTTATAACGAATTAAAGAGAATGTCTGCGTCTTATCGGATAATATATATGCGTTGCCTTGCCAAAAATTTCGTCTTTATTTATTACTCCGTAAAAACGGCTGTCATGAGAATTCCCTCTATTATCACCCAAAACATAATAAGTATCATTAGGAACAATTAACGGACCGCAAGCCAAATCTTCAGAACATTTAAATGGAGGGGTTTCCGAATTCAAATAATTCTCTTTAAGTTTTTCCCCATTGATATAAACATCATCACCTTCAACAGAGATTTCATCTCCGGGAACACCAACTATTCTTTTTATGTATTTCTGTTTATAAACTGAATTAAAAACTACAATATCACCGCGTCTAAACTCTTTATCAAATACATCTACATAAAGTCTGTCATAAGGATTCAGTGATGGCATCATGCTCTTACCCGTGACATAAGAACTTACATTATAATATTTAGTTGCAACCAATAAACTTACAAATAATATGAACGGCAGAAAAAATGCTTTTCCGGACATTAATTTATCAGATTCACCTCTACCCGGCATAAACACAAGAAACATACACAAAAGACAAGTTGACAATTTTCTTATTACCACCATCATCTCAACAGAAATATTATCCCTTGCAAAAGGACAGAGAATAAGCTGAATACCAAAATATACCAAGAAAAACAAAAATATAATAAAATATCGGTCTGAAAATATGTGATACAACCTTTTAAACATACAGGCTATACATATCCATAAATAAAAACCTATAACTATACTTGCCGTAACTGCCGTTCCCATAAACAAATATTTGTTTTCAGGCTTGACTGCAATAGCAAGGAGTGTGAAAACTAAAGGCAGAAAACCAAGTCCCCAAGTTACCTTAAAATATTCCCAACGGCCAATCGCACCATTAAAAGATAAGAATTTCCATACCCCTCTAAACATGAAATATCTCCCTGTTTTTAAACAGTATATCATAAACTCCCTTTAGTGCAAAGTTTTCATAAATACCTTCAAATCTAATTAACAAAAATACTATTCTCAAAGTTTTTTATTAATCCGATTAAAAATATTCCTTACGGTAATAATAATGTTATAAAGTTAAGGAGGATTAAATGAATATTACACCTGTGCGAGTATTATTAGTAGAAGACCACAAACTCATGCGTGTAGGTTTAAAATCATTGTTTGAAGAATATAAAGAAATAGATATCGTATCAGAAGCTCAATCAGGCAAAGAAGCAATAGAAAATTACAAAATTACCCGCCCTGATGTAATACTTATGGATATCGGGCTTCCTGATATCAGTGGGATTGAAGTTACAAAAAGAATAATAGAATTAAATCAAAATGCTTCAATAATAATGCTGACTTCTCACCTGAGCGAACAGGAAATTCAGGAATCCTTACAAGCAGGTGCTAAAGCATATGTAATGAAGGACATAAATATTGAAATTTTAAAAATGATTATCCGCACGGTTAAAGACGGTGCAATGTGGCTTGATCCCAAAGTCGTACCGATACTTAGGGATAAAAATTGCGGAATAATTCCGCCAAGACAAGTTTCAAGAGCAATGTTCAAAGAACAGCACGCAAATCTTACACAAAGAGAATATGAAGTTTTAAAACTCGTTGTAGACGGTAAATCAAATAACGAAATAGCACAGGAATTAACAATATCCGAACACACAGCAAAAGCCCATGTATGCAATATTATTCAAAAACTTGTAGTTGATGACAGAACTCAAGCCGCAGTTAAAGCCTTAAAAGAAGGGCTTGTTTAACTTTTGTAACATATTAAAATATTTAACTAAAGATTTTTAACTAACTGCCGATAAACAAAATGTACTTCAAAGGATAACGAAATGAGCAGTTTCAATGAAATACAAAAAGGCTTACCCGATTTAGGAAAAACGTATTGGCAAGACCTGAAAGGACAACAGGATGACAATACGGAAGTCGATATTGTAAAAATGAACTGCCAAACAATATTTTCAGAAGAAAATAACCTTTCAGGTATAAAAAATAACAAATCAATTTTTGAAAAATAATTATTCTCCTTTTTTCTTATATACTACCTAAAATTTCAACCCTGAACATTAATTCAGGGTTTTAATTTAGGTATAAAAAATATTCACCTGATAAGGTATTAAAATAATTAAAACTCCGATTTATAATATCAAAAAGGAGTAATTTATGACTGCAATAATGGGAATATTATTAAACGACAGAATTGGAGAAGCCGTAAGGTTTCAAGAAATCTTAACCGAATGTGGCTGCGATATCAGAACCCGAATAGGTCTGCACGATATTGGCGAATACAAATGCGTAAACAACGGTATTATACTACTGGAAGTTGTAAACAACATAAATACGACCTACGATATACTTTCAAAATATTGGCAAGTTCAAATTATGAGGTTTTAAAATTACTTGAAATTAAATAAGCTTTCAAAAATACCTTCAGAATACGTCGGATGAGCAAAACAAACTTCTTTAAGCTTATCAACACCCACATTATTCTGCATTGCAATAACAAGCTGCTGAATTAGTGCAGAAGCCTCTTTTGATACAATATGTGCCCCCACAAGTTTATTATCTTGAGATAGCAATTTAATAAACCCATCAGTTGCATTATCACAATGAGATTTCCCCAAAGCCGAAATTAAAAGAGTCGATTTTTGATAAGTTCCTTCTTCTAAATCCTGTTCTCTTTTACCAATCCACGCAATTTCAGGATTTCCGTACACAACAGAAGGGACAAGAGTTTTATCAAAATTTATACCTTCAACAACTTCAATAGCCTGCTTTGAAGCATAATGTGCAAGCTGAATTTCGCCCGCAGCATCACCTATATATTCAACACCATCAATTCTATCAAATTTCTGAATAGTTCTTCCGACTGCAACAAGAACCTTTTCTGCATCAATCGTTTTCCCGTTGCTCAATTTGACTAGGCAAGAATCCCCACCCTCTATTTGTTCAACAGAAGTTGAAGTGTATATCTTTATTTTTTTTGCCTTGAATAATCTTTCAACCCTTTTTGAAACCTCAAAATCAGCAAGCGGTAATAATTTATCAGCAAGTTCCACTATTGTAACTTCCGAACCAAAAGATGCAAATATTCTCGCCCATTCAATACCGATAGCTCCTGAACCGACAATAGCTATACTTTTAGGCAAGTTATCCAAATTCAAAATATCATCAGAGTTTAAAATATTTGTATGATTAAACTCTATACCCTTCAAGGCTCTTGGATTTGAACCAACTGCAGAAATCACCTTACCGCAAACATAAGTTTCATTTCCTGCAATAATTGTATTTTTATCAACTACTTCAGCTTCCGAAAAAATCAAATTTACTTTGCTGTTTTTTAAAGAAAGCTCAAGACCTTTCCTTAATTTTGCAACAATTAAATTTTTTCTCTCAATAACTTTTTTGAAGTCAAAAGATATATTTTCTGCGGAAATACCAATATCTGCAGAATTTTTTAATTCTTCAAACATCTCGGCAGAATGAAGAATAGCCTTTGTCGGAATACATCCTCTATTGAGACATACACCGCCTAATTCTGCTTTCTCAAATAAAACTACACTTAAACCCTTCTTGGCACCATGCAAAGCGGCAGTGTATCCCGCAGGACCACTGCCGATAATGCCTAAATCATATTTTAATACCATTAAATAATCCTATGTACTAATACTGCTTAACGCTTGAACCTGTTGAAGTAAAGCCTGAGCCAAAGTTAATACCGCCAAAGTTCCAATATACATTAGAGTCATTATAGTTAGGACCCTTACCAAATTTTACTTTACGAACAGTGGTTGTTTGGCTTGAGCTGTAAGTGCCATCAGCACTATAAATTCCGTCAGCCGTATACAAATTTGCATTTGGATCAGTAGGAAGGACTTGCTGTTGCTGTTGTTGATAAGGATCAACCATTTGTCCGTATCCTGTATTATTCATATAAAGAACTGTTCCACCTGCAAAAGCAGCTTGGGAAAATAATAATAAGCCTAGTACGATTGCTATTTTTTTCATAAGTGTATAAAATCTCCTATTTAATTTCTATATACATTATACATTTTTTTTAACAAATTTCAAGACTGATTATTGTCAACTTCTTAACAAAACTTTACAATTTGTTAATTTTTGTTACTTTATATTCACTGCTTTATATGAATATCACTTATTCGTGCTTGAAACTCCAAAATTCCGGATTTAACATTACGATAAACGGAATCAATTCAAGACGTCCTACAAGCATATTAAATATTAAAATAATTTTAGAAGATGCGTGCAAATATTCAAAATTCCCCATAGGACCAATCTGTCCAAAACCAGGACCAATATTACCTAAAGATGTAATTGCGGAAGTAAGACCTATTGTATGATTTTGTTCGATTATGGTTAAAACTACTGCGGATACAGCAAATATAGCAAAATATTGGAAAATAAAGATTACAACCTGCCTTAAAACTTCTGTTGAAACCGTAACACCGTTATGCTTTACAGGAATAACAGCATTAGGGTGAAGAATTTTATTCAACTCATTTTTCAAAACTTTAAATATCAATAACAATCTTGCAATTTTTATACCGCCGCCGGCCGAACTCGCACAAGAACCGTAAAACATTGCAACAAACAACAATATCTGTGCGGAATAAGCCCAATGAGTATAATCGACACTTGCAAAACCGGATGAAGTCATAACACTGACTACCTGAAACATTGAATGTCTTAATGCATCAGCTATATAATAATTATGCTGGAAAACAAGAAATCCGGAAACAACCAAAGCCATACCCAAGACAAAGAAAAAGTATAACTTAAACTCATCATCCTTAAAAAAGGTTAACAGATTTTTGGTATGCAAGGCTTTATATTGCAAGTTAAAACTTGTACCGGCAATAAACATAAATATTACAATTAACCACGTCGCCGCAGGTAAATGGTAACCCATTATACTATGCTCATTTGGGGAAAACCCGCCTGCCGAAAGAGTAGATAATGCGTTGCAAACGGCATCAAATTTAGGCATACCTGCCAAAATCAATAGGATAATCAAAATTACAGTCAGGCTTAAATATAACTTCCATAATATAGATGCCGTATTTTTTACCCTAGGAGTAAATTTATCTTCAGTAGGGCCGGGAGCCTCGGCAAAGAACATCTGACGACCGGCTACAGCAAACTGCGGTAAAACAGCAATAAACATTACTATAATTCCCATACCGCCTAACCACTGGGTAAAACTTCTCCAAAAGAAAAATGCTTTCGGATAATCAAAATGCGTCAATATTGTTGCACCGGTAGTTGTTATACCCGAAGTTGCCTCAAAGATACTATCAATTATTGACAAATTATAAAACGGATAAGGTATCGCCGAAATCAGAGCAAAAATAACCCAAGATGCGGCAACAATAAACAAACCTTCTGATTTTTTTATATCGTTCAAGTTTTCAAGCTTTGTTGACTTTGGAACAATTTTTCTCATCAAATAACCGCAGCCCGAAGAAATAATCGCCGCACTCAAAAATGGAAAAATCGAATTAAAATCATGATAATACAGAGCCACCCCTATTGGAGCCAAAAGAACAAGTCCTATATACATCATTACTAAACTTATTGCATTTACAAGATAACTTAACCGCATTTAGTTCACCTTAAAAAATTCTTTTATTCTGTTTGCGTTATCTGCTTTTGTAAAGATTATCAAAATATCTTCAAAACGGATATCCGTATCCCCTTTAGGAATAATAACCTTATTATGTCTTTGGATAACACCTATTATTGCAGATGACGGCATACCCAAATCTTTTATAATCTTTCCGCTGAATTCAGGTTTGACAGAGATTTCCAAAACCTCACCCTGTCCCTGTTCAACAGTTGCCAAAATATCCACATCATTTTCCGCCAAATCGTTTCTTACTTCATTAATAGCGGAATTTTTTGGAGAAATAGCTATATCAATTCCTACTTTTTCAAATAACGGGATATTTAATACTTGAGAAACTCTTGCTATTACACGTTTTACTCCTAATTGCTTTGCGATAAGAGAACATAACAAATTTCTTGCATCATTATTTGTAACGCTAATAGCAACATCACAATCGTTTATAGATTCTTCGTTAAGAAGTTTCAAATCCGTACCGTCACCATGTATAACCAGAGTGTTTTTCAATACCTGAGATAATTCCTGACACCTATCGTACTTTGATTCAATTATTTTTGTTTTTATTTTCAGCTTTTCAAGACTTTGAGCAAGCATTAAACCAACGTTACCGCCGCCTATTATTGCGACATTCTTCACATACTCTTTTTCATGGAAAAATGTACCGGCAAGAATATCAAGAGAATGTGAGGTTCCCATAAATATTAACTTATCCTCAGCACGAAGAACTGTTTCGCCGTTCGGAATAAATAATTCACCGTTTCTTGTAATCCCAACAATCAAAGTATCACTTGTAAAACCACACTCTCTAACTTTTTTACCAACAATAGGCAAGTATTCAGAAACTTTATATTCCAACAATCTTGCCCTGCCGTCAGCAAAATTTTCAACATCTAGGGCTTGTGCAACCGTAACAATTCTGAAAATTTCTTGAGTTAACAATTCCTCAGGCCAGATGATATTATCAATAAAGAAATCACCATATGTACCATTATTTTTTTCAAAATATAAAGTATTTTTGTATTCTTCTCTTGATACAAAACAAATTGTCTTAATACCGCTCATTTTTTTTGCTGCAAGACAAGCTACGATATTAGCTTCATCAACTCCGGAACATGCAATAAAGCAATCCGAGTTTATTATATTTGCCTGCTTAAGTGCGTTCATATCGCAAGCATTACCTTGAATAAAGCTGATATCCAAATTTGAAAATTCTTCTTTGCGGTTTTCTTCTCTGTCAATTATAGTAATATCATGGTCTTCAAAAAATTCCGTTGCCAAAAGGCAACCAACCTCAGTTGCTCCAAATATAACTATTTTCATAGTATCAATGCTCCTAACATAGCTATAGCCCTAACTAAAACAATATTTATTATATATAGTGCAAAACATGCAGCGATTGGAGAAAAATCAATTCCGCCAAACGGAGGTATTATTTTCCTGAATAAGTTTAAATATCCGTCAGTCAAATAGCACAAAAAAGCTATAGGTTGTTTGTTTCTATCCACAGGAAACCATGACAACAAACATCTGGCAAATATTAACCAAAAATATATTTGACAGATCAGATTAATTGTTACTATCAGTCCTATTATTATTCTCGCTATCATCACTCATATCCTCTTGATTTTCTTCCGAATCTTTATCTTCTTTCTCTTGAGAGGTTACATATCCAAAAAATTTATCTTCTTCACCTATAAGCTTATAAAGCAGTTTTCTTATCAAAATCAGTGAACAAATTATAATTAAAGGCATAAACCAACCCAAAACAGCGGGGGTAGTAGAATAACCAAATCCGGCAGCCAAAAACATAATCTTCAACGGTACAAAATTCATATTCAATGTGGGGATTACAGTCATAAAACCGCAAATAACCACAAAGAATATATACATATTTATAAAATAGCATATTGACTGCACGAATTTTTTCATTACTTCACCTTACAGTTGAGAATTTTTCTTTGTGAAAGCACATTCACAGTTATTTCTTTCAACAGGAATTTTTTCAATCATGTTGAACAGAAGTTTTTTAAGATTTTCTACATTTGCGTTAAATACTTTTATGACATCGTGGTGAGATACCGGCGGAACATCTCCTACCAAGCCTGCATCATAGTCAGTAACAAGAGTTATATTTAACGGACACATATCCATTTCTTTTACCAAATAATTTTCAGGAAATGCTGACATATTAATTACAGACCAACCTTGATTGGTAAAGAATTTAGATTCAGCTTTAGTAGAAAATCTCGGACCGTTAATTACAACTATCGTGCCTTCTTCATGAACGGTAATACCAAGTTCCTTAGCTGTATCAATAGCCAATTTTCTCATTTCAGGACAATATGTTTCAGCCGCAGACGGATGTGTAACTATCGGACCTTCAAAGAAGGTTGATTTTCTGCCGTCAGTCCAATCTACAAACTGATCACAAATTACAAAATCTCCCGGTTTAATTTCTTTTTGCAAACTTCCCGAAGCACAAGGAGAAATGACTCGTTCAACACCAACAGATTTCATAGCCCATACATTAGCTCTGTAATTAATCAAATGAGGCAATATCGTATGATTTCTTCCGTGACGAGGCATAAACGCAACACTATGCTGCCCGATTTTACCGATAAATAAATTGTCACTTGGCATACCGTAAGGAGTTTCAACCTTAACTTCTTCTATATCATCCAAAAATTTATAAAATCCCGAACCACCGAATACACCTATTGTAGCCAATTTTTTATCTGTCATTTTGCCTCCTTGCTTATTTAACTATTATGTCCTGATTTTATCAAAAAAAAATAAATTGTGCAAATAAACAAAAAGTCAACTACGGTAGGTCAGGTCTTGCTTGTCAAATAAAAGTAATAAAATTGAAATGTTTGTGTTACTATATAGATAAGATTAGTACATGAAAAGGATAAGAAATGAGTTTAACAGTATATTTAGGGATAGATGTAGGTTCAGTTACAACAAAATTGGCACTTGTAGATGAGAGTGGAAAATATGTTGACAGTTTTATGTTAAAAACTGCCGGCAAACCGGTTTTAGCAGTACAAACAGGTTTAAAAGAATTATATAACAAGAAATTAACTGATTACAACGTTATGGGTGTCGGGACAACAGGTTCAGGCAGAGCTTTAGCCGGTTCTTTAACCGGCGCGGATGTTATTAAAAATGAAATTACAGCGCATGCAGTTGCTGCAAGCACTTATGTTCCGGGGGTTCAGACAATTTTAGAAATCGGCGGTCAGGATAGTAAAATTATTATCTTACGTGATGGTATTGTAACGGATTTTGCAATGAATACCGTTTGTGCCGCAGGTACAGGAAGTTTCTTAGACCATCAGGCACAGAGATTGAATGTTCCTATTGAAGAATTTGGACCAACTGCTCTAAAATCTACAAACCCTGCAAGAATTGCAGGCCGTTGCGGTGTATTTGCAGAGAGTGATTTAATTCATAAACAGCAATTAGGATATCCTGTTGAAGATTTGTTATACGGTTTATGTCAGGCACTTGTTAGAAATTACTTAAGCAATTTAGCCTTAGGTAAAGAGTTGCTGCCAACAGTATCTTTCCAAGGCGGGGTTGCAAGTAATATCGGTATGGTAAAGGCTTTTGAAGAAGAATTAAAAACAGAAATCGTTGTCCCTGACCATCATCAGACAATGGGTGCAATCGGAGCAGCACTTTTGGCTATGGAAAATCATCAATACACTGATGCAAAAACCAAATTCAAAGGTTGGGAAGTCGGAGATATGCATTTTCATTCTATTACCTGCGAATGTAACGGCTGCTCAAACAACTGTGAAGTTATTACAATTCTTGAAGGTGAAGGCGAAGTTCCTCATTACGATAACATTAAAGACATTAAAGGAAATATTATTGCACGTTGGGGCGGAACTTGCGGCAGATGGGATTTGTCGTAATATAAAAAAGCAAAGTTCTATATAGTTACTTTAAATTTTTATTTTACCATTACGATATTTTTGTTATTTTTATCTATATAGAAATTTGTTTTTGATAAAACATCATTTCCTATTATTCCGTCAAAGTATGGGTGCTTATAGTTTACAAGAGCTATTTCTGTATTTTCAAATATAAACTGTGAAATTTTGATTGTAACAATGCCCATAGGTACTACATTTTCCTGACCATTTGCAACTTTCATTAGCCCTCGTCTGTTTTTATGTTGTTTGATTGCATATTTATCAGCAAACGTAGAGTATATAACAGAAGAATTTGCACCGGTATCCACAAGAAAATTCCCAACGTGACCATTTACAGAAGCCTTAACTACCATTAATCCATTTTTGAATTCATAGGGAATACTGATAGTATTGTGACTGCCTGTTTGTTTAAACATTTTACCTGTCATAGAAAAATATTTAGATTCTGCATCTGTGTCTTTGCCAATATCAAGTTCTGCTGTTTTCGCATAAAATTTTGCTGCAAGTTGTTTATTTCCCATTTGCTTGTATAATTCAGCAAGCATGTATAAATCATATGTATTATTCGGAAAATTCTTTACGGCATCTTTTCGATATTCTAAGGCATGGTTTAAGTCCTTTTTATTTTCATATATTGTTGCAATTGCATCCCAGGCTACTTCATATTCTGAATTTTGTTCTATAACCTCTTTATATAGTTCTATTGCCTCATCTTCTTTGCCGATATTACTGTAAAAATTTCCTAAACGCATTTTATATTCTGCGATATCCGGAGCATATTTAACCGCAAGTTTTAAGTACTTTTCAGTATTTGTGTTATCTCCGTCATTATAGTATGCAAGGGAAGCTAGATAATTAAAAAAAGCATCTTCAGGACAGATTTTCAGTAATTTTTTTATTGTTTCTTCGGCCGCCGAAATTTTGTATAAGTTAAGTTCGACATTGTATTTTAATTCGTAATAATCTTTAGCAATATCTTTTGGAGGTTTTTTTTCTAATAAATTTTCGGCTCCCTTCAAATCACCGTTTCTAAATTTGTCTTGAGCCAGGATGTAATTTTTATGTATTTGTTTGTTGTTCTCATATAAGCCATATCCAAATAATGATGTGCCAATAATAGAAAATATCCCAATCGTAATTATTAACGATTGCTTCATGTCTAATTCCATAAAATATTCCTTAAATTTAATAATATTTCTTATTTTATTATAAAATAAAAATTAATTATAAGCCATAAAATTTTTTGTAATTATATTCTATATTATTCACTTATTTTCTTATTTTTTTAAATAATAACAAACTGTTCACAGTCCACTATTACTATTCACTTAAAAGGTGCGTTAATACTCATTATAAATTAATTATTCTTTAAAAAATATGATTCCATAATATTATAAACATCTTTTATTTTTGCACCGGTTGCACCTAAGCTAATCGAACATTCTTCGCCGTTTCCAAGTGTCATAATTTTTGTAAAAATAGACATTTTTGATTTTATAGAATTGTAATCTTTCACATGAAATGCTATAAATGTTGATGAACTAACTTTTTTCATATATATATCAGTTAATTGTGTCCATTCAATAAATCCATAATTTTTGCTATAAAATCCTTCATCTGTAATCTTTAACATTAATGTAGGAACAATCAATGATTTTAAAAATGTTATCTCAAATATACTAAATAATATTAAACCTAGCCATACTACGATTAATCTAAGCTGCCCGCCTAATTCTCCGTAACGATTAATAAGATATTCCGGACTGGATATTAAATAAACACATCCGACCAAAAATAAACCGCATAATAAAAAATAAATTATTAAAAAAATACGCTTTTGTCTGTATTCCAATTTGATTTCTTCCATTTTTCTTTTTAGTTCTTCTTTTTCGCTTGAATTCATATATTTATTCCATTTTAAAGTTAGTAAGTAAGTTAGTGTTTACGGAGTTTGTTATTTTAATTTGCACGAAGTGCCGTAAAATCTAATCTCTTCTACGGAGAGAGAAAAATTTGTTAGCGAAACAATGTTGAGCTTACAAATTTGAGAGAGGGTGATTTGGGTAGGTTTACGAGATATTTACCCTCTCTTGAATTTCTAATTTTCGCCTCCGGCTCAAATTGAAATTCTTTTCTCCCCCAAGGGGAGATGAGTGTGTTACCTGCACGAAGTGCCGTAAAGAACTTAACGTCTTTTCGTCTTATCGTCCTAACATCTTTAATTACGCATACAACGGATGTTTTTGACAAAGTTTAAGAGAACGTTCTCTGAGATTTTTTAAGCCCTGTTCATTGTCGGATGCAAAAATAGCACCTGCAATAATCTTAGCGACTTCAATCATATCATCTTCTTTAAACCCACGAGTTGTAACAGCCGGAGTGCCTAGACGAATACCGCTTGTAACAAATGGACTTTGAGGGTCATTAGGTACGGTATTTTTGTTCGCGGTAATTCCGACAACTTCAAGAACATTTGCCATATCTTTACCTGTTTTACCTGTTTTTCTTAAATCAAGAGTCATCAGGTGATTTTCTGTCATTCCGCCAACAATATCAAGACCTTCGTCCATTAACCCCTGAGCAAGAGCTTTTGCGTTTTTAATAATTTGAGCTGCATACTCCTTAAATTCAGGTTTTGAAGCTTCAAGTAAAGCTACTGCTTTTGCAGCAATTATATGTTCTAAAGGTCCGCCCTGCATGCCAGGGAAAACCGCCTTATCAATAGCCTGAGCAAATTCTTCTTTGCACATAATAATCCCGCCTCTTGGACCTCTTAGAGATTTATGTGTTGTTGTTGTCACAAAATGAGCATAAGGGGCAGGTGATGGGTGCAATCCGGCTGCAACAAGTCCTGCAATATGGGCTATATCAGCTAATAATAAAGCTCCAACTTCATCTGCAATCTCTCTGAATTTTTTGAAATCAATAATTTTTGAATAGTTACTTGCACCGCAAATAATAAGTTTTGGTTTATGTTCCAAAGCCAATTTACGAACATCGTCATAGTCAATTTCGCCGTATTCGTTAATTCCGTAGCTTGCTACATCAAAATACAAACCTGAAAAATTAACCGGTGAACCATGAGAAAGGTGTCCCCCATTTGACAAATCCATACTCAAAACTTTGTCGCCCGGTTTAAGTACAGCCATAAATACTGCCATATTAGCCTGAGCGCCGCTGTGAGGCTGAACATTTGCATGATCCATTCCAAATAATTCACATGCTCGTTTTTGGCAAATTTCTTCGATTACGTCTATGTGTTCACAGCCGTTATAATATCTTTTGTGCGGTTTACCTTCTGCGTATTTGTTTGTTAAAACACTTCCGGCAGCTTCCATTACGGCTAATGACGTACAATTTTCACTCGCAATTAATTCTATTGTTTCCTGTTGTCTTTTTAATTCTAATTCTATCTGCTCTGCAACCTCAGGATCCGTAATTTTAATATGTTCCAAATGCATAAAAAATCTCCTTATAAATACTACATATAAGTAAATTATAAGGAGATTTTAAGTTTTAAGCAAATTGTAAAGTTTGTTTTTTGAAAGCTGAACTGATTGACTCATTATAATCAGGTCTTAATATTCCAACTTCAGTAATTATACCTGCGATTAACTCATGCGGAGTTACGTCAAATCCCGGATTAATAATATTAACCTCAGGGGCACAAATTATTTTACCGTTTATATGAGTAACTTCTTCCCTTGAACGTTCCTCAATAACAATTTCATCACCTGTTTTAATACTTGTATCAATGGTAGATAAAGGTGCAGCAACATAGAACGGTACATTATGATATTTTGCGGCAATCGCAACCGTATAAGTACCAATTTTATTTGCGGCATCGCCATTTGCAGCAATTCTGTCAGCACCGACAACTACCATATCAATCATGCCCTTTTTCATAAAATATGAACACATTCCGTCAGTAATAAGCGTTGTCGGAATCCCGTCCATTGTAAGTTCAAGAGTAGTAATTCTTGCACCCTGTTGTCTCGGGCGTGTTTCGTCTGCAAAAACCTGTATAGTATTATCTTTTGCATAAGCCGAACGCACAACACCTAAGGCTGTTCCGTAACCTACCGTTGCCAAAGCTCCTGCATTACAATGGGTAAGAATTGTCGCACCTTTTGGTACTACTTCTGCCCCGTAGTCACCAATTTTTTTGTTTATTTCAATATCTTCGTTTTCAAGTTTAATACCGTTTTGTTTAAGTTCCTCTATTATTCCGTTTATGTCAGATTTTGAATTCTTAATAATATCTTTTTGTTTTTCAACTGCCCACATAAGATTAACGGCAGTCGGACGAGAAGTTTTCATATAATCCGCTTTTTTAAAAAGTTCAGTAATAAATTCTTCCCTTGAAGTTGTTGTTTTTGCTAACTCCATTGCATAAAGAACTATACCATGAGCCCCCGCAATACCTATTGCCGGTGCTCCTCGGACTATCATATTACGGATTGCATTAAACATTTCATCTCCGCTTTTAATATCCACATACTTGTATTCATAAGGGAATAATGTTTGGTCAACCATTTTTGAACAATCCCCTGACCACTGAATAGTTCTGATTTTTGATTGAAATTCTGTCATAATTTTCTCCATTTATCTGTTATTCATATTTTTAAAAAATTCTGTAAGATAATATACCAAAAATCCTGTAAAAGCATTTATTGTAGCCGAAACCACAGCAATAAATAAGGATATCATTAAAAGTATAAAAATATTTGCATGGCTTGCAAAAATAGCTATGCTATAGTTCGGGGAATAATTAAACACCCTTGCTGAGATTATTATCAAAGGCAAATATATAATAGAAAATGCAATATACGATAAAAACCCTATGATAGCACCAATAGTTATTCCTTCTGCAGTTGACTCAAGCCTTAATATATTTGATTTCATTAATATTGACATTACAACAACAGCGGAAAAACCTATTAAAGCAAAAAAAGCTATTCCGTCAAGATATGGTAACAAGGCAAAAAATCCGCATAACAAACCCACAAAACCACTCATCATAGCTATCAACTTAAATAAAGAAACATTCATAAACCGCACCTCTATTTATCTATATAATGAAAGTCTACCATAAGCAAAATTTTTTTTCATTTTTATAAAGAACATTTATTGCATTTTCGCAAGCATTTCTTCTTTTACTTTTAACTGCTTAATCAAATTTATTAGTTCTTTTACTTCAGAGCTATTTCTATATTCGCCGGCGAGCCCTTTCAAGCCGTCAATAGCCTTATCATATATTTTTCTATATTCAGCCAATTTTTCTTCATAAACTTTTTTTATACGAAGATTAGACTCGATAATGTCATACTCTTTAGGGAAAATATCTTTTTCAGATAAAATTCCCGAATGAGAGATTTTCTTTTCGGAAATATCATAATCAAAATTTGATGTTGGCTTTTTAAGAGCATCAAATTCCTTCATAAAATCATCTAAAGTCGCAAAATCTTTTCTTGCAATAGATAACAGTTGGGAATTTTCAATCCCGTATAAATTACCATTTTCCACACTTTCAGGGTAAACCTTTGCATAAATCAGCTCATTTAACAGCGGAATTTTTTCAGCTGCAATCCTTTTTTGTTCATTATCACCGGAAGCTTCGATAATTTTTCTGCACTGTTCTCTTAGGGAATTAATTTCATTCCATTCTGCATCTTTTGAAAGATTTGACTTCATTTCTTCTATTTTTCTTCTGTTTGCACTAATTATCTTATCCGCATTAGCCAAACTATCGCCATGAGTATTTTGCAAAGTTTTCATTTGAGATTTTAAGTCTGTTATACTGCCAAAACGAATTTTTATTCCGTACTCATCACCAGTTGAAAGCTCATTATAAAGATGCGATCTCTGTTCCGTATAATTATCCTTGATTAGTTTTTTTATAGAAACAATACGTTCTTTAATATTATATATATCTGCTTTTAAATTTTTTGTATCAGGTACTTGTACATCGTTTTTAAAATTTGAACCATGCCACTTTTTTATGCCTAATACCGTAGCCGTACCTAACACAGCTAAACCTAACAAACTGCAAGCAATAGTTTTTGTATTAAAATATTTATCTTTAATAGAAAGTTGCTTATTATCAGACTTTGCACCATTTTCTTTTACAGCTTCTGATGTATTTTTAGCTGCTTTCGGCTCAATTTTTACACTTTTAACTGTATTATCCATGCTGACTTAAAATCCTATCGTGAGCATTAAAACTTGTGAAAGAAATTTTTTGCGTCTATTTTACAGAAAAATTTTCAAAAATTAACACTTGAATTTCTCCCGGATCAAGAGTTGTGATTATTTTACCTTTCTTAATTTCCGGAGGATTCATAAATGTTATCGGAACAGGAAGCATTTCCTGTTTTAGTTTTGGAACATTAATCTGTACATTATTATGAACCGTTGTAAAGTTTAAATTTCCTATAACTATAACAGTATTAAGAGCATCATTTACGGCATATGCAAAAGCTTCTGCATCCGTAGTATTTAAAAATTTTAAATTCCCGTTTTTATATATTTCGTTTACATAATCTTTCAACTGATTTGCTTTAACAAATTCTTCTTTAAGAACACTGTCTCCGCCGCCCGGTTTTCTTGAAAAGTTAAAGATATCAATCTTGCCTCTGTGAGCAAAGTATATATCGTCATCCGTGAATGTTTTCTTAGCTTTTCTGTTTGCCCAAAAATAGATATAATTGTCACCGGATGGGAATCCGTCAACATAATATGCATTAAGAGGCAACGTCGCATTTAGCCACATAATCATACGACTGAAATTTCGACCCTTTTCCATTATCGGACTTAATTCGTCATGAGTTGAAAAACTGCCTATTACAGATTTTGGTTCACCTAATTTTTGGGTTAAAGACATATCTAATTCAACCTGATTTTTCAAATCCTGAGCTTTTGTCCAATTTTTTAAATTAAAATAACTTCCGTAATATCCGTCAAAACCGGCTTGTAACAATTTGTCGTACGGTGTATACACCGCATTTGGAGAAACCGCATCCTTCCAAGAGTTAGAAGATTCCGCAAGCCATGTAAATTGAGGATCTCTTTTTCTTGAATAGTCAATTAATTCTTTCCAAAATTTTGCAGGTTTTGAATGTGCAACATCAGCTCTTATTCCGTCAAATCCGATATTAATCATCAAATCAACAAAATCTTTATAAACGTTCAAAACATCCTGATTAATTTTTTCTTCACTTCCCGCATCCAAAAGTCTGACATCAGTCCAATCAGAAGGAATCACAGGTTGCCCTGAAGCATCTTTAACGAATAACTCAGGTCTTTGCAAAAATAAATCGTATGAGCCGCATGAAGGAACATCCACAATGACAGCTATACCTTTTTTATGAGCCGCTAAAACGAATTCTCTTGCCTGATCTTCTAACGACAAGTTTGAGTTTTTATCTTGTAACTGAGGATTTATCGTATTAAAACCCGCAGAAGCATACAAGGAACCGGCAGTTCCCAAAGCCTTAGTTTTTCCTACCGGAGTTATCGGTAAAACATGTAATGCCGTAACACCTTCAGCCTTCAATTCATCAAGTCTTTTTATTGCATTTAAAAAAGTACCTGAAGTTTCCCCTTCATCAAAATCTATAATTCCGTTGCCATTAACATCATTTGCATTAAATGTTCTGATGTTTATGGTATATATTACCGCATTATGTCTTAAAAAATCATTCCTTAAACTGTTTGTCCAAACTCTTTCCGCATTTACTTGTAATCCTGTAAAAAGTAACACGGAAGCAACACATATAATTTTCTTTATATCCATCATATCCCTCTAACCCTCTTTTTCTTTATAATAACAAATAAATACCTCATTTGCAAATTATATTTTTAGTTTTTATAATTACCTTATGAGTCAGAATGTTTATATACACATACCTTTTTGTAAACAGAAATGTAATTATTGCTCATTTGTTTCTTATCCGAACTTAAGTTATAAGCAGCAATACATTTCATGTTTAAAAGAAGAAATTAAAGCAAAATATAAAAATGAAATACTTAAAACTTTATATTTTGGCGGTGGCACACCATCACTTATGACTATTTATGAGTTAAAAAGTATTTTGGAATTATTTAACATAGATGAAACAACAGAAATAACACTTGAAATCAATCCAGAAACAGTTGACAAAGAATACTTAAAAGATTTAAAAACTCTCGGTATAAACCGTTTAAGTATCGGCTGCCAAACCTTTAATGATAAAATATTAAAATTAATAGGAAGGAAACACACTTCAAAACAGGCTATCGAAACGGTTGATTTTGCAAATCAAGCAGGTTTTACAAATATAAGTCTTGATTTTATATACGGATTACCAAACCAGACCGAAAAAGATTTTACAAAGGATTTAGAAAGAGCAATAACCTCAGACATCTGTCACATATCCTTATACGGATTAAAAATTGACGAGGGCTGTATATTTTATAAAAATTACCCTGCCAATTTGCCTGACGAAGATGCTCAATCCGTCATGTACAGAAACGCAATCAATATTTTAACTGCAAATAATTTTGAACATTATGAAATCAGCAATTTTGCAAAAAAGGGTTATGAATCAAAACATAACTTAAATTATTGGAATAATAATTCATACTATGGATTTGGGATAGCTGCACACGGTTATATCGACGGAATAAGATACTCAAATCCTGTTACATTTGATGAATATTTCAAAAATCCGATTAAACCGTTTGAAACCAAAAAACTTTCTGAGCAGGAAAAACTCGAAGAAGAAATTTTTCTCGGTTTAAGACGAATGAACGGAATTGATGTAGGATTTATAAATAATAAATACAATATAAATTTTGAAGAAAAGTATAAATCTTTGCTAGATAAATACATTTTATCTGGACATCTTGTAAAAACCGAGAATGGCTACAAATTTTCAACAGACGGAGTACTCGTAAGTAATTATATACTCGCAGACTTTCTTGAATAAAAAAGGAGTTATCTGCAAATTTAGATAACTCCTTTTTGTTATATTTTTTATTTGTTTATTTTACTACTGTAGTAGTTGCATCTTCAACTACTTCCTGAACATCTTCAACAATGTCATCAGCTTTTGTTTCAACTTCGCCTTTACCACGCCATTTATTGATTTGTGCAGAAATTTTCTTAACAATATTTTTATCAATCCATTCGCCAGGTTTAACTAAAGCGTTTTTGAATTTTTCGCCTGTTGTAGCAGCTTCTTTATTAATCCATTTTTCGCCTTTACCTTTAAACAGCCCCCATAAACCGAGAGCTAAAACTACAACACCTGTAATTGTTCCAAGAATAGCTTTACCTACTCCGCCTTTTTTCTTAGGTGCGTCTGCAGCCTGACTTAATTCAACAACATCTTCAGCAGGTGATTCCTGAGCTGCTGTTTCAGCAACACTGAATTTTCCCGGAGAACTGAATAAATCATCATTTCCTTTAAAATATACTTTACTACTGTTACCAAGTTGTACAGGACTTACCATGGTAAAACCTCCTTTTTATTACACACTTTTCTATTACATGAAAAACGACATCTGTTATTATTTTGCGTAAAAAATTATGCTTTTTCAATAATTGTTACAAAAATTTACAAAATTTTTGGAATAATTTTAAATCTTGCGTAATCTATATAGTTAGAAGAAGGAGAGTATGGATATGGGAAATACAACTTTATTAATTAATGAAAAAGAAAAAGAAAACGCAAAAGCTTTAACACAAAGCTTTGCAAGAGCTGACATTAAAAGCAGAGCATACGTAAATGCACTCGGTGCGGAAGCATGCATTAAATACCTTGAAGAAGAAGGAATATCTGCAAGTGCTGTATATAATATGCACAATATAAGAAAAATACTTGAAGAATTTGATATTTCTGATGTTATGCTTTCAAATATTTATATAGATGTCAGAGTTATATATAACGAAAATGAAATTTTTGTACCAAAGGCTCACTTTGATTACAATTTAATTCCTGATATATATGTAGTTTTAAAAATTAATAAAGATTATTCCGAAACAGAATTTTTGGGCTTTTTTGAACCAAAAATGATAAACAAAAACAATGAAAATAATGAATATTATTTCATTGAAAAAGAAAAATTATCTTCTCCTTCCGACTTAAAAAATTACATTGAAAACTTTAACGGAAATACAAATTCTGCTATCAGTGAAGCTGATGCTGAAAATGCAGAAAACTTAATGATTGCAATGTCTGACCATAATATAAACGAAACAGATAAAAAGACCTTGCTTAACTTTTTAAAAACCAATGCGGAGATAAGAAATAAATTTGTTGAATTTGAAAATTTTGAAATGCTTGCTTATCAAACAGCAAATACAGAGGAAATGCAAAATTTAATTAATAATGCACTTATCCCTGAAACAGAACAAACTCAAGAGCTTTCTGAAAATACAGATGAAATGACAGATATTTTTGATCCAAGTGCACTTGAAGCTCAAGCCTCCGGCGACGTTAGTCTTGCTATGGATGAATTTTTGACAAATGCAGAAGACAGTACTGATGTTGCAGATGCTATGGATGAATTTGGTGCATTTACGGAAGAAACAGATAATAATCTTGAAAATACTTTGGATGAATTTGCAGCAGAAGACATCGCAGAAGAAAACCTTGAATCTGCGATTGATGATTTTTCTGCCTCTGCAATCGAACCGCAAGAAAACGACAATAATGCTATCGGAAACATGCTTGCTGGCGGAGCAGTATTAGGTGCTGAAATTGCAGGTGCAGCTGTAGCATCAGCAGCTATTGCAGGAGCAGTTGAAGGTGCTGAAATTGTTAAAGATACAGTAGAAGCAGCCGGAGCAGCTGTAGATATGGTTGGGAGTGCAGTTGATAAATTAACCGAAAACACTCCTGAAATTGAAAGTAAAGCTTCCGACGGATTAATTGATGATATTGATGTTAGTTCCGAATTGTCTGAAAATACTGTGGAAACAGAAGATGCTGATACAAATATTGATGACTTTACTAACATGCTTAACGAAAGTGACGATAATTCAAACTCTATTATTAATGAAGATGTTCAACCTGCTGATTTATTAGAAGGGTTGGATGATATAGCATCTCAAACGGATAATTTATTGGAAGAAACCGCCGAATCGGCAATTACAGATGTAGAATCTATAGAATCCATTGATTCTATGCAAGATATGTTCGGCAGCGGAGAAGAAGGTATTACGTTTGAAGAAAATAACAATATTGAGTTTACTAACAACGACTCATTTGATGATATTACATTTGAAAATAGTTCTGATGATATTACATTTGAGAATGGGCCTGATGATATAACCTTTGAAAAAAGTTCCGGATCTTCTATCGGTGCAGCAAAACACGGGATATCAACCGTTGTAAATACGCCTATATCTGAAGCTACAGATTTGGTTTCAATGGAAAGTATTCAGGAATCAATACTTGCTAAAAAGGTTGAAAACTTTGAACCGGGTTCTTTAATGGATACAATGGAAATGGATGAATTTCAAAATCTTGTTGACAATTTTGTACCGCAAAAAATTGAAGATTTATCCGAAACTACAGATTTTAATACTATTAAGGAAGAATCTGATACAGCGGCAGATCCTAAAATACCAAGTGATTTGGATGCTTCATTATTTAAAGACGCAGATGTTTCTTCTTCGGATGATTTCGTTCAGGAAATGCCGGAAGAAGTTGAACAAAAAGTTCTCAGTCCTGAAGATAAATTAACTTCAGAAGACTTCGTAGAAGAAATGCCAGAAGAGATAGAACAACCTCAAGCTAACCTATCTGAACCTAATTCAGATAATTTTGTAGAAGACATGCCGAAAGAAATAAACACCGCATCAACTGAAATTTCTGACAAAATTGATACAGAAGCCGCTCAGGATGAATTTTCAAATGGAGTTGCTGCAGAAGAAATAACAGACACTTCAGAAGATACTACACAAGCTCCTGATGAGGCAGAAGTTCCACAAGAACTTGAAGATATAAAAGAAGTTAATACTGACATATTTGAACAAACTACTAATGATTTAACTTTAAATCAAGACGTTGAAGACATGACTCTTGATGAATCAAAAGTTCCGCAAGAACTTGAGGATATTGAAGAAGTTAATGCTGACATGTTTGAACAAAATACTAATGATTTAACTTTAGACCAAGACGTTGAAAATATAACTATGGATGAAACAGAAACACCTCAATCCCTTGGTGATGTAGAAGATACTAATACTGATAATATGCTTGATAAAGCAAATATTGATAACGCTGTAAATCAAGAAGTTGAAGACACAATAATTGAAGAACCGGAAATACCGCAAACACCTTATAATATCAGTGATGCAGAAACTGAAGATATGTTCGATTCAAATGATATCGGGGATATATCAAATCAAAATACGGAAACCGCTTCTGATGAAACCACACATACTGATGAAGCTGAAAATAACAGTGAATATACAACTTCAACTGATTTTGGTGATGATTTATTTGACCAATCAGATTTAGAGGCAGCTACTGTATATCAACCTGAAACAAAAACAACAACAGAAGAAACAGTTTCTCACGAAATTGCAGGACTTCCGGATATTGCAGAACTTGAAAATAATAATGCGGAAGATATTTCAGAAAATATTGAAGACGGACAAGCCGCTCAAACTGAAAACTCTATCATTTCAGCTATTGATGGATTTGAAACAGAACTCATCGAAAATAATAATGCAACAACAACAGAAGATAATATTATTGCGGAAGAACAAAACAACGAAAGCAATATTGATGGAGATTTTTCGGAAATAGCAGGTATTGAAGCTTTAGACAATTTTTCTGAGGAAAATTTAATTACTGAACCTGATACAACAAATACGGTTGAAGAAAACAGCTCTCTTGGGGTTTTATATTCGGAAGATAATACACCTGAACAAATGGCATCACCTATGCCTGAGGAATTGGCAGAAGATGCAAATACGGATTTTAAACCGAAAAAAAATTATGCTTTAATTCCGATTGCAGGAGCTTTAATAGTAACCTTAATTGCATGTTCCGTAATTGGAGTGATGATGCAAAGCAAAAATAGTGTTGATTCAGAAACGCTTATTCAAACTTCTCCTGAAAACGGTACGCTGGCAAGTCCTGAAACAGACAATTCAGGAGTATTGTCAAATGAAAATACCGGCATAGAACCGGCTATTCCTGAAAATGAAGATGAACTTACAGAAGAACCTCCTGAAGCTACCGTAGTTGCACCAACCGACAATGACAACAAAATCAGTCAAGCTGCAAAACAAGAGGCTATCAAAAATACAAAAGAAGCCGTAAAAAATACAAATGAAGCAATTAAGCAACAAGCAGCACAGATAAATGAACCAAAGAAACCTTTAAATGCAAATAAGAGCATCACGTTAAGAAAAGTGTCATGGGAAGTTCCTAATTACCTTTCATATAGTGATAATATAAAAACATACTTACAAACAGCAGGAAAAAGTATTAAATTAACTTTATCCAGTGACTTATTGCTGACTAATGATTATATTTATTCGGATACAGTAAAGATAAAACTTCAATTAGATAAGTCCGGTTCAATACAGTCTTCACAAATAACTCACTCAAGCGGTTCAACCCAAGTTGATAAGATTGTGTTACAAACTGTTAAAGATACACTAAATGTTGTGAAGCCAGCACCTGGCGAGGTTCCGACGCCTACATATAATTTAGGTATTATCATTTATTTATAGTTGTGATATAATCTTTACAAGATAGGGGAATTTCAGTGGAATTAGCACAGGATAAAATAGAGTTAATTGAACGATTAATCAAAACAAACAGGAAATTTATAAATAACGAAGACTTATATGATGATTTTTTCAATGAGGCATGTAAACGTTCTTTGCCAATCATAAGTACCATTTCGTCCGATGCAACTCTAGAGGTATATCTTAAGAAAATTGCAACGACAAGTATTTTAAATGTCTTAAAAGATTCGGGTAGAATAAGAAGAACCCATGCCGATTTTGTTCCGACAAAAGAGACATCTATTGAAGAAACACCTGTTTCTTCTTATTCAAATGTTTACACGGATGTAAAAATTACATATGAGCCTATAGATTTTGATAACGGCCCTGAAGATACAGCGATAAAAAATGAAGTATTGGGCATGGTTATTAATTCTATTGAAAAAATCAACGAAGCTGAGCCAGACAAGAGATATTTGGATTTGTATAGACTAAGATATGTTGAAGGCATGACTCAAACTGAGATTGCGAACGAGCTGAATTTGTCTCAATCTGAAGTATCAAAAAGATTATTTAGATTAATGCAAAATGTGAAAGCTTCTCTAAATGATTAGTTGATAGGATTTAGCGATTATGAAATGTCCAGTCTGTAAAAAGATTATACCGGATAACTCTCTGCGATGTCCTCATTGTAAGACAAGAACCGGTTTAATTTGTAAGCACTGTCATACAGTTAATTCTATAAATAATATTATCTGCAAAAAGTGCGGAGAAGAGATTTTGCGTCTTTGCCCCGAATGTAATTGTGTTAATTTCCCAAATTCAACAGTATGCAGAAAATGCGGGACAAAACTTGAGCCTTCCGAAAAAATGAAACGAATAGCCCCTCAAAAAGAACGAATCCATGCCGTTAATCCTAAAGCACTCTCTCAGACTGACGCAGAAGAATTATTAGAGCATGCCCTCATTTCTGAAGATAAAAAAATCATTTCCTTAAGTGGTGTTCGTGGTGTCGGTAAGAGCTATGTACTTTCAAAAGTTATAAAAAAAATGCAGGATTCACAGTTGGTTTGGTTTTACGGTAAATGCACCCCGTTAACACAACTTACTCCGGGCGGACTTATTCAGGATATAATCTTCAATCTTTATAATCTGCCAAACTTCTGCCTTAACAGTGAGAAATTTTACAAAGAAGCTACAAAACTTTTCAGAAACAAATTTCCGTATCTTGATAATGTGGAAATAAGTGATTTTATAAATTTCTTATATCCGTCTATTTTTGGACTGTATGAAGAAATTTCTGCGAGAAAAAATAAAACCTTTAGTATTCTTAATAAAATATTTGATAACATTACATTATATTCAAAATTTGTCATTGTAGCCGACAATTTCGATACTGTTGATACATTTTCATATGAATTTTTGCACAACTATATCAAAAAAAGTTCTGTATACAAAGACTTAAAACTACTGTTGATATATTCGGGAACAAAACCGTCAAAGGGATATTTCAACTTTGAAGATAACGGTATTTATTGTGATATGCGAATATCACCTCTTGAAAGAAAAAATATTATTCAAATACTTAATGCCAAAGAAGAAAAACGCCCTGATTTCCCGAAAATAAACGATATTGAACGTGAACTTATTATTGCACAAAGCAAAGGGAATTGTGCGTATATAGAACAGGCATGCGGCCTAAAACAAGATTGCAACTTATTAAATACTCAATTTGAGTTACCTGAATCATATGAAGACGTTGTTGCTAAAAGAATTTGTCTTTTAAGTGCCTTAAACAAGGATGCTTATACATTTATTATGGCTGCGGCAATAATGGGAGATAAAATAAACGTAAATATACTGAAACAAATTTTCGGATATGACGATAGTCTGTTAGAATCTATCGTTTCTTATTTGAGAAGTATGAATTTTATAATTCCGCTGAATGAAATTTTTTACCAATTCAAAGATTTATTATTCTGGGAAACAATTCTAAATATCGCCAAAAATGATGAACAATATGTTGAATTAAATACAACAGTATGTAATGCAATGGTTAACTATGTTCCAAATTCAAATGCCGTTTTTGCAAGAATTGCACAAAATATAAAAGATCCTAAATTAGCTTTGGATATATGGACACGAGGGACAAGGCTCGCTGCTTATATAGGAGATATCGGGCTTTATGCATATTCCCAAAAACAGTGTTTAGCGTTGATAAATGAAATGGATGAAACACTTACATTAAAAATCAGATACAATATCTCCGAAAGATTGGGGAAATTATTATCTGATTTTAGTCCGGCAGAAGCGATGGACTATCTGCCTGATGCAATAGCAAATGCAAAAGCCCTCAATGATATACCAAGAGAAGTTGAACTGTTAGGTTATATGTCTAAGTGTTGTTATGAAACAGGGAATTATCTCGGTAATGTTGAATGTGTAGATTCTGCATTAGAAACAATCCCTGAGAATAAGAAACTTGAAATAACCCTGATTAAATGTTCTAAATTAAAATCCTTGCTTGCTCTGGGTAATTGCGGACAAATTATCAATATGATTGATACCGAAATCATGCCTGTATTAGATGAAACTCTATCTAATACATATGGAAGGAATGATATTCCGCTCAGTTTTGTAAAAGAAACATGGATGAAGGTATATTTGATATTGGCAGAAGCTTTAATTATGCAAGGTAATGACAGAGTATTCTTGGTTTTAACAACTTTATTTGACATAATAGAAAGAAATAATCATCAGGATACAAACTTTATAATAAGCTGCAAATTGGCACTTGCTCATGCCAATACGAAAAAAGGAGATTATCCTGTTTCTGAAAAAATATTAGAGGATATAGAGAAACAATACGAACAAAACGGCATGCCGGATAAATTGGTTGTTAAATGGAATTATATAAATATAATAAATAATTTTATGAGGCACAAATATAAGAATATGCAAGATGATTTATTCCATATTGTGACTTATGCCAACAACTGCGGTGATAATTTTACTAAAAATATTATGAAATCACTTTTGGGTAAAGTTTTCAAAGATACCGAAAAATCTAAAAATTCTATGGATATTTATAATGAGCAGATTACATACTTCTCAAAAGAAAAAATGTCCGTAGGTGCATTGCTTACCTGGTATTTAATCGCAGACTACAAGATAACAACTGATGCGTATGAAGCGTCCGAAATTGCTACAAAAGCATTAGAAGTTGCAAATAACCCGAAAATTGACAACTATTTCTTTGCAGTTCTTTTAAAAATTATTTTGGTTAAGACAAGTATGCTTACAGCTGATTTTGCATCTGCACAAATGCACATTACTTCCGCAATAGAAATAGCAAAAAAATATGCTATGAATGATTTATTATCAAGATTATATGTTTTGTACGGCAAATATTTTCAAGAAATGGGAATAACAAAATCCGAACAACAAAAAGAGTATTTAGAGGGTTCAAAGAAAATGTATGAATTTGCAGAGAACTTAATTAAACAAACTAAAAATACTCATATACATGTGGAGTTAGAAGAAGCAAAAAATGTACTAAAGTCATTTGCAGCTGTTAATGGAATATCTTTATAGGTTATGGAAGTATCTGTAATAATTACAAGTTATAATTATGAACAATATATAAAGGAAGCAATAGAGTCAGTTTTGGCTCAAACTTTTCAGGATTTTGAAATAATTATAATTGATGATGCTTCAAGTGATTCTTCTTTAAAAATTATTGAACAATACGTTGACAAAGATAACAGAATTAAAGTCATAAAAAACTCAGTTAACAAGGGGCTTGCAAAATCTTTAAAAATAGCTTGTCAGGCAGCACGTGGAGAATATATTGCAATATTGGAAAGTGATGACACATGGACTAAAAGTTATTTGGAAAGAAAACTTGCGATATTTAAAGAACACGAAAATACAGGTTTTATATACAATACGGTAAAGCTTTCCGGATATTACTCGAGAAAAACGGAAGAAAAATTTAACAAAATCATAAATTGGAGTAATGAACAGGAATATCCAAAGGATATGTTTTACGATTTCGGATATCAAAACAGAATATTGACACTATCCTCGATGATGTTTAGACGCTACTTACTTGAAAAAATAGATTTTAATACTCCCATTGATAAACTTACAGATTGGTATTTATATATACAATTAGCAAAATATACGAAAGGATATTATCTCCCGAAAAAGATTACAGTTTGGAGATTACATAAAGACAGTTATATACATATAAAGAAAGATAAATCTTTCAAATTTGTAAATTTATCGGCATATATGAAATTTCTGAAAAAAGATATTTTTAACTACAAATTGGCAGCATATATTATATTTTCTATGCTGATAATGTTCTTTAAAAAGATTACTAATGAGTGTTTTTCAAAAGATTAATCGTTTTTTCTAACGATAATTGCAGGTTGAATAATTGCATATCAATATTATTCTTACTGTATTGATATCCAGTATCGGTATATGCCAAATATTTTTTGTATTTCTCCGCCTCAGAACGTATTCTCAAAACTTCTTTTGCTTCATCACTGGCTTTCATAATCTGCTTAAAGGAAACAAAACCACTTTCGGGCTTATTGCTGTATTTTTCTTTTAAATAATCAGCATTGGCGTTAAGATAATATACTCTTGATGCAAAACGCTGAACATCCTCTTTTTCTTCAATAGAATCGTAAATTTTTTCAAGCATCTCAATAAATTCCTGAAGGTCGTTCACATATTCAGAGGTCTTTTCTTTTTTTAAAATAATATTTACGAAAGAAGGATCATCTCTTGGAATAGGCTTGATTGCATTACCGGAATGAAAATCCTGAGTTTTATCAAAAATAGGAGGTGCAACCTCAGCCTCATTTGACTCATACTCTTTTGTTATATCCGGGAGTTTACCAACATAACCATTGCTGGAATCCATCTTAACATTATCCTTCTTAAAAAAGGCTCCATAACAGCAAGACGGAGTTAACACAGATATTAAAAGTATAACTAAAAGTTTCTTCATACTGTTATTATAATGTTTTATTTTAATAAATCATCATTTAGGTAAATGAAGTAATTAATTGAGAACTGAGGATTGTTGATTTCAAGTTTATAAGTTGAATAAGTGTATGAGTTGTTTAATTCTTATCTATATGTTAAATAAACTTAATATATTACAGACAAGTTGTAAAGAAATGTAAATTATATCATGGTTATATAAAAAATAGTAGCAATTATCATAATAAAATTGTTTTTATTAAAGTATAGAGGTATAATTGTTATATGTCAGAAAACAAAGAGAGTATTTTAAAAGTTATAGAAAGTACAAAGCCTGCGACAGAACAAGAACAGACTGTTCGTAAATCCGTCAGCGGTCATACTAATCCTCTTGCAAAAAAATTTCTTGAATTTCATAACGACAAAAATAAATTAAAGGTCAAAGATTTGTTCAAGAAATAACATTTTTCTGACTGTTTTTATATTATGCTCTCGGATGGGTATCATTGTAGACATCTTTCAGGTGTTGAGATGAAACGTGCGTATATATTTGAGTATTTGATATACTTGCGTGTCCGAGTAATTCCTGAACAACACGCAAATCAGCACCGTTTTCAATCAAATGAGTAGCAAAACTATGTCTGAAAACGTGAGGGGTAACGTGTTTTGGTAAATCAATTTTTTCAACAATATCATTAATTACATTGCGGACTGTTCTTGGCTGCAAACGGTAACCTGTATTGTTAATAAACACCGGAGACTGATTATCGGTAGAAACATCATAACCCTTTGCTATTAAAGGTCTTGCAGATTCTATATATCTTGTCAAATAAGTTTTTGCTCTTTCTGATACCAAAATAATACGTTCCTTTGCACCTTTTCCGAATACTTTTATTTCATTTTCTTCTAAGTTTAAATCTTCAAAATTCAAACCGCTAAGTTCAGATATACGCATACCCGTTGCCCACAACAATTCAAGTATTGCTTTATTCCTGAAACCCGCAGGAGTATCAATTTTTACGTTATTCAAAATCTGTTCCACCTCATACGATGAGAGGAATTTTGGCAAATTTCTAGGCTTTTTGGGGGATATTATATTACTTGCCGGATTTGAGTCCACCCTTTTTTCTCGAAAAAGGTATTTATAAAAGGTTCTCAAGGAAGAAATCTTTCTCGCAAGAGTCGTTTTTTTGTACTGAAATTTTTGAATAAAATGTAAATAATCTCTGATTTTTTGAAAAGAAACTTCCTCACAAGACTCCTCATCAAGCCAAATCAAAAAATCTAAAACATCGGCACAGTATGCTTTTGCAGTGTGTTCGGAAAAATTACGTTCAATTAGTATATACGCTTTAAATCCTTCTAAATCATTTTTTGAAATTTTGTTCAATGTCATATGTAACCTTGTTGATTTTTTTAGCTAACTATTATACAATATACTCAAAAGAATTAAAATAGTAAAGGAAATAAAGTTACCATGAATTACAAAAAATTGCTCGTAGCATCATTTATTTGTGCAAGTCTTTTCGGTGTTGCATCAGTATCTGCAGAAGAATTGCAGGCTCAGGTCGCAAAAAATGAAAATGTAAATATTTATCACAGATATGCACCAATCAATAAAATGATTGAATATCATCAGTATAAAGAAGCTGATAATTCTTTAAAATATGCTGAAAAACTACATCCTGACGATGTTGAGGCAAAGAGTTTGAGAATTTTGTGGATGGCATATCAACAGAAATTGGCTCCTGCACAAGCGGAGTTAGACGTATTATTACAACAATATCCTGATTATGCACCGTTACATTATGCTCAGGGTATGGTTTATTTGAAACGTCGTACATCTTCTGACGTTACATATATTCGTGATTCTAAAGATTTGTTGAATGATGCAATTAAAGAATTTGTAAAAGCAGTTACTTTAGACGGTAACTTCTTCCAAGCTTACAATGCAATGGGTATTGCAACTTTACAGTTAGGCAACAGAGAAGATGCTAAAGAATTGTTCAAAACATCAATCAGCATAAATCCTGAATTCGCAAATGCATATGATAATTTAGGTAATTTGGAGTTGATTAACGGAAATCTTTCCGAAGCTGAACAATATCTTGCTCAGTCTTTAAAATGTAATTCACATAACCCTACAGCTATGTACCACTTGGCACAGGTTGCAGTTCGTCAAAAAGATTACAATAAGGCTTTAACTTGGTTGAACCACTCTTTACATATCAATCCGAATTCATCACCTGCATTAACACTTCAAGGTGAATGTTATTTGGTTCAGGGTAACCAGGCTGCAGCTATAAATTCATTCAAAAAAGCTATTACTGTAAAACCGGAAAATACTCGTCCATATATTAACTTGGCGAATATATACGAAAAACGTTCTGATGCAGAATTTGCAATCGAACAATTAAAAACCGCTATTGCTATCAACCCTGGTTACACAGATGCAATTATGCGTGTTGCAGATTTGTCATTAGAAGAAAGAAAATATTATCAAGCTTTAGACTACTATTCAAAATTAGTTAATGATGCGACATACGGTAATGATGCTATTGTCGGTCTTGCTAATACTTATTATGAAATGTCTAAAGACAGAGGTCATAACGGCAATATGACAACTAATAAAGAAGTATATATGGCTTATGACTATGTAAATGAAGCTATTAAACGTGTTCCTAACAGATTGGACTTCCACCTTGCAAAAATTAAACTTGCAAGATTGACTCACCAACTGCCAATGACTAAGGATAGTATAAATTATATTATTCAATCAGCAGGTAATTCTGTTATGGATAACGTAATTAAAGGTGAAGCTTACCTTGCTTTAGGTAAAGAAAAAGATGCAGTTTATACATTTGAAAATGCAGTAAACTTCGCAGACAACGTACAAGATGAATTGTACTTAGCTGAAATTCTTGTTCATAACAAACAATTCAGAACTGCAAGAACAGCTTTGAAGAAAGCTTTACAGCAGGATCCTGATAATGTTATTGCTAAGAACGGAGTAGCATACATTGATTTGTGTGAAACAAAATCTAATGAATTCTTTGATATTGCTCAAAGAGAATACAAAGAAGGAAATTATGCAACTGCTATTGAATACTGTAATAAAGCAATCGACTTCTATCACAACAGTCCTGACATCACGAAGTTAAAAGCTATGGCATTTGAAAAAGAACTCAACTATCAGGGTGCTATAAAATACTATAATCAGTATCTTGAAATGAGTCCTGATGCTGCCGATGCTGAAGCTATTCGTGCAACCATAGCAAAATACCAGCAGAAAGTATAATTACAAAAAATAAAATGAAAAAATTTGATATTCGCAAATCGTTTGAAATATTCTGGAGAGAGCCCTTGAGTATTTTGAAAGAGGGCTTATTTCAGATTGTGAATATTCAGTCAAATGATAATATATTTAATAATAAGCCTGCCGTTAACATAGATTTTATGAAAGACGGCAGGACTCAAATTACTGTGGTTGACAGTGATAAAATGTACAACCTTTTTCAGACTGTACTATTTAAAAAACGAATGAAAGAATCAAAAGAAAAAGCACTTTCTACAAAGTAGTGCATTTTGGCATTGCTCTTCCTGCTAAAATTTATTCATAGTCAGCATCAATTTAGTGATTTTGCAAACTTCTTTCTTTTATATTTTGTAAATTATTAACGAGTTGATTATGCCGTTTAAGATTACTTAAATTTTTGGATAAATTTTGTACTAATTCATTATTTTTAACTGTTTTGCTTGCAAAATCC
>Ga0247611_10002015_pt1 | contig 34422 bp, 24 predicted proteins | sample 177DNAGHGhighgp2_FD_192422 | JGI IMG/M metagenome (GOLD analysis project Ga0247611, IMG submission 192422) | Sheep rumen microbial communities from Palmerston North, Manawatu-Wanganui, New Zealand - 1770 DNA GHGhigh gp2 | ecosystem: Host-associated > Mammals > Digestive system > Stomach > Rumen... | reverse complement strand
CTGCGGTGGCAAAGGTATACAATCGTTTCTACAGCACCAAAATTTTGATATAGAAATGCAGCCTGCAATTTGAGCTATTGACTACCTACCACTCAAAAACAGCCTGCAAAATGAGCTATACGCCTAAAATCTTGTATGTAAAATCAAAAAAATTGGTCCACAAACATCATGTCTACAACATGTTTGTCTGTTCCGCTAAGAAATGAAAATATATTGAAACAGCTGGCTAGAAGTTATTCATACGTCTTATAGTGTCCTGTGACTGACTATGAAAAAGAAAAATCACATTCTGAATTCATTTTCCTCTCACTTGCGCCACAATTTCCCTTCGGCGAATCTCTTCCGCGCTCGGGATAGATTGAAAAACAAGATTTTTCAAATTTTCCTCTCACTTGTCCCGCGATTTAACTGCGTTGAATCGCTTGTGAAGAAAGTAATCTCGGAAATTGACAGACCCGATATCAAATTCGTTTTTATTGACATATTCCAATGTAAGTCGGAATATGAGTTTTACCATGCCTTTGCTTCGGCTGTCATTAAACAGACATCCTCAAAACTCGACGAGTGGGTGGAGATGGCCAAGACATTTCTCTCGAATATCTCACCAAAGTTCTCTTTTGGCTCCGACCCATTGAACGATTTCTCGTTGTCGTTTGAATGGAGTCCGAAGGATGGAATGGAAACCGACATATTACAACTACCCGAGAAGATTGCCCAAAAGAAGAACGTCCACCTTGTGGTTTGTTTGGACGAGTTCCAGCAGATGGCCGCATTCAATGACTCCGTACTATTCCAAAAGAAACTTCGTTCTGTTTGGCAGCATCAACAAAACGTTACCTATTGTATGTTTGGGAGCAAAAAACACCTCATGGAGAATATCTTCAATGATAAGAGTATGCCTTTCTACAAGTTTGGCGATATGATGTTTCTGAAAAAGATTCCAACAGAGGAATGGGTCTCATTCATTTGCGCCAAGTTCCGTGATACAGGAAAAAGTATCTCCACAGAGCAGGCCATCAAGATTTGTGAAGCCACAGAGAATCTTTCTTCGTATGTGCAGCACTTGGCATGGGTGGTGTGGTACAAGTCTGACAAGGTCGTCACCAGCAAAGACATTGCCACTGCTATCGACGACCTACTGGAGCAGAACAAGGTGTTCTTTCAAAGGGAAGTGGAACAATTGTCGGAAATGCAGTTCAATTTCCTTCGTGCACTTGCCAATGGTGTGACATCAGGATTCAGTCGCAAGGAGGTCATCAAGAAATATCGCTTGGAATCTTCAGCGAATGTGCAGTCTGTCAAAAAATCCTTATTGAAAAAAGATTTGATTGACGTGGACGGGCAGATAGTCTCATTCAATGATTCCCTCTTCAAACTATGGCTGAAGCGACAGCAATTCTACGAATGACAGGAATCATGGAATGTGTCATCATAGACGAATGAGACGCATCGATGAGGCGTCTCTACATTTCTGGCGGCGAACGGTGGCAAAAAGGCTATGGAAATACAGGGCTGGCCGCGGGTTCATCTGCTCGGTAGCGGCAGACATCATTTTTATCATAAATATGATATATCATATTTTCGAAAATTTTATTGGAAGTTCCTTAAATAAACATTAATCTTTGCAAACCGATAGTTCCTTTTTCCATACGTTGGACTAATTCTCAAAATCATTTTTTCTGGCCCCGGGACTTGTCGCAGACCCATTGACCGAAGGGAGGTAAATCTCTCAAATTTGTGCAGTGAAGGTGACGACACGGTTGCCGGCTATTGTCGGGCGACAATAGCAGATACTCTATGGAATAACCGACGGGCGAATGGAGAGATTGTTTTCATAAGCCAGCATCTCGTCAGTTACTTCAAAAGATGCACAACCCTACCATCTATCTGTATCTCGCCCGCCTCCTGCATCTCTCTGAGGCACCGCTGCAAAGAATATTTCTGTATGCCGAATTGCTCGGCCAGTGCCTGTCGGGAGAGGGGAATCCGCAGATGCCGGCTTTGTTGTTTCTTTTGTTCTTCTTTAAAATAACTTTCCACCTTCTCACGCACACTCATAGAGAGCATCGACACCTTTTTGGTGAGATACGACACGATAATTGAGAGAATGTGAATTTCGTTGAGGGCGATACGGCTGTCGGAAAGAATCAGTGTCTCCATATCCGCACGCATGAGTTGTAGCACCTGGGTGTCGACGACAGCCTCCACAGTCACTGGATAATGATTGTCGGCAGCAAAGAGAAAAGCCGGCGCCAGCATATTGCCGGAGTGATGCAAATTGAGGGTGATGATTCTGCCCGAAGGGCTCATCATGGTGGCGGTCATCTCGCCGCTAATAATAATATTGGCATGAAGGCACTCATCACCTACCATGGCAAAGAGAGCACCTCGCTTATACGTCAGTACACGATAACGCACCCTGTGCATCGTATCTATGATTTCCTCGTCGGTCAGTCCCTTAAAAAGCGGACAGGCAGACAGTCCTCTTAATGTATCAATATCCATACGTCAACAAATGAAAAACATCACATTGTAAAGATTGTGAAAGATGAGTACAATGCTTCCTATCTTCGCTTAGCAAAGGTAGGAACAAATTGTGAATTTTTCTAAAATTTAACAAAATTTATATACATGGAATAACAATTGTTACCCCTAATTATCCTCATTAATGAGTATTTTTGTATAAAAATATAAAATCCCTCAATGAAGATTATTAATCAAATCATCGACCGATTCTCTTACAAGCAAAAAGTAGGACTCCTCGTCTTGGGTGGAGTGATAGTGGGCTTAGGGGGGCTGTTTATGTATTTGCTCCGTGCTCATACCTATATCGCCGACAACCCCTCCGCCTGCGTCAACTGTCATATCATGACGCCCTACTATGCCTCGTGGAGCCATTCATCGCATGCCAGAGACGCCACTTGCAACGATTGTCATGTGCCCCACTCCAGTTTGGTGGCCAAATACGGTTTTAAGGCGATGGACGGAATGAAACATGTGGCTTATTTTGTCACCCACTCCGAGCGACAAGCCATCATGGCAGAAGATATGAGCGCCCAAGTGATTATGAACAACTGCATCCGTTGCCACACCCAACTCAACCAGGAGTTTGTCAATACTGGCCGTATCGACTATATGATGGCCAAAAGGGGCGATGGCAAAGCCTGCTGGGATTGCCACCGCAACGTGCCCCATGGCGGTATGAACTCGCTGTCGAGCACACCAGCTGCTGAGGGTGTTACACCATTGCCGCCAAGTCCAGTGCCCGACTGGCTTCAAGGACTGACAGGCAGGTAATGTCAGAACTCCTCATCTGCTGTACTCCTCAACCCCTATCCCAAATCGAAAATTGAAAAAAAACAAATACTATGGCAAAAAAACTGAAAAAATGGCAAGGCTGGATACTCTTCGGAGGCTCCATGGTCTTAGTGTTTCTTTTAGGCCTGCTCGTATCATCCCTGATGGAGCGGCGTGCGGAGGTGGCCAGTGTGTTCAACAACAAGCGCACTGAGTTTACCGACTCCATCATCGCACAGAACGAAAAGTTCAAGGCCGACTATCCCCGTGAATATGAGACATGGGCGATGACCGAGGACACCACCTTCAAATCGATGTTCAACAGTTCGCAAGAGGTTGACGTACTGGAGGCACGTCCTGAAATGGTGGTCTTGTGGGCAGGCTACGCTTTCTCACGCCATTACAACACGCCCCGTGGACACAAGCATGCCCTTGAGGACATGCGCAAGATATTGCGCACGGGTAACCCCGGCATACAGATAGGGTCCGACTCCATCGCCGCTGACATGCAGCCCGCTACTTGCTGGACTTGCAAGGGTCCCGATGTACCTCGCATGATGCGCGAATTGAGTGATTCGAAGTCGGTCATGGACCCAGCCAACTTCTATGCCAAGAAATGGAGTGAACTGGGTGCCGAAGAGATGAACCCCATAGGCTGCTCCGACTGTCACGATGCCCGCACGATGGATTTGCGCCCTGCACGTCCCGCCATCTACGAGGCTTTTGCCAGTGTGGGCAAGGATGTGAGGAAAGCCTCCCATCAGGAGATGCGCTCACTGGTTTGTGCGCAGTGCCATGTGGAGTATTACTTCATCAAGCCCGACGACCCGAAGAATCCCGGCAAGGCCAATTACCTGGTCTTCCCGCAGCGCTATGGTCTGACCTGCGAGGCAGCAGAGAAATGGTTTGACGAGATAGGTTTTTACGACTATATCCATCCGCTGTCCAAGACCAAGATTCTGAAAGCCCAGCATCCGGGTTGGGAGATGTCGCAACAGGGCATCCATGCCCAGCGTGGTGTCAGCTGTGCCGACTGCCACATGCCTTATAAGAGCGAGGGAGGTGTGAAGTTCTCCGACCATCAAATCATGTCGCCGCTGGCTAAGATAGACCGTACCTGTCAGACATGTCACCGTCAGGATGCTGAGGTGCTGCGCCAAAATGTCTATGAGCGTCAGAAGAAATGTAACGAGGTTCGCGACCGTGCCGAGCAAGAGTTGGCACGTGCCCACTTCGAGGCGAAGTTCATCATCGACAAAGGTGCCACCGAAGCAGAGATGGCTCCCATACAGGCGCTTCTGCGCAAGAGCCAATGGCGCTGGGACTATGCCATCGCCTCCCACGGTGCCACCTTCCATGCTCCTCAGGAGGTGACCCGTCTGCTCTCCCACTCTGTAGATTATGCTCAACAGGCACGTCTGCTGATTGCCCGCGTGGCTGCCAAGTATGGACATTTCGGCGAGATTCCCGTACCCGACTATTCCACCAAGGCGAAGGCTCAGGCCGCCATTGGTCTCGACATGAAGACCTTGAATGCCAACAAACAGCGTTTCCTGCAAGAGATTGAGCCTAAATGGATAGAGGAAGCCAAAAAGAACGGCAAACTCGTATCACTCTGATGTGGACCAAGCCATGGACACTCCGTGAAGGCTTCATCATCTGTTGTGGCCTTGTAGTGGCAGGACTGATGCTCGAACTGAGTGTCGGCCCTGTCGTTTGGGATTTGTTTGCCTGGCCTGCCAATGCCATAGTGCTCGCAGGCCTTATAGTGCTGTGTGTCGGCTTCTACTTGCTCCGTCGAAGGGTGTATGCCTTCCGTTTCCTAAGCACCTATCGTGCGGCAGTGCCGGCGCTACTCTTCGCGGTGGCCCTTACCGTCATCATGGGGCTCACCCGCCAAAGCGTCAGCGGAGCATGGATTTACAACATGCTCTCTTTCTGGCCTTTTGTGCTGGTGTATGTCTATATCACCGTCATACTATCCCAAGTCATCATCCACCATACCCTGCATTTCCGCTGGCGGCGCGACATTCCTTTCCTGCTCAACCATCTCGGCCTCTTCATTGCTATTACCACAGCCACTTTGGGCAACGCTGACATGCAACGTCTGAAGATGATCACCGCCATCGGTGAACCAGAGTGGCGCGCCATTAGCGATGGTGGTGCGGTCAAGGAACTCTCCCTCGCCATCGAACTGAAACGATTCATCATGGAGGAGTATGACGACGGCACCCCCAAGCGCTTCGCCTCTGAGGTGCAGATTCTGACCAAAACGGGCAAGAACATCCAAGCCACTGTCGATGTGAACAAACCTATCGAGGTGGAGGGATGGAAAATCTATCAATATGGCTATGATACGGCGATGGGTAGTATGAGTAACATAAGTATCCTGGAACTGGTGAGTGACCCTTGGTTGCCGGCAGTCTATACCGGTATCTACATGATGCTGGCTGGCGCCTTGTGCATGTTTGTCTTAGGAGTGAGGAGGAAGAAGTCATGAGTTGGGCCCAGTTTATCTATTTCGCTTTTGTGGCACTGCTACTATGGACAGCGGGAGCCGTCGGAGCTTGGAAAGAAAAGAGCCGCACCGCCTTTATTTTCACTGTGGCCGGCCTGGCTGTGTTTTTCAGTTTTATCCTTCTAATGTGGATTTCCTTGGAACGCCCACCACTCCGCACCATGGGCGAGACCCGTCTGTGGTATTCCTTTTTCCTGCCATTGGCAGGCCTCTTGGTCTATAGCCGGTGGAAATACAAGTGGATACTCACTTTCTCGACCATCCTGGCCACCGTCTTCATCTGCGTCAATCTCTTCAAGCCTGAGATTCACTCCAAGACCCTGATGCCCGCGCTCCAAAGCCCTTGGTTCGCCCCCCATGTCATCGTCTATATGTTTGCCTATGCCCTCCTCGGTGCCGCCACCGTCATGGCGCTCTATCTGCTGTTTTTCAAGAAAGGTCAACCAACAGACGAGGAAATGGAAATCACTGACAACTTGGTGTACGTGGGGCTGGCATTCATGACCATAGGCATGCTCTTTGGTGCTTTGTGGGCCAAAGATGCCTGGGGACACTATTGGTCGTGGGACCCCAAGGAGACATGGGCTGCCATCACTTGGTTCGCTTTCTTGGCCTACATCCACTATCGGCTGATGCCAGGTCATCGCCTGCGTCTGTCGCTCTGGATGCTCATCGTTGCCTTCATCCTGTTGCAAATGTGCTGGTGGGGTGTCAATTACTTGCCTTCCGCTCAGGGGAGTTCTGTGCATACCTATTCTACTTGATACTTTCCGGTTCAAGGGCGTTGTTCTCCATGAACCATCACAACAGCACAATAGCCGTTGCCACCTGGATCCTGACATCAGGAAAGATGTCAGGCGTTCCTTGTTGGTCTTCGACAAATCTCTGTATTTTGTGACGTGCTCAATAATAGTGCATTTGAATGGAGAGGGAAAATTCAGTAAAATAATAAAAAAGAATAAAATACTTGGTCGTTTCATGTAAAATACCGACATTTGCACGCTAAAATGGGATGATGGTTTTCCCAAGCCACTTTAATCACCAATGCGACAGGATGACTAAACTATTGTTTTTAAGTGCAGCATTGTTTTTTGCCCCCTTTGGGGTATATGCTGACGACGAGATTCCCCCTCTGAACAAAACCCCGGAGGACTCCACTATTGTGTGGCAAAATGATATCAACGAGGTTGTCGTTACGGGTCAGGGAGGCGCGGTTTCGAAGCGACGTCTCTCATCCAACATCACCAAACTTTCTGCCAAAGACCTGAACGGACTTCCCACGGGACGTATCGACCTCATGTTGCAGGATGCCCTGCCCAACGTGCAGATCACACTGACCAACGGGCAGCCCGGCACCACGTCGATTATCAAGTCGAGAGGCATCTCCTCGGCGTTCACCAATTCCACCCCTGTCATCTATGTAGATGGTGTGCGCGTGGACAACCTGAACACCGGCTCCTCACTCTCCAACGTGCTGAACAACGCCTACGGAAATATCGACGGTCAGACAGCCGCCTCGAGTTCACTGGGCGACATCCCCATGGAGAACATCGACCACATCGAGTACGTTCCCGGAGGCGCCGCCACTACGCTTTATGGTTCCGATGCCGCCAACGGTGTCATCCAGATATTCACGAAGAACCACGGCTCAGGCCGTTTCAGCGCCTCGGCGATGGCCCAGGTGGGTATCGACGTGGCCAACTCCCAATACTACCATTTCTCGCGCACGAAAGACCTGCTCCACCAGACCGGTTTCCAGCAGAAATACGGCATCTCCATGTCGGGTGGCACCGAGAATATGGGTTACTCCCTGGGTGCGAGCATGAGCCAGAACACCGGCACCATCATCCACGATGGCAACGAGCAGCGTAAATACGACCTCCGCTTCGGTTCGTCAATCCGGATGAATTCCATGCTGAAATACATCAACTCCTTTGGATATGTAGGCGAGGAGTTCAACCGCAACCGCAATGGCAATCAGGGATACTACACCGGACTGTGGTTCACCGAGGGTTCCGCCGCCGCCAACTTCACCTACACGGCAGAGGATGGCACGCAGCGCAACTTCCCCGCCGACATTGATGCCGCCACCCCCTATGAGTATGCCAAGATGAAAGAGTTTGTCTCGCAGGCCGAGGCCATGCAAGACCACCGCGAGTCGGTGAAGCGGTTCCAGACCTCGCAGCAACTGGAGTTCACCCCCCTGAAATACCTCACGTTTCATGCCACCCTTGGCATCGACTACCGCTACAACACCGACAAACTGGTGGAGACCAACCGCTACCTGATACACACCCAGGTGAAGCCCGCAGGCACCACCGATGCCGGCAGTGTGGCCAATTACGACCGCAACTACTACAGCATCACCGGCGAACTCAACGGCCAGTGGAAATACTACTACGACGAGTGGCTCAGCAACATCCTCACCGGTGGTTTCCAGTATTTCAGCACCCACGACCACCAGAGTTACTACAAGGGTCAGAACGTGCGCGACGGTGCCCGCATTATGAGCGGTGCCGGCACCATCTATGCCGACGAATATCTGAGTTACCTGCACAGCAATGGTGTCTATCTTCAGGACAATTTCGGACTGTACAACCGCTATTATCTCGACCTGGGACTGCGCATCGACTACAACACCGCCTTTGGCGACCAGGTGGGCTGGCAGGCATATCCCAAGATAGGTTTCTCGTATGTCCTCTCTGACGAGCCTTGGATGCGCCCCCTCACCGAGGAGGGATGGGTGAACACCCTGAAAATCATGGCCAACTATGGTGTGGCCGGTAGTTATCCCCCCGCCTTTGAATACCAGCGCACCATCGAGGTCAGTTCCTATCTCGACAAGCAGGCCAACTCCTTCGGCAAGAACGGCAACCCCAACCTGGGTCCCGAACGTAAGCACTCACGCGAAGTGGGATTTCAGAGCACCTTCTTCCACCGTGCCCTCAATATCGGGTTCACCTATTACAATGCGCTCACGCGCGACGCCCTCTTCGCTGTGCCCACCCTTCCCTCGTCGGGCCAGAGCAGTTCCTATCTGGCCAACATCGGCAAGATTCGCAATCAAGGCATCGAGATGTATGCCGATGCAGGCATCATCGACACCAAGGACTGGAGCCTGAGAGTGCGTGCCTCGATGAACACCAACACCAACAAGGTGCTGTCCACCGGTGGCGTAGTGCCCTTCTCGGTTGGCGGCTTCTCGGCCCGCACCATCACCACCATCGTGGAAGAGGGAAAGGAAGTTGGATTCCTGCGGGGCACAGCCACGACACTCAATCCCGACGGCACGGTGAAGGAAACCCTCTACAACCAGTATCTGGGTCGCACCCTGCCCACCGTCTATGGCACCTTCGGCCTGTCGGCACGCTGGCAACGGCTCAATTTCACCCTTACAGGCGACTATCAGGCCGGTTCCTATGTGCACTCATTCGACCGCCAGTTCCGTTTCGCCAAAAACATCAAGGACAATGCCATCCCCGATGCCGCCCTTCAGGGTAAAACACAGGCGCAGACATGGCTGAACTTCACCAACTTCTTTGTTGAGAAGGCCGACTTTGTGAAAATTCGCGATATCGGTGTCGATTACTCCTTCCTCTTCCCCCATTCGGTGGTGAAGAGCCTGAGCCTGGCATTCCACTGCTACAATCCTCTGGCCTGGACCCGCAGCAGCGTTGACCCCGAGGCCGTGCTGAGCGGAGCCAAGACACAAGGTGGAGTGGCCACCGGCGGACTCAACTACAGTTGCTACAGCATGCCCCGGCAGTATGTGCTCACCACAAAAATCACTTTCTAAAATGCTGAAGAAGATGAAATCCAAATATATTCCCGTAGTTCTGGCAGCCGTGCTGCTGAGTGGCTGCGACCTGGTCTCGCCCGACGAAATTGTCAATCCCAATGTGGATGAGTCCACTTTCCTGCGCTCCGACAATCCGATGGAGACATGGGTGAATGGCACTGAGAAAGAACTTGCCCTGACGATGTCGGACTTTGTCGAACTGTTGGAAATCATGTCCGACAACTATTTCAACAACTCCACCCGTTCGAGCAAGGTATTCGACAGGCCTCAGTTGCTCTTCACCGATTCCGATGTGGCCAAACTGCAACGGGGTGTGGGCACACTGCGTGAGATGGCCAACTATGGTCTCACCACCGTGGCCGCCGCCGACCCCAACACCACCAGCGCCGACCGCTTCCATCTGCTCTACATCAAGGCCTTCTCCTTCATTCTGGCAGGTGACTTCTTCCGCGCTTTGCCCGTGGAGAGCGGGGGCAGTCCCGTGGAGAGCGGTGGGCAGATGGAAAAGGCCGTGGAGGCACTCGACGAGGCCCTGCCACTGGCACAGACCAACGAGGAGCGGGCATTCATACATACACTCTATGCCCGTGCTTACTATCGTACTGGCAATCGCCCACAGGCTGTGGAGCACGCCAGACAGGCGCTGGCGTTCTCGGCCGACTTCTGCTGGCAGGTGGCTTTCGACCACAAGAACGGGGTGCTCAGCAGCGCACAGGAGGCCATCTGGGGCGACTTCTTCCAGCCGTTGCCTCGTCTTGACTTCCTCGACCCCAAATATTTCCAGTTGACCAGCACCGACCAGTGCCCCATCACCATTGCCAAGGCAGAGGAGAACTATCTCATCCTAGCCGAGGCTGCAGTGGCTGAAGGCAATCTCCAGGATGCCCGGACACACCTCTCGGCACTGCTGCGGCTGGTGAAAAGCCGTCCGGTGCAGATGGATGTCAACGACCAGTTGGAAGGCCGCTACAATGGCGGTCTGAAGTCTTTCCCCAACGACCCCGTATACCGCGTGCAGGCGTCGCCCAGCGACTCGCTGCGCAGTGCGCTCATCGTTGACCGTCGTCCGCCGTTCCTCATCTCAGTGCCCTACATCTCAGGCACATCGGTGACACAGCAGATGATCGACGGGCTCGATCAACACGACAGTGCCCTCGAACTGGTATATCTGATGCGTCAGGAAATCTTCTTTGCCGAAGGGCGCCGCCCCGCCGACCTGGGCATCAGGATACCACTCTGCGAGGTGGAGGCAGCCAAGTCGGATAAGCAAGGCATCTACACCGAAGCATGGATTCCCGCTTTCATACCGCAAAATGGCGGACTGGACGACTTCACGGTGGACGAGACGGCAAAGACCGTCACCATCCTTCACAACATGAACCGCGTCATCGTGGAGAATGCCCGCTCGGCCGATGTGGCGCCGTTTGAGAAATAATGATAAATAGGGTATCATATATCGCAAAGCGGGTGTGTCAAAAAAAATCGACACACCCGCTTTGATTCGGTACGCTCTGAAAGTGTTATTTCTGCACTGTTTTCTTCCCGTTCTTTATCACGACAGGTTGTGTCGGGGGGCTCGGGCAGCCAAACCACACCGTTGGGAAGATCATCCGCTTCGAAATAGACAGTGTAAGTCTCTTGTGCATAGGTGGTCGTTGCGACCACCATAAAGGTAATGATTGCTGAAATGAGTTTTTTCATAATGTTTTGCTTATGCGTGGCTGTCGCCACGCAATCTCGCTGCAAACGTAGAGAAACTTCAGCTAATTATTGTTGATATTATTACGTACAAGAAAGATTCGTGACTTTTATTATGCGAAGTTCGGCTGTGTTTGTGAAATCCTCTATCGTTTTGACATAAACTCCGCCGTTTGTTCCATGGCGAAGACATATCGGCGCAGTGTGCCGAAACGAGGCGTGAGAGTAGTGGGCAGCAGCGAACCATCGGCACCCACGTTGTAGCAGAAATCCTTTTCCATCTGCGGATTGTAGAGATAGACCGCTGCCGAGTCGCGTGCCACCACATGCGTATCCGATGTGTAGAATACCCGCTCGCGACGCTCCCGCAGCAAATCCACCCCGAATCCATCATACACATACCCCATGTTCATGATGCCCAGCAGCGTGGGCATGACGTCCACCTGCGTGGCCAGTCCGTCGTAGAGTCCATTCTCCACGCCAGGGCCGAAAATCAGGCACGGGATATGATTGTACGACTGCGGCAACTCCATGTCCATTTCGCCCACCAGTTTGCCATGGTCGGCCAGGATGACAAAGATGGTGTTGTCGTACCATGGTTGGCTGCGTGCCGCTGTCAGGAAATCGCCGATGCATTTGTCGGCATATTCCACGATTTGCGTCTCAGGCTTTGCCGTGCGTGTTTTCATCCCTTCGGGTATGATATAGGGCGGATGGTTGCTGATGGTGAGGATTGTGGCCATAAAAGGCGTGTGCTCAGAGGCTGTGCGGTTGATGGTGCCAAGGGCATAGTCGAACAAAAAATGGTCGGGCACCCCGAAACTGTTCACCACCTCCTCCCTCGGGTAGGTCTCCTGCGAGAAAATCTCGTCGTATCCGTTGGTGCGGAAGAACGCGTTCATGTTGTCGTACTGCGACTCGTGCGTCATGAAAAACAGATTGTGATACCCCTGGTCCTTCAGCACGGTGGGCAGCCCGCTTCGGTGGGGAGTCACCGTTCCCTTCATCAGGTTACGCATCATCATGGCCGGAAAAGAGTAGAGAGTGGCCGTGAGTCCGTGGTTGGTGTGAATGCCCGCGGAATAGAACCGGGTGAAAGCCAGCGAATGCTGGTACAGGCTGTCGAGTGTGGGTGTGAGACGCTCTTTCTGTCCGAAAGTCTGCAGGAAACTTGCCGACATCGACTCCATCAGAATCACCACCACATTGGGTCGTGAGGCTGTGCTGTCGGGTGTCACCGTCCGTCGCAGGATGGCCGTGCTGTCGGCCACGCCAGTAATGCCGAGCGCCTCCCGTGTATAGGTGATGGCCTCGCCGTAGGGCATCAGGTGCAGTTCGGCATTCTCCTTGCGCATACCGTCGAGGGTGCTGGTGAGCAGGTTGAAAGCCGGGTTGATGCCCAGTTGGTTGAGGAAGGGGTCATTGCAGTAGTAAGCCTGGCTGATTTTGATGGGATTGTATCCCATGCGGCCACGAATGCCAAACAGGCACAGGCCCACCATGGCCACGGTGACAACAAAGCACAGTGCGGCCTCTCTCCGTCTCATGCGCACGAAATTGGCCCCAATCTTGCGGTCGGAGCGTCGTCGGAGCCGGCGGATGAGCCACATGAAGGCCACTATCGAGACGATGAATAGCAGGAAATAGAGCCAATACGACTTTTCGCCCACAAGCATTCCTGCAGTTGTGCCCACATAGCCAAACCACCCGAAGATAGAGGCATCGATGTTTTTGAAGAAATAGGCAAAATAGGGGATGTTGGAAGCCGAGATGGCCAATACCACCGTATAGAGCACCCCCATCCACACCGCCGCTCCATGGCGCAAGGCCTTATGGCAATATCCCAGGCAGGCAGCCAGGAGCAGCACTGCCAGGGGCACAATCATGATGTAGCATGCCGTGACATTGTCGAACCATACGCCTTTGACAAATGCGGTCAGAGTCGAGGCGTCGCCCCCGGCCTGCATCATGTCATGCAGGGCCGCAAACTGCACCAGGCGGTAGCCAGTGAGGAAGAGCAGCCCCACCACATGTATGCCGAGCAGATATGCGAGCGTGTGAGAGAAACGTCTCATCGGTTTGTCACTTTGCGGGGCTAATCTGAATCTTCTCAGGAGCAGAGGTTGTCACGGGCTTGGTTACAGACGCTTTATCGTCGGCTTTTTTGTCGTCAAGTCGTCTCAGTACGGGAGCGGCTTCCTCCGTCTTTTTCTCCTCCGTCTTCTTCTCCTCTGTCTTCTTCGCATCGGCTTTCGCCTTCTCGGCTGCAGCCTCGGCAGCTTCCATGTCGGCCAATTCCTTGCCGGTCATGCCACCGATTTTGTCGCCGGTAGAGTCGTAGATGGCCTTTCGGCGACCGTTGGTCACCAGGAAGCCATCCTTGTCGCGCACCACTTGTCCCTGGTCGATTACCTCCACCGCTTTCGTCTTGATATCGATGCGGTAGAGTCCGCACTCGGTGTTGCCGGGGGCCCGCGACACAATCATCACCAGCGACTGCTCATTGGGGGTGAGATAGGCGTCGAGGATTCCACCCTCTTTATCGACGATGGCCTGAGGGTTGAGTTCGGGCAGGTTGAGCACGCTGTCGACGCGTGTGGCACCATCGAAGAAATGCAACTTGTTGTCTTGCAAGTAGAGCAGGCAATGGCGTTTGCGGTCGGGGAACTTGGCCAGGATTTTGGAGTCCTGGAGCACTTTGTTCTCCACGCTGTCGATTGTGAGCTTCATCGAGCGGTCCACAGTCATGCTGCGGCCAAATGTCTCGTGGCTCATCATCTGCACGGCGATATACAGACTCAGCACCGTGATTGAGAGAAGCAGGATGACTGTGCCGATGAGGATGGCCGATTTGGAGAATCGGCGGCCAATCTTCTCCTCATATTCCTCGCGCACCTTCTCGGTGTCTTTCTTCAGATGGTCGATATATTTCGACATCTTGCCATGATGTTTCGAGTCTTTGGGGGAAGCATCCTGTTGGTCGTCGGAAACCTGTTCCGACACGGTCTCCGGTGTTTCGGGTGCCTCAGGCTCCTCTGCTTCGGGCGCCGAAACGCTGGGGGACTCAGGGAGTTCTTCCTCAATACGCGACTGCGACTCCTCGTCATCAATGGAGACAAACTTGGTCTCGCCCTTGCAATAAGGACATACCTGGGCATAACGGAATATGCGTTTCCCGCAATGGGGGCATTCGACTGTACGATTTTTCATATATCATTTATTTAATTTCCATGTCACACCATCCTTGGTGTCCTTCACCTCGAAACCGGCGGCGCTCAGGGCGTCGCGTATCTGGTCGCTGGTGGCCCAGTCCTTGGCGGCCTTGGCCTTGGCGCGCAGGTCGAGCACCATATCCACCACCTTGCCAAACGCCTCCTCGCGTGCGCTGCTGGAATTGCCGCTGTCGGGTCTCAGGCCCAGCAGGTCGAAGGCAAACAGGCGCATGGTGTCGGACAGTTCGTCAAGGTCGGCCTGGCTGATGGTTCCCTTGTGGTCGAGCAGAATATTCACCTGGCGGCAAGCCTCGAAGAGGCTGCTGATGACCACCGGTGTCTGGAAGTCGTCGTTCATGGCATCGTAGCATTTCTGCCGCAGTGCGGCCACCACCTTGTGGGTGGCCTCATCCGAGGCTTTAGCCACTTGGATTCGCTCCAGGTCGTTGATGCCGTTGAGCAGTCGCTCGAGTCCTTTCTCGCTGGCCTTGAGTGCCTCGTTTGAGAAATCCACGGTGCCGCGATAGTGAGCCGAAAGTATGAAGAAACGGATGGTCATGGGTGTGTAGGCCTGTTCGAGCATGGGGTGTGAGCCCGTGAAGAACTGCTCGAGCGTGATGAAATTGCCCAGGCTCTTGCCCATTTTCTGTCCGTTGATGGTAATCATGTTGTTGTGCATCCAATAGTGCACCATGGGGTCGCCCTGGCTGGCCACAGCCTGAGCAATCTCACACTCATGATGCGGGAAAATCAAGTCCATGCCTCCACCGTGGATGTCGAAGTGGTTGCCCAGATACTTGCGCCCCATGGCCGTACACTCGCAGTGCCATCCCGGGAAGCCGTCGCTCCATTCGCTTGGCCATCGCATGATGTGCTCGGGTTGTGCCTTCTTCCAGAGGGCGAAGTCGGCCTGGTGCCGCTTTTCGCCCACTCCGTCGAGTTCGCGGCTGGCGTCGCGCACGTCTTGCAGGTTGCGCCCCGAGAGTATGCCGTAGTGATGCTTCTCGTTGTATTTCTCCACGTCGAAATACACGCTGCCATTGCTCTCGTAGGCAAAACCGTTGTCTATGATTTCGCGCACCAGTTGCTGTTGCTCGATGATATGTCCGGTGGCATGAGGCTCGATGCTTGGTGGCAGCACGTTGAGGTCTTCCATGGCCTTGTGGTAGCGGTTGGTGTAGTATTGCGCCACCTCCATAGGCTCCAGTTGCTCCAGACGTGCTTTCTTGGCTATCTTGTCGTCGCCGTCGTCGGCGTCGTGCTCCAGATGCCCCACGTCGGTGATGTTGCGCACGTAGCGCACCTTGTATCCCAGGTGGCGCAGGTATCGGAATACGATGTCGAATGTGATGGCTGGCCGGGTATGTCCCAGATGCGGGTCGCCATACACGGTGGGTCCACAGACGTACATGCCCACCATCGGTGCATTGAGTGGTTTGAAAGCCTCTTTCCGCCTTGTGAGCGTATTGTAAATAATGAGTGTTTGTTCCATTCTATGATTGATGTTTTGTTTCTTTTGTCTTTATGGCCTTTTCCTGGCCGTTCCCCTTCCTGTCTTATTTTGCGTTGATTTCCTGCAGCAGGCGGTCGGCGTGTCCCCAGCGGTCCATCAGATAGAGCACGAACCGGATATCGACGCCGATGCAGCGGGCCAGTTGCTTGTCGAAGAAGATGTCGCTCGAGAGGCTGTCCCAGTTGCCGTCGAAGGCCAGGCCGATGAGTTCGCCACGTCCGTTGAACATGGGCGAACCGCTGTTGCCGCCAGTGATGTCGTTGTTGGTGAGGAAGCAGAGTTGCATCTTGCCTGTGTTTTTGTCGGCGTAGGGTCCATAGTCGCTGGCAGAGAGCAGTTCGCGCATGATAGGCTCGGCCTTGTACTCCACCACCTCGTCGGCGCGGTTCATCTTCTCGATGATGCTCTCGGCGGTGGTGTAGTAGCCCGATGGCTGTCCGTTGAGCAGATACTCGCCCACCTGTCCGTAACTCAGGCGCATGGTGAAGTTGGCATCGCTGTAGTGAGGCATGTCTTGTTCCATTCTCACCACGGCGTCGCAAAGATAGCGCTCCTGTGTCTGGATGCTGTTCTCGATGGCCTGTGTGGCGCCTCTGATTTCGAAGATGACGTCATAGATGTCTTTTGCGAACTGCACGCCCGGGTCCTTGTCGAAGCCTTTCTTGTTGATGTAGATGCGCTTGCCGCTCTTCATCAGTGCCGATTTCTTGTAGAGATAGTCCACGTATGCGCTGTAGTTATTGCCAAATTGGTTGCGTATGGTGTTGTAGAATTTGGGCAGGTATTTGGCGTCGACATGCTTGGCATAATTCTCCAGCATGGCGGCCAGCACCTCCTTGTCGAGTGCCAGGTCCCACTCATCGCTGTTGTCCTTGATGACGATGTACTGCTTCTTGGGATTGTCGTCGGGCCCTGTCACCTCATATTCGTCGCGGTAGTATTTGCTCGAGCGGTTGAAAATCTCACTGGTGGAATACAGGCATTCAACCAGGTAGTTGAACGCATAAGTAGGCTCGTAATTGGCGGCGTAGAGTTCGCCCAGCCTGTCGAAGTCGAGCCTGTAGCGCATAAATCCGGTGGAATCCTGCCAGAGGCGGATTTGCTTCTCAAAAGCGGCCTTCTGGTTGATGATGCCGATGGAGTCGATGCACTTGTTCATTCCGATGGAGTTTTTCCAGTAGTTGGAACTCTGGTCGTACTTGCTGTCATACTTGATGCGCACGGCCTCGTCGGCCCTCATGTGCCGGCGCATGATTTCCTGCTTCACACCGCGGGCCTGGGCACGCACGGCATTCTCGCAGTCGCGCATCTGCTTGATACCATACGACGAGAGGTAGCGCTCTGTGCTGCCGGGATAGCCGATGGTCATGGCGAAGTCGCCGTCCTTGTATCCCTGCATCGACACTTGTGCCCAGCGCTTGGGATGGTAGGGCACGTTGTCCTCGCTGTATGCTGCCGGACCGTTGGTCTTGGGGTCGGCATAGATGCGGAAGACAGAGAAGTCGCACGTCTGGCGGGGCCACATCCAGTTGTCGGTCTCGCCTCCGAATTTACCCATCGACATGGGGACGGTGAACACCAGGCGGATGTCGGTGAAGTCCTGGTAGGTGGTGGCGTAGTAGCGGTTGCCCTCATAGAAGGGGTCGATATTGACGTGATAGGTGTCGTTGATGTTTTTCACCGAGTCGGTCATCTCGTTGGTGAGCGAGTCGATGATTTCCTCGCGTCGCTCGATGCTCAGTTTGTCGAAGCCCATGGCCATGAGCCGAGGTGTGATGTCTTCCTGGTTGACCATGAAACTCACAAACATGTCATCATTGGGCAACTCCTCCTCGTATGACTTGGCATAGAATCCATTGAGCAGGTAGTCGTGCTCCACGGTGGAATGGCTGCGGATGGCCTCGAAACCACAATGGTGGTTGGTAAATACCAGTCCGTTGGGCGACACCACCACGCCTGAGCAGAATCCACTGAAGTTCACGCATGCGTTGCACAGGGCATTCTCGCCATAGTACAGGTCGTTGTAACTCATGGTCATTCCCTCGTTTTGCATAATCTCAAACACCTGCGGTGGCAGATTATAGATGGTCCACATACCCTCGTCGGCCTTGGCTTGGACGACGCTCAGGCATATACTCAGTACCAATAATATTTTTTTCATTTTGATATAGTTTTTGGTTATTATCGTTTGAAATATTTCCCCACGACGGGCAGGCTTGCCAGCGGCATGTCGCGCTTGACGATATAGGCGGCGAACACCAGGAGCAGTAGCGTGTTGAGCAGCACAGCGCCCCAAACCGGCAACCACTTCGACGAGAAGTGCATGGCCACGAAGAGCACCACGGCTAGCAGGACATAGGCCATGATCTGGCGCACGGGATAACGCACGGGATAATACCTCTGTCCGATGAGGTAGGAAAGAATCATCGACACGCCGTAGGCCACAAATCCGGCCCATGCACATGCCATGTAACTGAAGCGTGGTATGAAGATGATGTCGATGGCGAAGAGCACCACCACTCCAATACCCGAGAAGTATGCTCCCCAGATGGTGCGGTCGGTGAGTTTGTACCAGAACGAGAGGTTGAAGAACACACCAAACATGATTTCGGCTGCCATCACGATGGGCACCACGCGCAGTCCCTCCCAGTAACTGGGACCGATGATGTAGCGCAGCAGGTTGATGTAGGCCATCACGACGAGGAATGCCAGCAGTGTGAACACCACGTAGTATTTCATCGTCTGGGCGTAGGTCTCCTTGTTGTCGGCGTCGCGCGTCTTGCTGAACACGAAAGGCTCGTAGGCGAAGCGGAAAGCCTGTGTAATCATCATCATGATCATGGCTATCTTGATGCAGGCTCCATAGATACCCAGTTGGGCACGGGCCTCGGCCGGTGTGCCGTCGTAGAAATAGGGGAAAAGAATCTGCGAGGCGCACTGGTTGAGTTGTCCGGCGAGTCCCATCACGAGGATGGGCCAGGCGTAGGTCAGCATATTCCGGCATGACTTCCAGTCGAAACCTCCGGTGATGCCGCGCAGCTCCTTGTGCAGGAACAACAGGCAGGCCGTGGAGCAGAAAATGTTGATGTAGAACACCCATGCCACGTCGAAGTGCCAGTTGTCGCCATACATTCCGAAAGGATTGATGTGCAGGGCGGGCAACACGAAGAAATACACCACGTTGAGCAGGATGTTGACCACGATGGTGGCGATTTTGAGGAAGGCGAACTTCAGCGGTTTGTGCTCGCAGCGCAGATAGTCGAAGAGGATGCACGAGAATGCGTCGATGGCCACCGTGGCATACATCACGCCCACGTATTCGGGGTGGTCGGCGTAGCCCACCATACTGGCGATGGGCTTGCAGAACATCAGCACCAGCACGGTGCTGACCAGTGCCACTGTTCCCACCATTCTCAGTGTTGTGGAATAAATCAGTTTCCGGTTCTCGTCTTCCTTGTTCATAAACCGGAAGAAGGTGGTCTCCATTCCGAAGGTGAGCAGGACGATGAGAATGGCCACGTAGGCATATACATTGGTAATCACGCCATACTCACCACCGGAGGCGGCGAATTTGGCGGTCTGGATAGGTACGAGCAGGTAGTTGACGAAACGCGCCACAATGCTGCTCAGTCCATATATAGCAGTATCTTTTGCAAGTGATTTTAAATTTGCCATTCCTGATAATAAACTATACTGTGCGCCACTTATAGCGCACTCTTATCGGAAGATAGTGCAAAAGTATGCAATTTATTCGGTTTGGCAAAAAAAACTGCTGATAAATTAGTTTTTAGGGGGTTGTCAAGTACCTTTCAAGCCACAGTTGTCGTGTATCTATCGTTCATGGTAGATAAGTCTTTGGTTTCATCACATGCCCCATACCATGATGGAGCGACCGGCATAGACGTATGGGCGATGCCAGATACGCTCATCCCAGGTCTTGGTTTGTGAACGGTCGAAAATAATCAGGTGCCCCTCATCCACCGACCCTACCAGGTCCATGTACTCGGTTGTCTGTAGCAATCCTTTCTTGATGACAGCCTCCAATGAGCCACGCAAGATTTTCAGTTCCAGTACCACTCGCTGCATGGGTCCTCCATAGCCATCGGTCAGTGGTTTGCGGATGAGCAGGTCGGTGCGCTTTCGCCCAAGTCCATATTCACGGTCGATATATCCGCCACCATTTACAATGCGTTGCAGGAAACACTGCAGGAGCAACTGAGGGCCCGCCTCGGCATAGTCGAAACGGCCTATCCACGAATCTGAGTTCTGGCGGAAAAACTGTTGGAAGTCCAGCAACAATTTCTCCATGTTGATGCTGTGGTCGGCATTCTCATACCACAATGGCTGCTGAGTGAGTGAGGTCTGGTCGGGCCATGTCAGTTCACGCGGAATGATTTCTTTATAAATACCATTTGATATGCGGCGTGGCTTCCCTCGCTCCACCTTAATCAGTCCCATGTCGACAACATACTGGATGTCGTCGGAGGGAATATTGACATCGTCTATCTCATCCTCGCCAGCCAGCATCGGCTCAATCACACGTCGTACACGGTCCTCACGCAGTTTATCAATCAAAATGTCGATATGGGTGTCACGACGGTAAATGATTCGCTCCTGTGCCAGGTAAATCATTTCCGGGATGATGCGCACTGAGCGGTCGCGGTTTTCTTTCATACTCCAGGTCACCTCACGGGCCAGGGCATTGACCAACCAGGGCTGCCCCTCGGTGGCCTCCCAAATCATGGGGAAGCATGCCTCGTCGAACACCTGACCTGTCTCATGGGTATGTTGCATATACAATTCGTGGATTTCCTCTTTCGAGAAATTGCCCAGCCGCAGTGACTCCGACTTGATGTTGAATGCAGACCCACCTGTGACAATGTCTTGGTTGGAAAGCACAATTCTGTAGTCGCGCACATCACGAACCCCGCAAAGAATAATGCTCTGTGGGAAAGCCTTTGGCCGGTTGTCATAACCTGCTCGGAGTTGTCTCAGCACGCTTACCAGCGAGTCGCCCACTAAGGCATCAATCTCGTCAATGAATAATACAAAGGGTTTGGACAGTGCTTGTGATAGTCTTGTCAGGTATTCGGTCAGCATCGTGTCAAAAGAGAGAGGCTGTACGGCATCGCGGATTTTATCGGCCAAATGGTCCCCTTCAAGTAACCTGTATTCGAGAGTAATGGCATCAATCACAGCATGTATCACACGTTGTACGTCATTTCGGGCTGCCTGGCCTGCTTCCACATTGACATATACCGCTTTATGGTTTCCTTTTTGATTGAGGTAATTGCGCAAAGCGAGTAAGCAGGAGGTTTTGCCAGTCTGTCGGGGGGCGTGCAATACAAAATACTTGTTTTGACGTATCAACATAAGAATATCGTCCAAGTCGAAACGGCTTAGTGGAGGGATGGTATATTCTATTTCTGGCTTGTTGGGGCCTGCGGTGTTGAAAAAACGTTCTGTCATGTCAATTATCTCCTGTTATTGTAAGCTTGCCAATGCTGTTTTACCCTCAATAATTGCACAAAGATAATGCAAAAAAAGATTCAATGCAAAATAAAATGTGTTTTTTCTTGGATTTTCAATCTTTCAATTTTCCTGTTGTCATACTCATTCGACGAGATGAGAGACAGGTTGGGGGGTGGGGTGGGGGCTGGTGTGCCGCCTCCGATAGAGAACGCTGCCTTCTCGATGCGGATTTCATCAAAGAGTTCCTGGTCGATAAACGACTGGAGGGTTTGCCGCCCGCCCTCTACAATCAGCGACTGGAGATTGCGCTGCCTGCATTCCTCAAACACCTTCTCGATGGGAAAGTCGTGTGAGAGCACGAAGCGAACAGGGTCGGCGCCGCTCCAGTCCCGCACATTGAGCCGTGGATGCTCACGCTCGTCGGTGACACGTCCCACCAGGATGGCATCCTCGGTGGCCCGGAGTTGATGAACGAGCATCCGGGTAAATGGTGTGGAAATGGCCAGTGGACGGCCGTGGTCGTCGATAAATCCGTCGGCGGTTTGCGCCCATTTCAGAATGATATAGGGACGATGCTTCTGGTGGAAGGTGAAGAAGCGCCGGTTGAGCCATCGGCATTCCTCCTCCAGCACGCCCACCGTCACGTCGATGCCGGCGTCGCGGATTTTCTGGATGCCGCGCCCCTGCACACTTGCGAAAGGGTCGACACACCCCACCACCACGCGGCGCACGCCTTTTCTGACAATCAGGTCGGCGCATGGTGGTGTCTTACCATGGTGTGAACAGGGTTCGAGACTGACGTATATAGTGGCCTGCGGAAGCAATTTCTCATCTTCGGCCCGTACTGAGGCGAAGGCATTCACCTCGGCGTGACCTTCGCCACAGCGCACGTGATAGCCTTCACCGATGATTCGGTCGCCTGCCACAATCACCGCTCCCACCATGGGATTGGGTCGTGACTCATTTCGTCCGCAGGCTGCCAGTTGCAGGCAGCGGCGCATATATTTTTCGTTCATATTGGTTTTGGGGAGGGATGGGAGTTATGGGAGGGATGGGAGTTATGGGAGGGATGGGAATTATGGGAGGGATGGGAATTATGGGTTATTACTTTGCCATTCCCAGTGAGAGGACACTGATTTTGATGTCGCCGTGAGCCAGGAGCGCCTTGGCACAGGCACAGACGGTGGCTCCCGAGGTGACGATGTCGTCGATGATGAGGATGTGACAACCATCGAGTGGAGTGTCGCCCGTGGGCTGGAAGGCGTTTTCCACGTTTTCCAAGCGCTGCCCGAGGCTTTTGTGCGTCTGACTGTCTTGAAAGGAGATGCGCTTCACGGCATTTTCCAGAATGGGGATACCCGTCACCTCGCTCACGCCGCGTGCTATTTCCATACTCTGGTTGTACCCACGCTGCCGCTGTCGCTTTTTCTCCAGGGGGACAGGTTGCAGCCAGTCGATACCATCGAAAAAGCCCTCCCCGGCAAATTCCTCGGCGGTCATTTTCCCCATGAAATGCCCAATCTCGGGATGATTGTGGTATTTCAGGTCGTAGATGACGCGGCTCATCTCGGCCCCCGCCTCATAATAGAACAGTGCGGCGGCATGCTCGATGGGGATGCGCCCCCAGAATCGGCGTGCCATCTCATTGTCGAGCGGTGAAGTGGCATGGCTGGTCCGCGGCAGGTGCAAGTTGCACGAGAGGCACATCACCTCTTCGTCGATTGCCAGACGCTCGCCACACACCACGCAAACCTGTGGGGCAATCAGGTTGATGACCCGGTGCCAGAAACTAATCCTCCGTTCCATCGTCGGCAAACTCTTCTTCGAGGTCGTCCACGTCGGTCAGGCACTGTTTGATGATGTCGAAGGTGAACCCCCGTCCCAATGCCCAGCGCACCAACCGCCCGTTGGCCTCATATTCACTCAGTGCACCCAGTTGTTTCCTGCGGCTCTTCAGCATCGGGCGCAGCACGCTCAGGTATTCCTCGTCATCCACTTCGGCGAGCACCTTCTTGCTGATGTCGCTGTCGATGTGCTTGGCCCACAGCGCCTGCTCCACCTTGCGGCGGCCCCATTTGTTGTGCCTGATGCGGTCTTTCACAAACAGGCGGCAATACCGTTCGTCGTCGACAAACCGCTCCCGCACCAGATATTCCATGATACGTGCCTGCGTCTCGTCGGAGAGTTGCCATTTGCGCATCTTCTCTGTCATCTCGTGCGAGCAATGCTCCGACTGCGCACAGAGGGTGGTCAGTCGTGACAGGGCTTCTTGTTCGGTCGGTTGTCTCATGGTCTTGATGCTTTTAGATGTCTGGGTTTGTCAAACTGGTCGTCCAGCATGCTGACGTCCGTGTAGCCCATCTGTGTGAGCAGTCGGGCTGTCTCGTGAATGTGGATTGTGGAGCACTCAAAAAACAGATGTCCTCTGCTGCTGAGGTGCTGCCAGGCATACCGGGCGATGGCGCGGTAGAAGGTCTGAGGGTCTTCGTCGCTGACAAACAGTGCCTCTGCCGGCTCATGGCGCAGCACGTTGGGGTGCATGGTGGCGCGCTCGCTGAGGGTCACATAGGGAGGATTCGACACGACGACGTCCCATGTGCGGTCATCGTGGGGCGGCTGCAGGATGTCGGTCTGCTCCAGCGTCACCTTGGCATTCAGCGTTTCCGCATTCTGGCTTGCCACCTCGAGCGCTTTTGCCGAGATGTCCCAGGCAGTCACCTGACTGTCAGGCAATTCCAGAGCCAGTGTGACAGCAATGCATCCGCTGCCCGTGCCGATGTCGAGCACCGACAGTGGCCCTTTCCCCTGTATGGTCTGGATTACCCATTGGCAGAGCAATTCGGTCTCGGGACGGGGAATGAGCACGCCAGGTTCCACGTGGAACTCACGGCCGTAGAACTGCTCCTCTCCCAGCACGTATTGCACCGGCTCATTGCTCAGCAACCGCTCCGCCATGCTGTGCAACAGGACCGTCTGTTGCGCTGTCAGGCCGTTGAAGCCATCACACAGCAGGTCGGTCAGGCTGAGTCCGAAGCATTTCTCCGCCATCAGACGGACAATGGCCTTGGCCTCACCTTCGTCGTACAGGGCAGCCAGTCGGGTACAGAGGTCACGATAGGTCGTTTTTTCCATTCCTCACTCGTGAAAGTTGAAACATCTTTTTCTGTTTTGAACTGCAAAAATACGATTTTTCAGCAGAAAATCCAATTTTTTCATCCCACACCATTCGAAAAACAGCAAATCTGGCCGTTTCTCTATTTTTTTTCCTACCTTTGCAGTGCCACCATAACAAATCTCTGTTCTCACGGTGGTTCTTGTCGTAAGTAGGTGTCGGAAATCAGACATGAGCACCTGCCAATGAATATTATACCGCTATTTTTGAATTCGTACTTAGCAACAAATACATGAGACTATGGATAATTTGAAAAAAGACTTTGCACAGCGACTTTTGAAAATCAAAGCAATCAAATTGCAGCCCAACAACCCCTTCACATGGGCATCGGGCTGGAAATCACCCTTTTATTGCGACAACCGCAAGACCCTCTCATATCCCGAACTGCGCAACTTTGTGAAACTGGAACTGACACACGCTGTTCTGGAGCATTTCCCCGAGGCAGAAGCCATTGCCGGTGTCGCTACAGGAGCCATCCCACAGGGAGCACTGGTGGCCGATGCGCTCAACCTGCCTTTCGTTTATATCCGCAACAAGCCCAAAGACCATGGACTGGAAAATCTGATTGAGGGCGAACTGCGCCCAGGCATGAAAGTGGTGGTGGTGGAAGACCTGATTTCCACTGGCGGAAGCAGTCTGAAGGCCGTGGAGGCCATTCGCCAGAATGCTTGCGAGGTCATCGGCATGGTGGCATCCTATACTTACGGTTTCCCCGTGGCCAAGGAGGCTTTCGAGAAGGCCAATGTGAAGTTGGTCACCCTGACCGACTATGAGCATGTGGTGGCTCAGGCCCTGGAGACAGGCTACATCAACGAGGAGGACGTCAATCTCCTCAACGACTGGCGCAAAGACCCATCAGTCTGGGAAGGATAGCATGGAGTATTTCCGGGTTTCCCCGGATTATCCGGAATCTCCGGAATCTCCGGAACCTCCGGAAAACCCTATAAAATAGAAAAAAATGGAAACAAAATACGAAAGCAGTGTGAGGGAAATCCCCTACTCACAGCAAGCAGTTTACAATCGCCTGAGCGACTTGTCGCTCAGTGAGCAAGTGCGCGACCAATTGCCCGAGGACAAGCGCGAGGATATCACTTTCGATGGCGAGACCATCACCATGAGTGTGCCACCCGTGGGCAATGTATCTATCCGCATCTGTGATCGCGAGGAGCCCAAGACCATCAAATACGAGACGGTGGAGTCGCCCCTGCCCTTCAACCTCTGGGTGCAGTTGCTTCCCATCACGGAGAATTCCTGCAAAATGCGCCTCACCATCAAGGCCGACCTTAATCCTTTTGTCCGGGGCATGATTTCAAAACCCCTCCAGGCGGGTCTTGAGAAACTGGCCGACGCCATCGCCTCAGGAACCTACGAATGACTCTTACCTCTCACCCCTCACCTCTCACCCCTTACCCCTCACCTCTATTCTTATTTATCATGGCAACAAAACTTTGGGAGAAAAATTATGAAATGACAGCCGAGATAGAACGCTTCACGGTAGGACGCGACCGCGAGATGGATCTCTATCTGGCCAAATACGACGTGCTGGGCTCCATGGCCCACATCACCATGCTGCAGAGCATCGGACTGCTGGAGGCCAGCGAACTGGAGCAGTTGCTTGCCGCCCTGCGCGACATATATGCCCTCTGCGAGCGTGGCGAATTCGTCATCGAGGAGGGTGTGGAAGATGTCCACTCCCAAGTGGAACTGATGCTTACCCGCCGGCTGGGCGATATGGGCAAGAAAATCCATAGCGGGCGCTCTCGCAACGATCAGGTGCTGGTGGACCTGAAACTCTTCACCCGTGAGCAACTGAAAGACATTGCCGGTGACGTGAAGACACTCTTCGATGAACTCATCGCGAAGAGCGACCAATATAAGGACGTGCTGATGCCCGGCTATACGCATCTGCAAATCGCCATGCCCAGTTCGTTCGGACTGTGGTTTGGTGCCTATGCCGAGAGTCTGGCCGACGATATGCTCTTCCTTCAGGCAGCCTGGCGGATGACCAACCGCAATCCCCTGGGCAGTGCCGCCGGCTATGGCAGTTCGTTCCCCCTCGACCGCTCGATGACCACTCGCCTGCTGGGCTTCGACTCGATGGACTACAACGTGGTCTATGCGCAGATGGGGCGAGGGAAGACCGAGCGCAACGTGGCTTTTGCCATGGCCACCATCGCCGGCACCCTGGCCAAACTGGCTTTCGACGCCTGCCTGTTCAACAGTCAGAATTTCTCTTTCGTGCGACTGCCCAAGGAATGTACCACAGGCAGCAGCATCATGCCTCACAAGAAAAATCCAGATGTCTTCGAACTGATACGCGCCAAGTGCAACAAGTTGCAGGCTCTGCCGCAGCAGGTGACACTCATCATGAACAATCTGCCTTGCGGCTATTTCCGTGACTTGCAGATTATCAAGGAGGTGTTCCTGCCCGCTTTCGACGAACTGAAAGACTGCCTGCACATGGCGGCCTACATTATCAACCGCATGGCGGTGAACGAGCATATACTCGACAACCCCCTCTACGACACCATCTTCTCTGTCGAAGAGGTCAACCGCCTGGCAGCGGCGGGCATGCCCTTCCGCGATGCTTACAAGAAAGTGGGACTGGACATCGAGGCCGGGAATTTCACTCCCGACAAGCAATTGCATCACACGCACGAGGGAAGTATCGGCAACTTGTGCAACGACCGTATTTCGGAGTTGATGGATGGCATTCTGAGCGAATTCCACTTCGAGGGTGTGGCAGAGGCAGAACGCAAACTCCTGGCAAGATGAGGAAACTGATTTCTTTGTTGTTTGCTGTAGCATTGCTGCTGACGGCCTGTGGTGACACCACCAACGAATTCACAATAGGCACCTGCTATTTCGTGTTCGACAACAGCATTCATCAGGATGCCACACTCGCCGGCGCCATGAACCCCAATGCCCCGGGCATATTCTGCCAAGTCAAGAAAAACGTGCGTGGGGGTGCCACTTATTTTGATTTTAAAGACAATGCGGGCGTGAGCAGCAGTAAGATACAAAATGCCATCGATGACCGCCGCACGGTCATCCTGGGTTACAACAACGGACTGATTGTAGGGTTCAGTGCCCTCAACTCACCAGCCACATTCTATGCCTTCGACCTGGAATGCCCCAATTGTTTTGACCCCAACAGCATACCGATGCGCAGCAGGCCACTCTCCATGACCACGAGCGGGCAGGCCGTCTGTGGTGTCTGTCACCGGACATACGATCTCAACAACAATGGTTTCATCGTATCCGGCGACCCGGGTGATAAACTCACTCGCTACCGTGCCACCACTACCGGTCCCTTCGGTGTGCTCTCAGTGCATTGAGGGGACAAGGTACGAGTTAACAAGTAGACGAGTGGACAAGGAATTTAGTAGACAAGGAATTTAGTAGACAAGGAAACAAGTAGACGAGTAGACAAGTTGTTAGTCATGGTACTACCTTGTCCACTCGTCTACTTGTCTACTCGTCCACTATAACCTTGTCCACTATAACCTTGTCCACTAGAACCTCGTCAACTATTACCTTGTCTACTCGTCTACTTGTCCACTTGTCCACTCGTCCACTAGAACCTCGTCAACTATTACCTTGTCTACTCGTCTACTTGTTTCCTTGTCTACTCGTCCACTAGAACCCTCAATACGGAGAAATATTATTCAGTTCCTCCAGTTTTCGCTCTTCGACAGGTTGGTGGAGCAGGCGGAGCAGTTCCTGACCGTCATACTGCTGCTTGGGCAGGAAAGCATCCGAGTGCATGTATTTGAGCAGTGAGATGTAGAACTGTTTTCCCTCCACGCGCGCGGCAGCCTTCTCCAAGTCGCACATACACACCAGCAACCGTCCCTTCCCCACAGCAAACTCAAACACCAATCCTAATTTGTGATTGCGCTCAATATTGTCTATCACCTGCACGATGGGCAAGTAGTCGTGTGGCAGATTGTCGAGAATCATCGGACTGCTGGCCTTCACCACGGGAAACCATTGCCAGTTGGTGTGCATCTCGGTCGGGAAATCAGCAAACAAAGGATGTTCGGGCCTCGTGAGGATGCCCAGTGTGCCCGGCGACACCGGACGGTGATTGTTCTCGCTGATGGTCTTGAACATGCGGTAGTTCCAGTAGTCTGTCTGGAATAGTCCGCCCACCACCTGACTGCTGAATTCCGTGGTGTCGGGCATCCACAGCACGCTGGCTCCACGCTTGAGCTGTTTCATCACTTTCTTGTCCAACTGTTTCGTCACGATGATGCCCTTTTTCAATGGCTCTACTTGCTCGTTGCCGGGATAGACCCAGATGGCGTAACTGTTGTCAAATTCACCCTGCGAGGCGTTGATAAAAGCCGACAGTTTCAGTGTCATTCTCATTGGATGGTCAATGCCCTTGAAGTCCATCGAGATGTCGCCGATATCTACCAGACCATGACATTGACTGGGGATGTCGAACTCGCCATTTCGATATATCTTTTCGTGCTCGTCCATAAGCACCCATTCCATTTTGCCCGATAGCCACTGCGTGTCGCCCTGGCCCGAACCATAGTTGAATAGTTTCACGTGGCCGCGCATGGTCTCATCGGTGGTATAGCAGAAGCGGTCGGTCTCCAACAGTGGTACCACCTCGGCACAGAACGACCGCCAGGTGCCGCCCCCATTGTTCTCACGCATGAAAGGTTTCTCGTCCATCAGGGCGTCGAGCACTCCCACATAGGCACTGCCCTGTCCCGGGTAGTCCTGCAAGTCGAGCAACTGGAAACCGGCCATGTTGGGCGTGCGCATATCCATTTCGATGTCGGCCTTGTAGAGTTGCAGGCTCCACAGTCCCGACGCGCGGTGGAAGTCCTTGGCCTGCGAGGCCAGTCCCGCCTGCACCAGCCGCTTGTAAAACACCTGCATGTTGTAGGGATAGAGCACGCCAGTGTATTTGCGGATTTCGTCGAAGTCAGGATAGGTCTGGAACTGCGCCGTCTCGTGACTGATGACCGGCACGGTGGATTTTGCGCAAGCCTTCTCGAAATTCATCATGGTGTTGGGCGGGAGATGATTGATCATGCCACCGTCGTAGGTGTCGGCAAAGGAGAACGAGCCACGGGTGTGGGTGTCGAAAGTGCCCCACTCCTCGCCGCCCACACGGCAGGTGGTGAAATAGTCCATGCCGGGCTTCACGCCCTGATATCCCAGATAGTAGTTGGAGCCGAAAGTGAACAGTTTGTGGGGTGCCATCAGGCGGAAGTCGGCCACGAACGAGGCCATCTTGTCGATGGAGCCCCAGAGTTCGTTGCCCAATGCGAACATCACAAACGACGGATGGTGGCCGTAGGTGCGGATGATGTGCTCACCCTCCTTGTGCAGGAATGTCATCAGCCGTGTGTCGTCCTCTTTGAAGTCGCCCCAGAAAGGCAGTTCGGGCTGCAGGTAGATGCCCAGACGGTCGGCGGCCACAAAAGCGGCCTCCGGCGGGCACCACGAATGGAAACGCACATGATTGATGCCATAACTGCGGCATTTGCCCAGATAGTCCATCCACTCCTCCACAAGCATCGGCACATGGGCTTTCAGGGGAAACACGCAGGCGTCGTGCTTGCCGCGGAGGAAGGCCTCACGGCCGTTCACCACAAAATGATGGTCGTCGACCACAAACTTGACGATGCCAAATGGTTTCACCACCTGATCCTGTCCGTCGAGAGTCACTTCCAGGGTGTAGAGCGAGGGGGTGAATTCATCCCACATCCTCGGCTCCACCACTTGCAGACTGACATGATAGCGGCCGTCGGCCTCAGCGGAAAAAGTTCCCTCCGACGTCACTTTCTCCTCGTCGCCGCACCATGCCCCCACCTTCAGTTTCATGGGTTTCCCTAGGCTTTCGCTCACCGACACGAAGACATCCACGTTGCCGGTGGCAGGGTCGGTCTGTATTTCCACATCGCTGATATGCCGACGGGGTGTCGTTTCCAGACAAAACTCACCGATAATGCCGTTCCAGTTGGTCTGTGTGTCTTCGGTATAGGCATGTGAGTTGCTGAGCAGTTGTGGCGGCACGCTCTCGCCGTTGTCCACGACGATGGACAGGCGGTGACTGCCAGGAGTGAGCCATTGGGTGAGGTCGTAGCGCTGTGCAGTGCTGATGTCATCGCTCTCGCCCGCTTTCTTGCCATCCACATAGACCATGGTGGGTTTGGTGCGCTCCATCATCAGCGTCACGCACTTGTTTTTCCATTCGTCGGGGATGGTCACCTCGCGGCTATAGACGGCTTTCCCCACAAATGCATGCAGTCGGGTGAGGTGGGTGGTCTCGTCTGTGGTTTGCGGCGGGTTGCCCAATTGATTGGTGTCGGTGGTACCGGGCAGCGTGGCTGTTAGTGGCATGTCGGCACTTGTCACCGCGGTTTCCACGGATGCCGGACTCAGCCATACGCCCCACTTCCCGTCCAAGTCTATACGCGACCGGTAAGGGTTCACCCCTTCTGCCCAGCCGATGACGGTAATCATCAAACAGAATGCTATTGCTATCGCTTTTTTCATTGTAGTGAGTATTTATTTCGGAGTATTCTGGATTTTCTGGATTTTCTGATTATTCGGAATATTCTGATTATTCTGAATTTTCTGATTATCCATCTTCATAGTGCCGTTGAGCAATACGTTTCTGCGTATCATCAGATGCTGGCCTGCTTGCATTGCATGAGAGCAGGCAAGTGGCAGCAGCCAGAATGAGGGAGGTTAATAGATGATTCATAGTTTTCAAAGGCAATATAGACACACTTTCGGGGACACTACCTTATGCTTTCTTCTTCCACCCCACCTCTGTCACCCCAGGGAGAGGAGAGTGGCTGGTCTCTGTATTCTTCTCCCAAGGGAGTGATGTCATGATGCAATCCAAGCCATGTTAATAGAACATGGACTTCCAGATGTGGCGGTGATCCTCTTTTTTGAGGGATGAGCATTCCTCTTTGTGGTTTTTTGGCCAGTATTTCTCAATGCATTTTACAAGATTGATGGCGTGGCTTGCTTTTAAAAGGACAAGGTCGCCAGCCTTGGCTATGGTATGGACTTTGTCTAACAATAACTCAACGTTGTCGAAAGATTCCACCTTTTTGGTCTGACTGATGGTGGATTTTCCGACAGCCTTTTTCGTTTTCAATCCGACAGTATAAATAGTCTCAAACTTGGACTTGGCCAAATACTCTATCACTTCCTGGTGAGAGGCTTCTGTCAATTCGCCAGCCTCTTCTATATCTCCCATAATCGCTATACGACGTCCCTTTACAGGTATGAGGTCACAGGTGCTCACAGCAGACTCGACCGATTTTGGAACAGCGTTGAAACAGTCGGCATACACAAGTACCCCATCCTCTGAGGTAAATACATTCTGCCTGACCCCTGTAGTGCGATACTGGGCCAGTCCCTCAACAGCCTTAGATGGTGAAACCCCTGTCTCAACACCAGCAGCGAATGCGCTGATGGCACACATGACATTATGAGTGGCGAACACATCGTGAAGCCTGACATTATACCGCTCATTGCTTTTTGAAATGATTACATCAAATGTCAGCCCATGCTCATCCGTCTTGATGTTTTCAGCATAATAATCAGCATTCTGGCTCTTTGTTGAGACTGTAACGGCTTTTCTCCCGTTTAACAGGTCGAAACGGTCGAACTCATCCATGTTGACAACCACTTTTCCATCAGGAGTCATGTTCTGAGTGATTGTACATGTGTTTTCGACAATTTTCTCATAACTGCCGAACACCTCAAAATGGGCTTTGTCTATTGACGTAATCACCACTAATTCTGGTGACAGCATATAGGAAAAATGCTTTCCTCCCTCTAGAAAGTTTTCTGCCACTTCTTGAAGTAAAATCTCTGTGTCCTTGGGGAAATGTTGCACATTATGCACAATGACATCTTTGGAATTCTCACTTCTTAGGGAATAATATGTCTTATAAGTAGTCTTAAATACGATGCCAATCATATCCTTGGTAGTGGTCTTGCCGATACTACCAGTGACAGCAACCACTCTTGTGTCAGGAAACAAATCTCTGTAGTACCTACATAATTTATCGACAACATCCTTGGGATTGCTGCAGACCATGCAGGGGTAGTCTTTGTAGTCTTTGTTGGTAATCAAAAGTGCAGCCCCCTTCCTTATCATCGACCTGGCCTCTTTGTCGTTTGTCACATACGCAGCACTATTCTTGAACATAAAAATAGGTTCGGTTAAACAGACAAAAGGGATGATAGTGTTTTTGATGTTCTCCGCCTTGTCGTTCAACTTTACGGTTTTGTCGTTTAAATAATGATAAAAGAAGTCGATAGACTTGTATTTCTCTGGGCATTTGATACGTCTTACAGTATTAACAAACCCCAATGAGATATTTCTAATAATTTTTTTTGCTGCTTTCATAAATTATGGATAGTTGGCAATGTGCATTGATAATGAACTGCAAAAGTAAATAAATTATTTACAATCAACAAAAAATCGAATGATTTATCGAACCAACACTTAAACTTGGATGATATATTCTTCCAGGGCACGTTTCTCGATGGAGAACGACATTCCCACCTTTACGATGCGCCGGCCGTCGGTGGCGTAGCGTTGGGCATAGCCACGACTGTCAATCTGGTCGAGGGCCTCCTGTGCAGTGCCGTTGATTTTGAGTTCCATCACATAGATGGCGTCGGGCATGAACACCACCATGTCGGCGCGCCCGCGGGCGCATTTCACCTGCGTCTGGACATAGACGTTGAGCATCGAGAAAATCAGGTAGAATGTCCACTCGTAGAACCCCTCTGCCACCGTCACCTCCTCCAGTTTCTTCTTGAATCCCTCCACGTAGGGCAGTCCCTCAAGGTATGCCTGCAGTTCGCGCATGGCCAGGTCGGTGTCATCCTTGCGGAGGGCCCGCCAGAAACGCAATGCGAAACCTGCCCTCACACCTTCGGCACCCATTCCGGTGATGATGGGCATCAACCCCTTGGTGAAGCCCACTCGCACCTCCTTGTTGGGTATGCCAAGGATATATTCCTGTGCCTCACGGTCGTAGCCTTTGATAGTGAGATAACCGCTCTGATAGAGCAGTGGCAATGCATCCATCATGTTTTCCGTGGGTTGGTCGAAAGCGTCAGAGGAAACGTGCAGGTCGTCTATTTTTGTGATGTCCGTGTGGAACTGCTGCATCTGTCGGAGCAGATAGAATGGTGTGCCACTCTCAAACCACCAGTTGCGCAGTTCACGTTGGTTGAATGCCTTCATTAGGCTGAAGGGGTTGTAGATATCTGGCGAGTTGCGCGAGAATCGGTATCCGTCGTATGTGTCGCGTAGCATTTTCCGCATCTCCTGTGGTGACACCTCGTACTCCTCGGCCAGTCGTGCCACGTCGGGCTGCATCTGTGTGTCAATTTCCTCGCCCGTAATTCCGCAGATGGCAGCAAAGTCTATATCAAGCGAGATGTTGGTGATATTGTTGAGAGTGGAGAAGATACTCAGTTGCGAGAATTTGGTGATGCCCGTGATGAAACAGAAACGGATCATTGCCTCACGCGCCTTCAGACATTGATAGAATTCCTGCATCACGCGTCGGAACGCGGGCAGCAGTTCCTCCTCATGGAGCACATCCAGCAGCGGTGCGTCATACTCGTCGATGACCACCACCACCTGTTCGCCAGTCTGCTCGTAGGCACGGCGGATAAGTCCACTGAACACGGCTCCGGGGGTGGTCTCGATGGGGTTAGTGCCATATA
>Ga0247611_10002014_pt1 | contig 34443 bp, 38 predicted proteins | sample 177DNAGHGhighgp2_FD_192422 | JGI IMG/M metagenome (GOLD analysis project Ga0247611, IMG submission 192422) | Sheep rumen microbial communities from Palmerston North, Manawatu-Wanganui, New Zealand - 1770 DNA GHGhigh gp2 | ecosystem: Host-associated > Mammals > Digestive system > Stomach > Rumen... | reverse complement strand
GCGCAAATGTCGCCGGTTGTTTTATAAAAAAATATGGGAACAGATTAGATGCGAAAATTTTTAATCGGATTTTTGGGAATTATGGTGTGCGTCGGTGTGCGCGCCGAAGACTTGGTTGACGATACATCCGATCCATTGTTTCTGACGGCGCGTGGTCGTTTGTTGTCACGCACGATTTTTGATTACTTTGAAAACGGTTTGCGTGCGGGTCAGTATTTGAACTATGGCGTTGTCGATGGTTTGGTTGTTGGTGGAAATTTTTATTATCAACGTGATTTTGACGGGGATGAAAGTGGTTTTTCAAGTGTGGATTTGAACGCGCTTTATCGTATTGCGAATTCGGCGGATAATCATCTGATTTATGATATGTTGGGTGGTGTAAAGTTTGGTGGTTCGCATAGGTTGCGTTCGCCCGATTTTGCGGATTCGGTTTATTACCTTGGGTTCCGGTTCGGTCAGCAATATGAACATGTGACACTTGCCGCGACCGTAAAGTCCAGTTGGATTTTTAATAATGAACATGGAATTGCGTTTATTGATTTTTCGCCGGATTTATATTTGCGTGTGACGGCGGATTGGCGGGTTGGTGTCGGTGCAACTTTGCGCAAGGCGACCGATAAATGTTATGACGAAGAAACCGTTGGCGGACGCATTGTTCGGCAATATGGCCGAACGCAATATGTTGGGCATTTCGATTATTCGTTTGAATCGGAAAAGTTTACGACCGGACTAAAAATAAATATCTTGTTCTAACTTTCGGAATCTTTATTTGCACGGGCGCGCAATGCGTTCCAGTATTCAAGACGCTTTTTAATTTCGCGTTCGAATCCGCGTTCGATTGGGTGATAGAAACTTTGGCGTTGCATACTTTCGGGAAAACAATTTTGACCACTGCATCCAGATTCCGTGTCCGGGTCATAAATATAACCTTTGCCGTATCCCATTTCCCGCATCATTTTTGTTGGCGCATTCAAAATGTTTTTTGGTGGCATAAGGTTTGATGTTTGTTTCGCCACCGCATAAGATGCCATTTTCGCGCGGTCAACCGAAACACTTTTCGGTGCCGTCCCAAGATAGATTACAAGTTCGGTCAGTGCAAGGTCGCCTTCGGGACTGCCCATGCGTTCGTAAACCTGCCATGCGGCAAGGGCAATTTGCATCGCGTTCGGGTCGGCAAGGCCAACATCTTCCATTGCGAATCTTGTCAGACGGCGGAAAATGTACATTGGGTCTTGGCCCGCGGTCATCATGCGCGCAACCCAATAAAGCGCCGCGTCTGTATCACTTGCGCGCAATGATTTATGCACGGCGGAAATCATATTGTAATGTTCATCGCCGGTTTTGTCCGAAAGCGGTGCACGCTTTTGAATCACGTTATCAAGTTCATCGGGGCCAAGGTTTTTTTTGAATTTTGCGTTTACCAGGTATTCAACCGTGTTTAGCAAGAATCGCGCATCGCCATCGGAAATTTCCGCAAGGTGTTTTTTTGCATCCGCGCTTAGCGGTAATTTTTTGCCGATAAATTTTTCCGCACGGTCAATGAGTGTCGCCAAATCCGCCGTATTCAGTGGTTCCAAAACACCGATGTGGCAACGCGATAACAACGCATTATTCAAATTGAAACTTGGGTTTTCGGTGGTTGCGCCAATAAAGACAACGGTGCCGTCTTCCAAATATGGCAGTAATGTATCCTGTTGCGTTTTGTTGAATCGATGAATTTCGTCGATGAACAAAAGTGTCCCGCGCCCCAGGGCTGAATTGGTGCGTGCAACCTCCATCGTTTTCTTTATGTCCGCCGTGCCGGAAAAAACCGCAGACATCGGAACAAAATCCATATCAACCGAATTTGCCAGTGCACGCGCAATTGTGGTTTTTCCGCATCCCGGCGGCCCCCACAGCAACAGGTTCGAAAGTTTGTGCGCCGCAACCATGCGGCGGACAATGCCGTTTTCGCCAAGCAGTGCCGTTTGGCCCACGACATCGTCAATCGTGTTCGGACGCATTAAATCGGCAAGTGGACGTGAATTATTCTGCATTTTCTTCTTCTTTATTTTATGGTATAATCATAGAAAATAAACATTTGATTGGCAATATATAAAATATAGGGGAAACATTATGCACATTTTTGTAAATGTTGATGATAAACGGTGGAAAAAATATGATATCGATTTTGAAAAAATCGCCAATGCCGCGGTGACCGCTGTATACAAGAATTCAGAAGTGTCGATTACATTGGTAAATGATGCGGAAATAAAGAAAATAAATAAAAAATATCGCGGAATAAACAAACCGACAAATGTGCTATCTTTTGAACTGGACGATGATGTGTTGTTGGGCGATATTTTTATATCGTTGGATACCGTTCGACGTGAAGCAAAATCAGAAAATATATCGGTGGCGGAACATACGGCGCATATGATTGTGCATGGTGTTTTGCATCTTTTGGGATATGATCATTTGAACGACAAAGATGCGGAAAAAATGGAAAAAAAGGAAACAGCCATACTAAAAAAATTGGGATATAAAAATCCCTATACGGCGGAATCCGGCGTATGCAACGATGAATCGTGTTGCCCCGGTGGAAAATTTGTTGTTGGGTTAAAAAAGTTCTTTCGTGGTGCGTTTGGTCGAACAATAGTTTATTCGTTGTGTGCGGTGGTGGCAAGTTTTGGGTTTGCGCCATTTAATTTTTGGTGGGCGACGGTGATTGGTATTGGGGGCGCGTATTTATTATCATTGAAAAATTTAGTTGGTGTTTCGGCATGGCGAAAATTTTGGCGGGTTTTCCCGTTTGGTGCGGTTTATGCAATCGCTATGTTTTGGTGGGTGTTGAACAGTATTTATGTTGTGCCAGAATTAGCAAGTCAATTTGCAATTTGGACGATTCCCGGAATTATTGGAATCGGTATTGTTGGTGGAATTGTTTTTACACCGCCATTTTTGGCAATTTCTTCTATACGGCTAAATCCGGCGTGTAGACCGTTTTTATTTGCTTCTGTTTGGACACTGATTTTATGGTTGCGTGAATGGTTGTTTACTGGATTTCCGTGGAATCCGATTGCGAATATATCGTTGCAAAATTTATATGTTGCAAATTCAATGTCACTTTATGGTGCGTTGGGACTTACCTTTGTGATTATTGGTGTTATTGCGGCGGTTTGTGAAATTATAAAAAACAGGCGTGATGGATTAAATTGGTTCGTGTTGCTATGTTTTTTGATGTTTGGTGTGGTTGGGATTTTGTATGGCCGGCGGAATATAACCCTTGTTCAAAATAGTTGTGATGTCTTGCCGCGGCCGGTTATAAGGATTGTGCAACCGGCGCAGAGCGCAATTCAAAAAGCAACATATTCGCGTGCGGCGGCGTTGCAAAATGCGAATCATAATATAAATGTAATGACCGAAATTGCGTCGTCCGAAGGCGAATATGATTTGGTTGTTTTCCCGGAAACAGCGTATCCTTTTGTTATGATGCCGGGTGATATTGTTTCAATGGCGCGGGTTTTAGATAAGCCGATGATTATCGGTGCAAATTATTTTGATGATGGGAAATTATATAATTCTATGTTGATGGTGAATCCGGATGCCACGGTTTCCGGCGTATACAGCAAATCGCACCTTGTGCCGTTTGGGGAATATCGGCCGTTTGGTGATTTGATTCCGACGCCGGGACAATTGACGGCGGGCGATGGTCCGGAATTGATAAAAATGAATCTTGGGGGCAAGAATTTTGTTTTTGCGCCCGCGATTTGTTATGAAGTTATTTTTTCTGATTCACTTATTCCGCGTGGAAAAATACCAAATGCAATTGTAAATATCACAAATGATAATTGGTTCGGAAAAACGCCGGGAACATATCAGCACCTTGGTATGGTGCGGCGGTATGCGATTGAATCAGGTGTGCCTATTGTGCGTGCAAATTATTCCGGTATAAGCGCGTTTGTTGCCGCCGACGGTAATGTCGAAGCGATGATTCCAATTGGTATTGCGGGGCATATTGATGGTACGGTTTGCGGCGCGCACAGAACGGCGTATCGGAGGTTTGGTCGTGATATGTGGATGATAATTATATTGGTCGTGTCGTGTTTGGGAACAATATGGATTGCGGGCGTGACACGGAAAAAATAAAAACTTATTTACGATAGTATTTCAAAATATAAATACGCACCGCGGACGACAGGTTCGTTCCGATGGTGCGCTTTTCATCGATTTCGTCAATGATTTTTGCAACTGGTTGTTTAGTTTTAAGGGCAATTTCGTGCAAGGCATCGACAAATTCTGATTCCAAAGAAAGGCTTGTTTGATGGCCCGATAAAGATATGGATATTTTTTTCATTTTCTAAATTTTTCCCCCGGCAAGGCATTCATAAATTGCGCGATAAATATCATTATATTTGCGCAATGTTTGAAGGCCAATGTTGTCCATCATTACGCATATTCCCGATGTGTCAAATGCAAACCAAAATAAATCATTTCGGCCAAATACGGTTTTGCCACGCATGGATGGGATGTTGGTCAATTCTTGATTGATTTGTAATATGTTTGGTATTGGGTGCGCGCGCCCGGTTTTGTATTCGTTGGGACCAAAGATATATCCGTTCCCAAGTTTAATTCCACCGCAAATTTGATAAAACTTTATAAATTCATTTGGTAACATCGCGGCACGAATCTTTTGCAAATTCATATTCAGAATCGTGATTTGTCCGGTCGGTGTGGCCGGTGCAAAAAATGCGCCATGTTGTTTCAAAGATTCAAGTAGTTGGTTCATGATTGATTGCGTCCCGTGTTCATTGTTGCGGCAAATTGACTAAGCCGGTCGGCCGTGGCGTTTCCGCCGTTACCACTTATTGTTGAATGTATCGGCAGGTAAATTTTCTTTTCAGGATTTGGCAACCATATTGTTTCATTTCCATATTGTTCGATGATAAATCGGTCAAGGTTTTGTGAATGTGGAAATGTGGCGCACATAAACATATTTTCAATGTCTAATTTGCCGCCCCAAATAAGTGGCGTGCGAAAACGAAATGACAGATTGTCCGGAATCGCACGTCCCATCAATAAATCCATAAATTCATCACGACTAAGGTTCATTAGTGCCAATTCTTGGACACAGTCCGACAACGAACGCATAAATTCATGACAAAGTTTTTTGTATTGTGCAAACCAATCAGATGGCACCGCGGAAATTTTTGGCTGTATCGGGGTGACCGGCATATCCGGCATTTTCATGTCAGATAATCTTTTTTCCGCGATTGATTGGTTCCATTGCATTATGATTTTCCAATGTATCCGGTTACGGTGCCGATGTATGTAGAAAACGCTTCGAATAATTCGGCATCATAATCGTCAGGTTTTATGTTTTTGTGTTCACTTACATATTTCACAAAATCAGCCGTATTGTCAAATGTTATAATTAAATCGTCACTCCGTTGCACCGGTTCGGTCGGTTCAATTATAAATCCACGCAGTTTAATATCGTTTGCCGTTTCGCCCAGTGTATCATCAAATATCGTGACCAGTGTTTGAATTGATTCGACCATTGTGTTCGGTGATGCCTTGGTTGCGATAATCCACATAGATTGGTCGTATGCGATGGCCACAACCGGATTTTGCAACTTTCCGATTCGGTCGCATTTTTTAATGATGTATTCACCGCTTTCAAGTGCAGTTCGAATTTCAGTCGAATTTGTGTTTTGGGCCGGTTGTGGTGTCGCCACAGGTTTGGGCGTTTGTTGCAGTGGTGGGGTTGGAATTGTTGCAGTCTGCCTTTGGACGGGCGGGCGCAGTCCCATTGGTGACATTGGTCGCGGCGTCAAAGATATTGCGGGCGCAGGGCGGGGGGTGAAGGTTTGTTCTGTTTTATATTCCGCCTTTGGTTTTGCCGGGGCGGGGGTTGGTTGAATCACGGGTTGTTGTGGCACGATTACAATGTTTGATTTTTGTGGCATTGTTGATGTTGTATCTTTTACGCGTTTTGTCCGTGGGCGGACAATCAAGTACAATCCGATTAGGCCGATAAAAAGTGCCGCGATTAGTGAAATATAAAAGTCCGGTTTTATTTCTGAACGGTTCGCCTGAAGCGTGCCAAGGTATTCCCAATGTGCCGCCGACAGCATATCGAAACCGTAATTTGTATTCATCCAAAGGGTTGTTATAAGCGTAATTGACAACAACCATAAAATGCCCAATAAAAATTTTTCAAAAAATCTTTTCATAGCGTTTAAATTATATCACAATTGTGATAAAGTAAAAAGTGTTATGATGAATTTGAATTATCTTTTTGATGATATCCATGAAATGCAGGCGTGTTGGGTTGAAGATTGTGCAACCGATGCGGCGGATTTGGCGGCGGCGGCGGACACCGTGTTGGAAAGTGGTGTGTCATTGATATCGGTACCTTGTGGGGCGACCGGTGAAATTTGGCCGTGGGTTGAAAAAAATAATATCAAAATTGTAAATCGTTTTAATTTTGTTATTGATAAAGATGTGATTGATGCGGTGTCGGAATTGTCGCGGTCTTTGACAGGTGTGTTCAAGTCCGGTGCGGTCGGTGCCCAGGTTTTTGTTCATGTGTCGGATTTGTTGCAATTTTGCGATGCGATGAAACCCGTGCGAAATGATTTGTTCTTTGACAAGACTTTTTCGGTTGCGATTGATATCGATGAAATGCGCGGGGGGACGTGGTCGGCGGTGTTTGATTCGCTGCGCGAAATTGCGCCCGATGCGATTTTGATAACGGCACATGGCGATTCGTTTGATGCAAATTCTGATTTCGTTGGAATTGTTTTCGATATGCTAAATAATTGGAATTTAAAATCAGATTTGCATTTGTGGTTTGGAAAAAACATGTTCCGCGTAAGTCAGGTTTTACGCCTTTGTGAAAAAATTCAACCGGATTTAGTTTCGAATGTGCGTGTGTTTATCGGCGCGTAAGGATGATATATTTTGGTTCGGCGGTGCCGGCCATATTCTTTTTTTGATAACGGGTTTGGACAATGTCGTGTGGCAAATTCGTTTCGCAAAGGTTCGTGTTTTTTACCTGATTCAAAATCCAATCATAGTATTCCCAATGGTCTGTGCCGATTATAATTTTACCGTCCGTCGCCAAATTTTTTGATAATAGATTCAGGAAATCCGCGTTTAGCAGTCGGCGTTTTTCGTGTCGTGCCTTGGGCCAGGGGTCGGGGTGCAAAATCCAGATTTCATCGAAACCGTAATTGCCGTCGTTCAAAACGATTCGCACATCGTCCGGAAAAATTCGTATGTTTTTATATTCGTCCAATACCGCGCCATTTTCATCGCAAATGCCAGAGAGCAGGGCGGCAACGCCGTTCATAAACGGTTCCGCGCCAAGTATTACACTCGTCGGGTTTGCAATGGCCAATTCACGCACGTGTTCGCCCGAACCGAAACCGATTTCAAGTATATCGATTTTTTCATCCGCGCGCGGGCAAAGCGCCGGCAAGGTGTCACGAACCAGTGATTCTTTGCGGGCGGATAATTTTTTGCCGTGGCGGCGACCAAATGTTCTTATTTCTTGTTTTTCCATATATTTAGTATAAAATGCAAATGTTAAAAACACAAGGATTTGATTATGAGAACGGGTTTATCGGAAGATTTAATCGCACGCGTTTTGGGTGGCGCGCCCAAATATACACTTGCGGAGTTAGAGGAAAAATTCCCGCCACGCAATTTGCCGGATGGCGCGATGGTGACGCGTTTCGCCCCCAGTCCCACGGGGTATATGCACCTTGGTGGGCTTTATCAGGCGTTGATAGATTCGCATCTTGCGGCGCAATCTGGCGGGGTTTTTATGTTGCGTATAGAAGATACTGATACCAAGCGAGAGGTTGCAGATGCGGTAAAACTTATTGTTGATTCGCTTTATAAATTTGGAATTGGGTACAATAGTGACGAAAAGTATGGACCATATTACCAATCGCAACGACGTGATATTTATCATTCGGTGGCGGCGGAATTGTTGCGTGATGGTCGGGCATATCCGTGCTTTTTGACGGCGGATGATTTGGAACAAATCCGTAGTCAACAATCGGCGGCGGGCTTTGCCACCGGCGTATACGGCGAATTTGCGCGTGACCGGGATATTACACCCGACGAAATCAAAAAACATTTGGATAATGGCGAAGTACCGACGATTCGGCTGTATTCAACCGGTGACCCGGCGAAAAGAATTTTCTGTAAAGATGCGGTGCGTGGGTCAATTGGGTTCCCGGAAAATAATGAAGATATTGTGCTAATTAAATCAAATGATGGTTTGCCGACATATCATTTTGCGCATTTGTGTGATGACCATTTTATGCGGACAACACATGTTATTCGTGGTGAAGAATGGTTGCCGTCGTTGCCGTTGCATACACAATTGTTTCGTATGATGGGGTGGCAACCGCCGATGTATATTCATACATCGACAATCGACAAAATTGATGAAGAAACGGGCAAGCAACGTAAACTTTCAAAACGTAAAGACCCAGAAAGTAATGTCGCATTCTTTTTGCGTGATGGTTGGCCGACGGATGCGGTGTTGGATTATTTGGGCAATATCGCGGCGTCTGGTTATGAAGATGCAAAGTTAAAAGGTATGGTAAAAAGTTTTGCAGAATATGAAATGAAACCGAAAAAAATTCCGATGTCGGGTGCGCTGTTCGATATGAAGAAATTGGAATGGTGGGCCAAAGAGTATATCGGCGCGATGACGGTTTCCGATTTGGTAAAATCTGTGGTGACATGGGCGAATGAATACGGTGACGAAAAACAAAAGAAACAGGTTGCCAATCAAGATTATTTGACGGCGGTTTTGGCCATTGAACGCGATAATCCACGGCGTATACGTAAAGATTTTATTACTTGGAAACAAACACTTGAAATCGAAGAATTTTTCTTTGACGAATTGTTTGTGCCGAATACGGAATATAAATATAATGCGGACGTGTTGCGCGCGTTTTTAGAAACGTTCGATATTGCCGATGACAAAGACGCGTGGTGGAATAAAATTGTCGAAATTGCCCAGAAATTCGGCGTAAAGAACGGTGATGTTGCGATGGATTTGCGTGTTGCACTTTCGGGGCGCACGAACACACCGGACCTTTATTCAATTATGCAGGTAATGGGTGGCGACCGCGTTGTAAAAAGGATAAAGGCATTATTATGACGGTGGTTAAAAATCGTAAAAATGTTCGAACGAAATTAAAAAGTGTGCGGCGTGATAAACATGCGTCGCGGTTGTTGCGGTGTCTGCGTGCGACGGGGCTTTTTCGATGGGAGCGCCGGTCAACGCATGGCGAAGAAGTGTTGAATATCCTAACGCATGGAATTGGTATTGGGCTTGCGATTGCGGGTTTAACATTGCTTGTGGTGTTCGCGGCAATTTACGGAAACGCTTGGTCGGTTGTGTCGTGTGCGATTTTTGGCGCAACAATGTTCACGCTTTATTTTGGTTCAACAATGTGCCATGCACTTATTGGGCGGCGCGGTGAATGCTTTTTTGAAGTGTGGGACAGTGTTGCCATCTATGCATTGATTGCCGGTACATACACGCCGTTTTTGTTGGTAAATTTGCGCGGCGGTTTGGGTTGGACGGTGTTCGGAATTTTGTGGGCGATTGTAATTTTTGGCGCAGCGGTCAAAATTCGTAATCCCCGGCAACAGCCCAAATGGGTTGTCGCGCTTTATTTGTTGATGGGGTGGACATTGATATTTATTTTGCCGATTATGTTGGCACGTGTGCCGGCGCGGGGATTGTGGTTTATCCTTGCCGGTGGGCTTTCATATTCGATTGGGGTGATATTTTACCTTTGGCGGAAATTAAAGTTTTCACATGCAATTTGGCATTTGTTTGTAATCGCCGGAACGGTGTGTTTTTTCTTTGCAGTTCTTTACGGTGCGATATTGGATGTTTAATCCCCTTTCACCCGGAAAGGGGAGGGCCACCAGCGGTGGCGGGGTATGGGTGTATTGGCGCGTTGCGCCACCACTACCCCACCGCGTTCCGCAGTCCCCCCCTTCGCCCGCGAAGGGGAATTGGTTGACTTTTCGATTCGGTTGTAATATAATGCGTTCGTTATGAAGCAATTTTTGTTTATTTTTACAGCTACAACCACAACGACCCCCGCGGGGGTACGGTAATTTCTATTTGCGTTTTTTATGGCGCACGAATATAATCAAACAGTTTGAAAATCTTACAATAAAAAAAGGAATTTATTATGTCATATCCAATTGAAATGATTAGGCACTCGTTGGCGCACGTGATGGCGGCGGCGGTGCAAAAACTGCACCCGGATGTAAAGTTCGCGGGTGGTCCGGCGATTGAAAATGGATTTTATTACGACTTTGATACGGATTATCGCTTTTCCGAAGAAGATTTTGAAAAAATTGAACGGGAAATGCGCGAATTGATTAAATCAAATGGTCGTTTTGAACAGAAAATCGTTGATTTGGACGAAGCGAAAAAAATCTTTGCGAATCAGCCATATAAAATGGAATGGTTGAATGAATACGATGCGGCGGGCGAAAAACTGTCGATTTATACTTTCCGCGATTTTACCGACCTGTGCCGTGGGCCGCATGTGGAAAGTTCCAAAGATTTGCCACGCGACGGTTTTAAGATTCGCAGTGTAGCCGGTGCGTACTGGAAGGGGGATTCGAAAAATAAAATGTTGCAACGTATCTATGTCGACGCGTTTGCAAGTAAAGAAGAATTGGATAACTTCCTTAAGATGCAAGAAGAAGCCGCAAAACGCGACCATAGGAAAATTGGAAAAGAAATGGACCTGTTCCATTTTGAACCGGAATATGCGCCGGGCGCGGTGTTTTGGCACGATAAAGGTTTTAAGATGTATCGTAAACTTATCGAATACATTCGTGCGCGCCAGGAAAAGGCGGGGTATATGGAAATTTCGACACCGTCGGTTATGGACCGGTCTTTGTGGGAACGGTCGGGCCATTGGGCAAAATATGGCGCGCATAATTATTCGGGAACAACCCAAGATGGTAAAACTTTCTGTGTAAAACCGATGTCTTGCCCGGGCGGAATGTTGGTGTTCGGTCAAGGGATAAAATCTTATAAAGATTTGCCGATGTATTTGGCAGAATTTGGCAAGGTCAATCGGTACGAGGCCGCAGGCGGGCTTTCCGGAATTTTGCGTGTTCGCGAATTTACCCAGGATGATGCGCATATTTTCTGTACCGAAGAACAACTTGAAGCAGAGGTTGTGAAAATCTTGCGCTTTATCAAGGATATTTATGGCAAGTTTGGGTTTGATAAAATTACAATGAAGTTGGCAACACGTCCATTGTCAGAGTTTCGTATCGGGTCTGATGAAGTGTGGGACCGCGCCGAAGGTGCGTTAAAACACGCGTTGGATGCAAATGGTATCGAATATGAAATTGCGGAAAATGACGCCGCGTTCTATGGACCAAAAATCGATAATTATTTGCGTGATTCAATGGGGCGCGTTTGGCAGTGCGGAACCGTGCAATTGGATATGAATTTGCCAGAACGATTCGATTTGTCATATATCGGGGAAGATGGCGAACGTCATCGTCCGGTTATGTTGCACCGCGCTATGCTTGGGTCAATTGAAAGATTTATGGGAATTTTGATTGAATCAACGGGGGGTAATTTGCCGTTATGGTTGTCGCCGGAACCGGTGGTTGTTGTGCCGATTTCTGAAAAATATCGCGAATATGCCGAAAGCGTTGTTGCGGATTTGCGTGCGGCGGGTGTGTATGCGCGGGGCGATTATCGCGATGAAAAAGTTAATTACAAGGTTCGCGAATTGTCTGTGGCGAAAACACCAATTGTTGCTGTCGTTGGTGAAAAAGAGGCGAACGATAAAACCGTGACCTTGCGCCGTTTGGGTGTGGAAAAGCAAGATGTTGTTCCGCTTGCGGATTTTGTGGCCCAGATGCAAGATGCGGTTAAATTGCCGTTATAGTGGCTAGTGTAAGTGTTAGTGGTTAGTGCCCGGTGGTTTTTTAACAACCGGGTCCAAAAAAAAGGAAAGGATATGAAAAAAATAATTTTAGTTTTTGTTATGTTGATGCCGGTTGTGTTGGGCGCGTGCACGCGGTCTTGCGAAACCGAACCGATTGTCGAACAAAATCATAAACTGATTGTGCCACCAAACTTTGGTGCGCGTCCCACAAAATAATTTGTTGATGTGTGACCACCCCGCCCTTGCGGCGGGGTCGGTAAGCACGAGTGGTATCACCACGAAGTGCGCACCGGGGGCGGGTAGAATGGTGGCAAGGAACCCGCCCCCGCATCGTGCAACGCAGTGCTTGCACTCTGCGGCCCCGCCGCAAGGGCGGGGCTTATGTAATCTGGAATTTGCCCCCCATTTTTATTTGCATACACACCCATGTAAAATAATTTTTGTGATATCGTTTTTTTATGATATAATATCCCATATCAAAGGGAGAAAAATATTATGAGTGATACAGAAGAATTAGAACTTTTAGATTTAAATGACGCCGATGATACGGTTGACGAAGGTTTGCCGGATGCGGTGCCTTTTGTCACGCCGCGGCCACATCGGCCTTGGTTGCTGCTGGCGATTGGGGTTGCGATAATCGTTTTGGCGGTCGTTATTATTGTCCGCGTGGTTAGCAATAATTCTTCATCTTCGATAGAGGTTGACCTTGGTGCGCCCGTTATGGTTGAAGAACGCGAACCGGAAATGATTATGCCCGCGCCGCGTCCAATGCCTGTGCCACAACCGGTACAGGTTCAACCGATGCCTGTGCAACAAATGCCGGTGGGTGATATGCGGCCCGCACCTGTGCCACAGCCCGTCCAGGTTGCACCGCAACCGGTTCAGGTTGTTCAGCCCGCACCGCAACCGGTGGAGGTTGCGCCACAACCGAATCAAAATGTTCGTGTTATCCAAGATAGAAAAGATGTGACATTTAATCCGGAACGCGCAACGGCAAGTCCAAAACCAATTCCGGCACCGGCGCAGAAGGAAGTTAAAACACCGGCAAAACCGAAACCGGCGCCAAAGCCCGCCGCGCAAAAGGTTGCAAATGGTGGTTGGTATGTGCAATTTGGTTCGTATGGCACACGCGCCGCCGCCGAAGCCGCCGAGAAAAAGATTCGCAACGGTCACCAGAATTTGTTCGCGGGCAAACAGTTCGTGATATTGGCTGCGGTATTGCCGAACGGAACAACGACATATCGTTTGCGTATTGCGTTCGCGAATTCAAATGATGCAAATGGGTTCTGTCGCAATGCAAAGTCCGATGGGCTTGATTGTTATGTCGCGAAATAGCAAGGTGAAAGGAGTTTGATATGTTTGGAAGATTGGGTTGGATGGAAATACTGGTTATTGTTTTGCTGTTGGTCATATTGTTTGGCCATGCAAAGATTCCGGGAATGATGCGGAACCTTGCCAATGGGTTAAAGGTTTTCAAGAAAGAAATGAAAACTGATGATAAAAAGGCGATTGCGGCGGATTCTAAATCCGCACCGAAAAAGAAACCGGTGCGACGCAAGGTGCAAAAAAAGAAATAAAATAAACGGGCGACACAATCGCCCGTTTTGTTTTTCGTATTTTTACTTTCTTTTTTCGTGTTCTTCTTGTTCTTCGATTGTCATGGTGGCAAGTGGTCGCGCCAGCATTCGTGAAAGTCCGATTTCATCGCCGGATATCACACTGTATCCAAATGTGCCGTTTTCGATTCGGTCAAGTGCGTTGTTTATTTTGGCAAGCAAGTTATTATCGCGTTCCGCCATGCGCAGTGTCATGGATGTTTCCTGTTCCGCGGTCGCGTTATCAGATTCATCGCCCGTAATCGAAGAATTTGCAACCGTTGTTGCGGTCACAGAATTCAGTGCCGCCGTATTTTGGCGTGTGATTTCTTCCTTTTGCGCCGTCAGTAAATGATAAAAATACGCCAAATGTTCCGGACACATATATGGTTCAGATTTTTTGGGTATGTATTTTGGTGGAAGTTCAATTGTTTTGTAATTTGTTTTTGACATATTTTATCCTTTTAATTCCGCAATCCATGCGGCCAATGTTTCTTCGTCCATAAGGCCGCTGCGTGCCTCTATTAATTCGCCGTTTTTGAATGCCAATACACTTGGAATTCCACGAATACCGAATTTTGCCGGTGTGCGTCTGTTTTCATCGTTGACTTCGAATTTAACAAAGTTCACATCGTGTATCTTTTCCGATGTTGATTCAAAGATTGGACCAAACATACGGCACGGTCCGCACCATGGCGCCCAAAAGTCAACAAGTGTTAATGCGCCGTCAATTAATTCAGTGAAATTTTCATCTGTGGCATGTTTTACCGACATATTTTTTCTCCTTTGCTGGTTGATATTTTGCACAAGTGTATTATAATTCGAACAAAATGCAAGGGAAAACGTAAAATGAATAAAATCATATACTTAGATGCCGCGGCAACCGCACAAAAACCGGATTGTGTCATTGATGCCGAAGTGGATTTTTTGCGAAATTCGTATGCCAATGCGGGGCGTGGAATTTGTGCGCGGGCGGTTGCGGTTGACGATATGGTTGGGGCCACGCGGCGGCGCGTTGCGGAATTTATAAATGCCGATGCGAATCAGGTTGTCTTTACATCGGGGGCGACGGACGGCCTAAATCGTGTTGTGAATATATTGACGCGGCAACCGGGATACGCGGAAATGTCAACATTTGCGGTGTCGGATCTTGACCATCATTCGGCGCGTTTGCCGTGGCAGGAGTTAATGTGTCTTGGTAAAATTCGCAAGATGTTTAAATGTGAATTGGACGAAAATTTTGATATAAACCCAAATTCTGTGCCAAAAACGGACTTTCTGGTCATAACCGCAATGTCAAATGTTTTGGGGCGGGCCCAGGATGTGCGTGCAATTATTGCCAGTGCGCGACGGAAAAATCCGGATGTTGTGACGATTGTTGATGCATCGCAATATGTTGTTCATGAAAAGATAGATGTAAAGGAATGGGACTGTGATTTCTTGGTGTTTTCGGGACATAAAATTGGTGCGGATACAGGCGTTGGAATTTTATATATCCGCGATTCTGAAAGATATTTCCCAGATAAATTTGGCGGTGGAATGGTGGCCAAGGTCACAGATACAGAATTAGGTTTATACACAAGTCCAGATAAGTGGGAGGCGGGCACATTACCACTTAGCCAGATTGCGGGATTGACGCCGGCAATTGATTATTTGGAAAAAAATCGGCCGAATCTTGATTTGATAAAATATGCGTATGATGAATTGGAAAAAATTCCAAAGGTGAAAATTCTAACCACGCGTGATGCCGCAATTTTAAGTTTTGTTGTGGACGGTATGCACCCGTTGGATGTTGGTGCGTTGATTGGCGCGAATGATATATGTGTGCGTGCGGGAAATATGTGCGCCGCGTGGATTCATGCGCGGATGGGTATTCCGGGGTCGATTCGAATTTCGGTTGGATCACAGAATACAATTGACGATATAAACAAAGCAATCGATGTGATAAATAAAATAGTGAAATAAAAATGGCGTTTACAAAAGATGATATTATCGGTGCACTTAAAACCGTATATGACCCGGAAATTCCGGTGAACATTTGGGATATGGGTTTGGTGTATGATATTGATATCGCGAAAGATTCTGTCAATATAAAAATGACCTTTACCAGTCCGACATGCCCCATGATGGAAGATATTTTGACCCAGGTAAAAAATGCGGTGTCGGCCGTTGTTGCACCGGTTCCGGTCAATGTTGAATTGGTGTGGGAACCGGCGTGGGATTTGTCGCGTATGTCCGATGCAGCGCGCATAGAATTAGATTTAACAAACAGTGGTTGGTAAAAATGAAATTTGAACAAATAAAAGAAACTTTGGATTCCATTATTGACCCGGTTGAAAAATTGGAATTCGTTATGGATTTGGGTAAAGAATTATCGCCGGTGCCGGCGGGCGCGGTGTGCAGCGAAATTTTGGGTTGCACATCGTTTGTTCAGATTTGTCGGGAAAAAAACAATTTCTATGGCGTGGCGGATTCGGCGATTGTTCGTGGAATTTTGTATATAATTTTGTCGATTGTTGATGGAAAAACGCCTGATGAAATACGGCAAATTGATTTGGAAAATATGTTTTTGGAACTTAAAATAAATATTGGTGCGGCGCGATTGAATGGGGTCAATTCTATGATTCGTTTTTTGAAAAATTTGTGATACAATACACGCAAAGGAATTTATTCGGGTGAAAAGATGAACGAAGAAGAAAAAATGTTTCGTATCGGGTCGGCAATGCTGATTTTGGTTGTTGCGCTTACGGTCGCATTACAAGTGTGTTATCGGACACAAAACAGGGAACGCCGGGATGTGCGTCGGATGATTCGTGAAACGCAACAAGATATTGCGTTGGCGCAGACAGAATTTGCGATGCTGGTGCGACCGGAAAATTTGCGTAATGCGATGGATATAAGTGGCCTTTCAAAGGTTGAAGCAATAAGTTTTAATAAATCGGTTGAAATTCAAGAATTGCCAGATAGAATAGATAATAAATAATGTTCGAAGTAGGAAGGGATATTTTCAAACATGGAATCACTGGTGCCGTTGGTAATGCGGTGGGGCACAGGCGTTTGCGTTTTGTTTATGGGCTTTTTTTGGCGGCGTTTGTTGTCTTTGCGGGGCGGACAATTCAACTTGCGGCCAAAGGGTCAAATCGCGTCCGCCAAAGTGTTGGGAAGTCTGAATGGGTTGTAAAGCGTGCCGATATTATCGACAGAAATGGCGAAATATTGGCGAAAAATTTGATGACTTGCGATATCGCCTTGACACCGCGTTTGGTAAAAAAACCGGATAGTGTTGCAGATACACTTAATAAATTTTTCGAATATGAATATTCAAAACAAGATATTTTTAATAAAATAAATATTGGCAAACGTGTGATTATAAAAAAGAACGCAGATGAAAAAATTTGTCGTGATGCGTTGAAAAGGGAAAACAGGTTTGATGGTATCGAAGTTGCACTAAAACAAGAACGCATACATCCCAAGGGTGGTTTGTTTGCAAACATTGTTGGTTTCGTTGGTGAATCAATCAGCGATAGTGAAATAAAGGGGCGCGCCGGTATTGAAAAACAGTTTGAAGATTATTTGGTAAATAATACCGAACCGTTGCAATTGTCGCTTGATTCGCGGATTCAGGCCGTGTTTTATGAACAACTGATTCGGGCGGTTGATATGTATCATGCCAAGGGTGCAATGGGAATGTTGATGAATTCGCGGACCGGTGAAATGCTGGCCATGGTGTCGTGGCCAAACGCCAATTTCAAACGTTCGATGTTTCCGCCACTGGACGGGACATATGAATTTGGTTCGGTGTTCAAGGTGTTTAATACCGCCATGGCAATTGAAAATGGAATTACAAAAGAATATCCGGTTACAAAACCGTATCCGATAAAAGATAAATTTAATCGTACGGTTTATAGTATTTCTGATGTACGGACTTTTAAGCCGCCACGTCCGTATTTGAATGTTGATGAAATAATGTTGCATTCTTGTAATGTGGGCAGTGCCCAAATAGCGCACGATTTGCCGTATGGTACGCAACAGGAATTTTTGCATAGGATTCATATTGATGAACCATTGACACTTGATTTTGGTCGAACGGCAAAACCACAAATGCCGCGTCAATGGGGGCCGGCGGAACGCGCGACGGTTTCAATAGGCCAGGGTATAAATGTCACGGCGATGCATGTGTTGTTGGGGATAAATTCAATGATAAATGGTGGAATCTATATTTATCCGACAATACTTAAAAAAGAAATTGGGCCGATGGTTGGTGAACGCGTTTTGGCACCGGAAATATCGGAACGTTTGCGTGGCATTATGTATCGTATCGCCGAAGAAACAACGGGGCGGAACGCACGCGTTGTGGGGATGAACATCGGCGGAAAGACCGGAACCGCGGAAAAGCATATTGGTGGTCAAACGGACCGGTCAAAAAATATGACAACCTTTGTTGGTGTGTTTCCAATAGAGGCACCACAATATATAATCATGGTCACAATCGATGAACCACAAAGAACCGAAGCATCAAGTATGCAACGAACTGCGGCATGGAATGCGGCACCAACCGCGGGGCGGATATTGAATGCGATACTGCCGTTGCTATTTGAATAATTTTAGGTTATAATAATCCTGATAATAAAATAAGAGTGATAAAGTTGAAAACCATAGTTGAAAAATCCATGCTGGGGCGGGCATGGGTGGTGTCGGATTGTAATGATACGTCAAATGATGATGATTTAATGCGCTGTGTGTTGCGTAATCGTGGCGTTGCAGATTCAGACACAGAAAAATTTCTTAACCCATCAATTCATGACTATATGCCGGACCCGTTTGTGTTGCGCGATTGTGAGCGGGCGGTTGATATCATCGCAGATGCGATTTTGAAAAATGAAAAAATTGCCGTGTATGGTGACTATGATGTTGATGGTGTGACATCAACCGCGATATTTATAAAATATCTGCGCGCCATTGGTGCGGATGTGATTTGGCATTTGCCCACACGTGAAGGCGAAGGTTATGGCCTAAACAGTGATGCGGTGCATGAACTTTATGAAAAGGGGGCGCGATTGCTTATAACCGTAGATTGCGGAATAAGTGGTGGCACAGAGGTTGAAAAGGCCAAGCAATTGGGAATGCGTGTTGTTATCACCGACCATCATTCGCCTGATGCGGTGATTCCGGCGGCGGATGCGGTTGTGAATCCAAAACGTGTGGACGATGATTCGGGTTTAACATACCTTGCGGGGGTTGGTGTTGCGTTTTTGGTTTTGGTTGCGTTGAATCGAAAACTAAAGTCCATTGGAACACCGGAATTATTGGAAAAAGTAAATTCCGTGAATTTGATGGAATACCTTGATTGTGTGGCATTGGGAACAATTTGCGATACCATGATTTTGGTTGGATTAAATCGTGCGTTTGTTGCGACGGGATTAAAAGTTTTGTCGCTGCGACAAAATGTTGGATTAAAGGCATTGATGCAAATTGCCAAGGTGGATAAGATTTCGGTATATGCCGCCGGGTTTGTTTTGGGACCGCGTTTGAATGCGGCGGGGCGGCTTGATTCGGCAAGTCCCGCACTTGATTTATTGCTTACGGATAATCCGTTGATTGCGCATGATTTGGCGGTAAAACTTGATGAATTAAATCAGGAAAGAATCGGTATTCAAAATGCGATTATGGACCAGGCAACGGCGCTTGCCGACAAATGTTGCGAGTGCGGAAAAAGCAGTTTGTTTATTTGTGGTGACAATTGGCATGGTGGCGTTATGGGAATTATCGCCGGGCGCATAAAAGACAGGTATAATTTGCCGACCTGTGTTGCGACACGTATTGATGGGGTGATAAACGGTTCGGGGCGTTCGATTGCGGCGATAAATTTGGGTGCAATTATCCATGACGCGTTGGCGCGCGGAATAATTACCGAAGGTGGTGGACATGCGGCGGCGGCGGGTTTTTCATTGCCAGCCACCCGCGAAGTGGAATTTTGTGAATTCTTGGAACAATCGGTTTTGGCACAATTAAATGGCGAAAAACCTAGTTGCGATGTGTTGGTGGATGCGGAAATGGATGCCGCGGGCGCAACAATGCAATTGGTTAGAAAATTACAAAAACTTGAACCATTTGGCCAGGGTAACCCGGAACCAATTTTGGCATTGCACGGGGCGGTGTTGAATTTCGCAACGGTGATGGGGCATGGTGCGACGCATTTGCGTGGCGCGTTTCGAACATCGACGGGGGGGCGTCTTGATTTTGTCGGATTTAATTTGGTTGGAACGCCGGTTGGTGATTTTTTACTGGACGATGCGAACATAAATACTAAAATAATGGTGTTGGGGCGTCTTTGTGAGAATTCTTACAATGGTCGCGTAAATGCACAATTTGTATTGGAAGATATTGCGTTATGATAACACAAAAACAGTTGGATATTTTTGATGAAAAAATTCGCGCGGCGAATTCGATATTTTTGTTCGCACATAAAAATCCTGATGGCGACGCGATATGTTCTGTGCTGGCGATGGCGCGGCTTATTGAATTAAACTATGACAAAGAAGTGACATGTGTGTATGACGGCAATATACCTGATAACTTGGACGATGTGCCGTTGCGAAAAAGATTTCGTTTCTTTGAAAAAATTGAAGAAGACACACGCGTGGATGTTGCGATTGTTATGGATATGGATTGTCGTGTGACACATAATATCGGTGGCGCGGCGCGGTTTATGGAACGCGCAAGTGATGTAATTGAAATTGACCATCATCAAAATGAAGACAAAGATTGTTGTGCACTGTGCATTGATGATGATACGGCGGCGGCAACGGCGGAAATTGTTTATGAATTGATGAAACGCGCCGGGTGGCAGGCGGACTTTGTTGTATGGCGATTGTTGATGACCGCGATTATTACGGACACGGGTTGCTTTAAGTATGTGAAAAACGGAAATGTGTTGCGAATTGCGGCGGATTTGGTGGATGCGGGTGTTGATATTCAACGCACAATTAGTGGACTTAATAACAAACCGCGAAAAACGATTGTGACCGAAGCGGCATCTGTGGGCAAAACGGAATTTTATTTTAAGAATCGCCTTGCACTTGCGATAATTGATAATCATCAATACAAAAATATCGATGGTCGCGGTGAAACGGTTTTGAATTTGCTTGGGCAAATGCACGGGGTAGAATACATCGTGCTGTTAAAGGAACAAAAACCGGACCAAATTGGGGTTTCGTTGCGTGGACGCGGCCGGCCGGTGAATACGGTTGCGGTTGCACTTGGCGGTGGCGGGCATGAATTTGCCGCGGGTGCGGTCATGCACGACAGTTTGGAAAATGTTAAAAAGAAAGTTTTAGATTTATTCGGAAAGGAGGTAAGAAAAAAATGTTAAAAAAATTTTTGTTTATGTTTTTTGCTTTGTTGCCATTGAATGTTTTTGCGGCGGTTGATTTGGCTGTGGTTGCGCGTGCGGAAAAATATCTGAATGCGATTACCGGCATAACCGGCGATTTTGTTCAGACGAATAATGGAAAACAAGAACCCGGAACTTTTTCACTGTTGCGCCCGGGGCGTGTGCGACTTGATTATAAAAATTTGCCGGTTCAATTGATGGCGGACGGTTCGGATTTATATTTCTATGATGAATCTTTGGATCAAATTACGACCGTGCCACTTACCAGTACGCCCGCCGGAATTTTGGTGCGAAAAAAAATAGATTTGCAAAACGCCGACATCAATGTTGTGGACACGACCGAAGGTGCGCGCACTTTTGCGTTAAAGATGAACCTGCGTGGCCAGGAAGGTTTGGGAAATATGACAATTGTGTTTGATAAAAAACCGGTTGCAATCAATTCTTGGACGATTGTTGATGCGGTTGGGAACAAAACGGATGTCGTATTCAATAATTTGAAAACTAAAACCGATTTTGGTAAAAATTATTTTCAAATTCAACGTCACAAAACGGTCAGTACCAGTGGCGGCGACGATTTTTACGATTAAAAATGTTTGGAATAAGTTGGGCGGAATTTATCGTTATTTTGTTGGTTGCCGTTTTGGTGATACCGGCGCGGTATTGGCCTGATGTTGCGCGTGCACTCGCGCGGGCGGTAAAATTTATTCGCGCTATAATATGGAAAATAACGGACGCGTCCGAAAAAATCAAAGAACAAATTGAACTTGAACAACCGATAACCGATATTGTGAACACAACAACGCGCGATATGTTGGATACTATTTCGGTGCGGCGCAAAAAACGAAAGACAAAAAAATGAAAAAGATGACAATCATGCAACATTTCGCCGAACTGCGCCGCCGCATTTTGTGGGTGGTTGCGTTTTTCGTGGCGGCATTTGTTGGCGGTTGGTTTGTTGCGCCGTTTGTGCAAGGTTTTTTGACCGCGCCGTTGTTGGGTGTGTGGCGCGATGCGCAATTGCTCTATACGGGAATAACCGATGGTTTGATGGTGCAACTGTCTATCGCTTTTTTGGTTGCGATTATGATAACAACGCCGTTCGCATTGTATCAGGTATGGCGGTATGTTGCGCCGGGATTGCATAAAAATGAAAAAAAATTTGTGGTTTCGATTTTTGTGTTTTCGCCACTGTTGTTTGTTGCGGGCGTTGCGTTTGCGTTTTATTTGCTGTTCCCGTTTGTGTTCAGTTTTTTTATAGAACTAAACGAATCGGCACCGGTGCCGGCGGTGATAATGCCCGCGGTGCGCGACTATATCGGTTTTGCGATTGGTTTGTTAAAGGTTTTTGGAATTGCGTTTCAATTGCCGTTGGTTTTGGTGTTGCTGAATCGTGCGGGCGTGTTGCCACGCGAACGCGTTATCGCGATGCGGCGATACGCAATAATTTTTATCGTAATCGCGGCGGCGGTTTTAACGCCACCCGACATAGTGTCACAAATCTTGCTCGCCGTGCCAATGCTGGCACTGTTTGAATTGAGCATTTTGTTTATGAAGAGATAATTCCAGAGAGCAAAGTTCCCCTTCGCTGGCGAAGGGGAGGGCCACTGGAAGTGGCGGGGTAGTGGCCCATACCCCCCGGCGGTTCCGCCGGACCCCTTTCCGGAGAATCACCCACGCAAAACTTTGTTTTGCGCGGGGCCCGATGGAAAGGGGATTTAATTTTTTATTTTGAATAAAGTCAAATATGTGATATAATGCGTGCGGATCAGGTGGGAACCTGGTTCGGGGCTGTAGCAGGCCTACAAACTCCGGTGCAATGCATCGTAATCCAACTTTGTTTTTTACCATTGTTGCGATTTTCATGTCTTGCACCGTCTTGAAATTTTCCCCGATCGTGTGGTTCGGGGTGCCATTGGGATATACAATAGGATTAAACCCCGAAGTCCCATGGAATCATTGAGTTTGTGATTTGCTAACACCCCGACCGCTTGGTTTCCCATGCGGTTTTTTCATTAGTGGTTTTTTTGCCGTCATACCGGCGTAGGCCGGTATCTGGTGGTTTCAGGTGTGACGGGGGATCCCGCTTTTCAGCGGGATGACGCAGAAAAAACGGGATGACAAGAAAAATATGAAAAAAGTTTTGGTGATTTTTCTAATTCTATTTTCGCCGGTGGTACGGGCGGATGATGGTGTTGTTATGGATGCGGATATGGCGCGGCAAATGGAACTTTCGAAATTAAAACGGGAGGTAACTGAACTTGAAATCAAACTTTCCGAATGCAAGCGAAAAAATAAAAATTGGAAAACCGCAACTTGGATTGGTGCGGCGGGAACGGTTGCAACCGGCACCGCGGCGATAGTGCAGGGCGTAAAGTTAAACAAACTTAAAAAAGAAAAATCTAATGCGGCAACCGCAAAGGACGGCACAGATGAAAAATAAAATTGTGATTTTGATTGGAATGTTTGCGTGCTTTGCGGTGCACGCAGAAACGGACTATATCGATATACAAATTCATGAATTGCAACAACGTCGTGACGCATTACAGGCGGAATTAGACGCGTGCGAAGAAAACACGCGTAAATTCAAAATCGCCGGTGTTGCAACACTGGGCGCGACGGGTGTTGGCGTTGTTGGAAATATTGCGCTGCATAATGAAATCAAGAAAATCGAACAATCCAAAAACGGTGGTGGATATGGTGGTGGCGTGGGTGATGATTCCGGTGGTCAAGGTTTGGGACATTTGACAAAAGAACAAAAGCAAAATGTTCAATGTGAAGTTTTTTGTTCGGAAGATGACCCCGAGATGGCCGAAGCAAATGGATGCGAATGCTAACTAAAGAACAACAAAACCAAAAGGAGAAAAAATGAAAAAAACTTTGTTGTCAGTTGGTGCCGCGTTGGCGGTAATTGGTTCGGCGGCTGCCGTTGGACCCGATACGTGTAACCCGGATAAATATGTATGGGTTGAAAAGGATGAACTTTGCATCCCGAAAAATCCGTGTAAGTCAAAAAGTGATGTGATTCGTGATGCGTATTGCAATCGAACCTTTAAGGATGTTCAATTAAGCAATTGGCGCGATGGCGTGACGGTTGTTGAAGCGTATCTTAATAAAAGACATAGTGTAAGTATTAGTAGTGGCAGTCGTATAGGAGAGAACAAAGATACAAGTTTCTTTGGTCAAGATTATATACCCGCAAAAACAACTGATGGAGGATACGTAGTGTTTGAGTTTGATGATTTGTCTGACATTGGTGGTGCCGATGTGCGAGAAGGTGTTGCAAAAGCAGGTTGTTATATATACAGTGGGCGTCCATGGCGTTTTGGAGGACAAGATAGAGAGTTTGCTTGTAAGTTTGTTTCGGAATCGGATTGTTCAGAAATGGCAAAGATAATGACCGATTTGCGAGATGGACTCCTGGTGACAAGTGATTATAAAGAGTATGAAGCAGAAACTGTTTGTAATTTAACATTTGAAAAATAAAAAATTTCCCCCACCCAATCGGGTGGGGTTTTGTTTTGGAATAGTGCATTTTTTGTGATATAATTGTCGTATGAAAAGGTTTATCCGGGTTATCGCGGTCTGGGCTTTTGGCGCGTTGGTTGCGTCGTGTGATTTGCAACCTAAAATTGTTGCGTTGCCTGATACGGTTGGGGAATTTATTTCTTCGCGATATCCAACATTACTTGCCGACCCAAAGACGGAACCGGAAATTTATAATTCGGCGGTTTCGGATTATGGTGTGTATGCGTCGCCTGATTTATATGGAACGGGGGCGGTTGATGAATATATAAACTATTCCGCGGTGGATGATTATGTGTTGCCGGAACAAACCGAAGATGTGCCGCGGGAACCGGAACCAAATGTCAAAGATGAAACCGATGTGACGGATGAATCCGATGTTGCGCCGGATGCGGCGGAAGAATCAGAAGAAGTTGCATCGGTTGAAACCGAATCGGATGTGTTGGAAATTCCCGATTACGAACCGGATGAAATTGTTGTGCCCGCGCGTGCGGTGATGGGAACCGTTGTGGTGAAACGCGGCGATACACTGTATGCGATTGCGCGCGCGAATAACATGACGGTTGATGAAATTGCAAAGATAAATAACATTGCCGCGCCATATACGATTCGAATTGGCGATGTTTTGAAAATTGAAAAGCCAATCGAAAAACCAAAACCGGTTGTTGAAAATAAACACGTGGTGAAACCAAAGGTTGAACCGGTTGCAAAAGAAAAACCGAAAGACACGCCAAAAGAAACCCCAAAAGAATCACCGAAAGAAAAAGTTGATGTGCGCGTGCCGGTGAAAACGATAAAGGTTGAAAAGGGCGATACTTTGTATTCGCTTTCGCGCACTTACGCGGTGCCGGTCAATGATTTGGCGGTGATGAATAATTTGTCCGCGCCGTTTGCGTTGCGTGTGGGTGACAGTTTGCGTGTGCCGGATTTGGCGGAACGCGTGCCGGTAAAAAAAGATGTGACACCCAAAGTTGAACCGGCGAAAGCAAAACCCAAAACAGAAACCAAACCGAAAGAGCAGGCGAAAACCGAAAATAAAACAAAATCCGAAACGAAAACGCAAACAAAGCCCGCGCAAAAAACAACGGAAAAAACGAATCAGAAAAAAGTAGCCGAAACGAAAAAGAAAGTCGATAAAAAAACAACAGAGAAAAAAGTTGAAACGAAAAAAGTTGCGCCCGCAAAAACGGAAACACCAAAAATTGCGGCGCGGTCATCAAGTAAGTTTTCTTGGCCGGTGCGTGGAAAAATCTTGTCGAATTTTGGCGCGAAAGATGGGGGGCTGTATAACGACGGAATCAATATATCGGCGGCGTTTGATTCGACGGTTTCCGCGGCGGAAAATGGCGTTGTTGCGTATGCGGGAAACGAAGTGCGCGGTATGGGCAACCTTATTATCATTCAACATAGTGACGGGTGGATGACGGTTTATGCACATTTGAATTCTATGTCGGTGCGGCGTGGCGCGCGTGTTAGTGTTGGTCAAAAAATCGGAACCGTTGGTCAGACAGGTAAAGTTTCGGTGCCACAATTGCACTTTGAAATTCGCAACGGAACCAAGGCGCACAACCCGATAAATTATTTGAAAAAATAAAAGGTAAAATATGTATTTTGGACATAAAAAAATTATTTTTGATAAATCTAAAAAAAGAATAAAGGACGTAGAACCGAAAAATTATGGTTCCACGGGTGCACGGATTCTTAAAAAAGAAGAATTGAAAGATATCATAGATGAACCGTGCCTTAGGGTGTGTGAAGAGTTATTTGATAAAAACATAAGAACAATTGATTCGGGGTGTAGTAAATTATGTCCAAATGAGGCGTATGTGGTGATTGCGTACGATAGTTTAGATTGGAAAAACCAGCTTGCTGCACAAGGGTTGATTATGAAAAAATTGGCACATTTTGATAAAGGAGATGGTAGTAGTCGTGCACTGGAAGATACTTTGAGATTGTCCGTTCATACAACCCCGGAAGATTTTATTAGTGATGTGTCGACAAAATTGTCTGAGATGGCGAGTGTGTTCAAACCGCAAGAAAAAATGAAAGAACGTAATCCGACCATACAGTGGGATTTTAACTATCAGAACCATGGGATTAAACCTAATTCAGATTTTCTTCCAGTGGAACAACAAGAAATATATCGTCAGTGGTTAAAGCAGATTGAATCAAAACATTAATGAAAAAAAAACCGCCGATTTTGTCGGCGGATTATGTTTTTTGTTTTATGTTATTTCGTTATCGGTTGAACCTGGCCCCAGGATGCCTGGTACCCGCCGTCGCGTGTCAAAACAACCTTGGCATTTTTCAAATCAGAACAATCAAGGTTGCGGATTTTATAGGTCTTGGTGAAACGGCCCGGTTCATCCACGGATATTGTCGGCAAGTTCAAATCCATACATTTTGATGCGCAACAATTAAAGTCGCCACAATCGCCACATTGATAGATTTTCATTTTGTAATCTTTGCCCGGGCGCAGGTCGGTTAAATCGACCATCATTTTTACGCAATCGTCACCCTGTTTGAATTTGATGTGTCCCATTGGCGATGTGCCACCGTTGCCGTTGCGTGTGTACATTTGCGCCTTCATGCCGGCGGGTCCCGTCATTGGTTGCATTTCTACAACTTCGACGGCTTCGGCTTCGTAAACCATAACCGGTTGGTGGGTGCCGTAATCCCGATGATGTTTTTTTGCACCGTCCATTTGGTGATGGCCACCGCAAGTTGTGGAACATGCCGCAAGTAATGCGGTCGCCGCAATTGTTAATGTGACGGTTGATACTTTTTTCAAGATGTTTGTCATTTTTTTCCCCCTTTGGTTGTGACGAAAAAATTATATTCTATTTTGTTTCATTTTTCGTCAGGTATGATTCCCTATGGAAAAATTCCCCGCGGGTGCGGGGAATATCGATGCATTATGAACAAACGAATTAGAACATATAGCGCATGCCAATGTCGCCGGCAAAATTATGAATTCCGGAATTGACATCTGCGTAGGTATAGCGGAACGCAAGGTCAACCGCAAAGATGCGCCAATCAAATGTCACACCCAGTGCGCCCATCGCGGAAAATTTTGTTTGGTCGTTGTTCTTGGTTCCAACACCCGCGATTTCACGCGATTGGTCAACAAAGGCAACACCGGCGCCAAGCCCGATGAACGGACGAATCATTTCATAGTCGCCAAAGTCCATATACGCATTCATCAATAATGTGTTTAATTTTGTGTCGACATTTACTTGGTCGTCACCGAAAGAATTGTCGTCTTTTAATTTGGTTAACATTGACCATTCGATTTCTGTTCGCGCTCTGTGGCAATACATGGATAAACCAAGTGCAGCACGTGCGTGCATTTCTTGGTCGCTAAGCGATTCTTTGTATCCGTTATAACGGTAATTCAGGTTTGAATAACCGGCGCCGACACGCAACGCAATGTACGGGTCCAACGAATCCCAGAACGATTCGTTATGGTATTGACCCGCCATAGCAGGACATGCGATGACCGCGGCCAAAACAGGGATTGCAATTTTTTTCATTTTTTTCTCCTTTTTTGTTTTTTGGGCGCGTTGTGCACCCGTTGACATTTATAATGATAACATGGGGGCGCGCCACTTTGCATAGGTATGGATACCTTTGTGGGATTTGGGGGCGTGCGATAAAAACTTGCATTTTTGTAAAAACAGTATATAATTTGCGGGTCATAAAAGGTTTTTGACCCATGGGTGCATAGCTCAGTTGGTAGAGCAACTGACTCTTAATCAGTGGGTCTGGGGTTCGAGTCCCCATGCGCCCACCAAAATTCAATCCGGCCGATGGCCGGATTTAATTTTGGTTTGGACAAGTTGGACGAGAACCCCATTGGGGTTCGACACGATAGCCGGTTTTGCAAGTGTTAACGCAGCGAAACCGTTGCGTGTGGAAGGGGCCCCCATCACGGCACATTTATGTGACGGATGGGGATGTGCAATCCCCATGCGCCCACCACAAATTTTCGTTAATAAAAAATCGCCATTTGGCGATTTTTTTATTTAAGAAAATTTAGTGCCACGCCGTAGCGTTTCGCGAAGGCGGGCAAAATTCCAGATAATTAAAATTTTTAGTGTCGCGCTGTTGTGCAATTATTCGATACTCCACAACCAACAATGTTCATCGGTGTGTGTTTCACTGTCCCAACCGGCGCATACCATTTTATTTTGTTTGGTTTCAACAAATCCGGCGGTGGCAAGTTTTGTTGCATCGGTTTTCGCATTGTAAGTATTCGCTGGGTCGTAAACCGCGCGTTCACCAAATTCTTGGACACCGGTTTCGGCATTTACGCCGTTATACGTCACAACCGTTCCGGTCGTCCCCGTCGGCAATGCATTGTTTGTGATTTTAGAATTCAATTCACCGTAAACATCTTTTAATAATTCCAATGATACCAACGCGTTTTTAATATATTTTTGATTTATGGCGTTACTCGACCCAAATGTTCCGGATGTAAATGTTGTCATATCTTCGGTTGTTGCCACGGTCCCGTTCACATAATTTATAACCGCCGGTGCCCCCGAACGTGTGGTAAGGCCGACAGAACCGCCCGCGGTTATATACGCACTGGACGTGTCACCAGCGGTACTGCGCGTAACCGCCTGGGCACGCGCATTGGATGTTTTCGCAGCAAGTTTATTTTGTTTCAGGGCAAGGGAATTTGCCAAAAAACGCCCGGTTATTAAATTGTCACTGTTTCCGGCCCAATTGTCTGTTCCGCTTCCGAATGTTGTATTATATGCATTGATTGCGTTGCTTTGGGTGCTGCTCCACTCGAGTGGTGGTTTGATCGCATCCGCCACGGCACGAACGGTTGGAACAAAATTATCCATTTCCGCCCCGTATCCAGCATAAGCAGAAAGTGCTCCTCCGTTACTGCTGTCAAGCGTGTTCGCATCCAAAATACCAATAGTATTACCGGTCAATGTCGTGCCGGCCGCATTTGTTGCAACAAGAGCACGAACGGTTAAATCATCTTCGCCCGAAGTACCCCCTTGGACAGCACCATCTTCGAACACCACCAACCCGGTTGTGATAATATCCTGTTTCGTATCGACATATGCCTTAGATGCCACGGTTTTCTTGTCCAATTCGGTTGGGTCTGCAAATGACGGTGTGGCAAATAACGCCGCAATCAATGATGATAGTATAAATATTTTTTTCATGTGTCCTCTCCCTGTTTATTTGTTGCCATAAAAAACCGCGTTGGAAACCAAGCGGTCGGGGTGTTGAGAAATCATATAAGACAGTGACCCCCATGGCCTTTATATATTCACCATGGGCACCCCGACAATCGGGGTAATAGGATTCGGCACAGAATATCGGAAAAAATGCGAATTGAAACGCGGATTACGACATAATGTGCCGGTCTTATACGGGCTTCTCAGGGCCCCGAACCAGATTCCCATCTGATTCACACTTATTATACCAAAAATCACCGAATCGGGTCAAGGGTAAAAAAATTGCTTTAAGAATTTTGTCCCATGTGATAAAATTATGGGTATGAAAAATGTGATAAAATTCCTTTGTAATTTTGCGTTATGCTTTTTTGCGATTGATGCATTTGCGCGTGAAATTGCACCGGACGAAGTGGTCGGTGATATTGATATAGGTAGCGATACTTCCGATTTAACAATTATAAACCACGGTACAATTAATGGAACAATAAGTATTGCAAACGGTGTCAGTGTCACAATTCAAAATTACGGTGTTATAAATGGCGCGGTCAATTGCACCACATGCGCACTTGTAAATCAGATTATTACTGGAAACGGGGATATGAATCTGATTGCCGGTTTATCGGGGCATAGGGTTATTGTTGATAACGAAAATAACAACATAAATTTATCTGATGTTATTGCCGCCGCGGGTGGTGCGGGGCAAATTGTTCTGACCGGTGCAAATGTCGTCCTTGATATTGGCGCGATTGGCGCGCACCCGGCCATAGAATTTAACCCTGGGGCGGGTGGAAATTCCACGAATTCCGTGGCCTTTATAATTCGTGGGTGGAATGAAAACTGGGATGAATCACAACCGATATTGAATGGCATAGTGCTTAGCAATGCCAGTGATAATTTTGGTGGCGCGGAATTTATAGGTGTTGATTCAATGTTTGACCCCTATGCGGAATTGGACGGCAGTCGTTTATACGCCCGCTTTGCGCGACAGACAAATTACGGAATCGTTTTCGAAAACGATCTTGGCGATTGGTTGGATAATTTGCGCGATGAAAATCCGGATGATAAATTGCTGGGGGCATTGGACGCCGCACGCAATCGGGCGGGGCTGCGTGATGTGTTGTCGAATTCAATGCGGACAAATCCGATACGGTTGTTGGACCCAGTGCGGTCGTTTAATACATTTATGCTTGGTGACCACATACATGATTTGGCGTTCGGGGTTGTGGCGGAACCGTTCTATATTTATTCCGGTGATTTTTCCGTCCTGGGTGGTGGCGCGGGTGTTGCCGGGCGCATTACCAAAAATTTGGTTGCAAAGTTTGGTGGCTATGCGGGCCGGATGAATTATGATGGTGAACTGGATGATTTTAATGCGATGGTATATGGTGCGAATTTTGGCGCGTTGTATAAAGATTCTGATTTTTATGCGCGGGCGGTTGGAACGTTGTCTTCGGCGCAATTTAAAGACATAGAAATTTTTGATGGCGTGCGTGGCAAACAAAATCCAAACGGAATTTCCGGGGCGGGAATTGCCGACGGTGGAATTGTGTTTCGGGTGCTTGATGAATTTGATTTAACGCCGTTTATTGGTGCGCGGTTTGACTATGCCGGGGTTGCGGGATTTTCGGATACGGATGTGAATATGCGGTTTGGTGTAAATATAGATAAAGAAACGATTGTTGATGGAAATAAATATGCGTTTGGGCTAAGTGCGCTTGGACAAACAAACGGCGATATTTATGGTTCGATTTATACCGATATAATGTCGGTTGTTGATGGTGTTGGTGGGCGGTTACAGTTTGGAATTTTGAACGATGATTTGGGTTTGTCGTATCGTGTTTCGTTGGATGCAAAGTTTGCATTTTAATCAACAATTTTGCCACGCAATGATGCGCGGTTCGCCGCGGTGATTTCGATGTTCGCCATTTGTTTTGGACTTTCCGCGCGCGCGACAATACACTGTTGCATATATGGTGTGCGATAGAGCAGGTGGCGTCCGGTTTTGTCCGCGCCTTCGTAAAGGCAGGTTAGATTTTTCCCGACACATGTTTCATTGAATTCGCGTTGAATTTCGTTTAGCACGCCGTCAAGTATCGCAAGTCGTTCGCGTTTTACCTTTTCACTGATTTGGTCGGGCATCAATGCCGCCGCCGTATGCGGGCGTGGCGAATATTTGAATGAATAAGAATTTATATAACGAACGCGACGCGCGATTTCCAATGTTTGTTCAAAATCAGAATCTGTTTCGCCGGGAAACCCAACGATAAAGTCCGATGAAATTTGAATGTCCGCACGTGCGGCGCGCAGTTTGTTTATGATGTCCATGTACGCGTCCAAACTGTATGGGCGATTCATACGGCGCAAGACATCCGGCGAACCACTTTGAATTGGCATATTCAAAAATGGCAACAGTTTTTGTTCGGTCGCAAACATTTGAATTAAATCGTCCGTCATTTCGGTTGGATAACTGGAAGTGAATCGTATACGGCGGATTTCTGGGATTTTTGCGGTTGCGCGTATTAAATCAGAAAGACGGAAAATTTTGCCGTTTTCATCGGTGTATTTATATCCGTTCACATTTTGCCCAAGGAAACAAATTTCCACCGCACCGGTTTTCGCCGCATGCAACGTGTCGCGCATAACATCGTCGAATGCGCGTGAAATTTCGCGCCCGCGTGTGTACGGCACAATGCAATATGTACAACAATGATTGCACCCTTCCTGAATCGGGATATAAGATACGGTTGGCGCGGTTGTCATTTGTGGCAATTCATCGAATTTTTCAAGACCGGTTAAATCGATGTTTAACAATTTTGTATCCGGGTCGGATAAAATTTCCGGCAACCGATGATAACTTTGTGGACCCAAAACAAAATTTAATTCGGGGATTCGATGAAATGCGGCGGCGCCAACCTCACGTGCGACACAGCCAACAATGCCGAAAATTGCGTCCGGCTTTTTTGCATCGCGCACGCGCCCCAGTTCGGAAAATACTTTATTTGTTGCCTTTTCGCGCACAGAACAAGTGTTTAGTATTATTATGTCCGCGTCGGCAACACTTTTGGTTGCCGTCATTCCGCGCGCATTCAGCATGGCGGCGATGCGCCAACTGTCGTACACGTTCATTTGACAACCAAAAGTTTTAATAAAGTATTTTTTCATTTATTTGTTTTTAGTTCTGATAAATTTTTGATTAGTATTTTTTAATGTTTGAATCTGACCCAAAACTTTAACTGGTTTGATTTCTGTCCAACGCATCGGAACCATTATATAACTTTGTCCAAATATGATGTCGTATTGCATTTGTATTTGTTCCATTGTACTTCCTTTTGGTTTTTATTTACATTTTGTTCGATTAAAGATTCTTTGTCTGTATGTTTTTTGTGTTCGTGTAAATCGATTCAATGCGCGCTGTTGCGGTGGCATTGTATGTTTTTTGTTTAATTGCGGCAAAATTTTATCTATATCGCGCAACCTGTAATCCAATGTATCCAGTTCTTGTTTTGCTTTTTCAATTTGTTTCAATGCAAATTCATACATTGTCATACTTATTTTTGCCGTGCGTGGTGTAATAACGATAGTGGCGTATTCGATATTGTCGGTTATCACGGCATCGGGCATATTCAATGCCTTCATGATTCTTTCACGTGTATCGGGGCCAAATTTTGGCGATATAAATACGATTGTTTTATTCATGTTTTATCCCAATTTCTTTTTCAAAATTTCATTTACGACCGCGGGGTTTGCCTTGCCGGCGGATGCCTTCATAACATTCCCAACAAAGAACCCAAGCAATCCAGTTTTGCCAGATTTATATTGTTCAACCTGTGGCGCGTTGTTGGCGATAACTTCGTCGACGATTTTTTCAATCGCGGATGTGTCGGTGATTTGCTTCATCCCGAATTTATCGGCGATTTCGCGTGGCGTGCCGTCTGTACCGTCCAGCATTTTGATAAATATGTCTTTGGCCTGTTTACCGTTGATTTCGTTCGCCGCGACCATATCGACCAATTCCGCCAAATCGGTTGGTGTGATAATGCGCATACCGTCAACCACGCCCGATTTTTCGTTTGTTATGTCATAGTTTTCCGGGTGCGCGAATAGTTCGGAAATCATCCAATTCGCAACGCCCTTGGCGCGTTCGGTTTTGCCCGCGACCGCCGCATCGAACCAGTGTGAAATATCAACCGTTTCGGTAAGGCGCGCCGCGTCGTATTCCGCAAGCCCCAGTTTTTCAACATAGCGCGCGCGTGTCGCCGCCGGCAATTCCGGCATGGTGCGCCGTATGCGTTCGATTCTTTCGTCAGTGATAATCAACGGCAATAAATCCGGGTCCGGAAAATACCGGTAATCCAATGCGTCTTCTTTGCTGCGCATGACGGTTGTTGTGCCGTCGCCTTGGTTAAAACGCATGGTGCAACGGTCAATTGTTCCGCCGTTTTCAAGGATTTCGATTTGACGCCGTGCCTCGTATTCAATGGCGGTTTTTATGAATTTAAAAGATACCATATTTTTGATTTCGCAACGTTCATTAAAATATTTTGCACCAACGGGACGGACCGATACATTGACGTCCGCACGCATGGAACCTTCTTCCATATTTGCCTTGGATACACCCAGTGCGCGTGCAATTTCGCGAATTTGACGCAGGTATCTTTCCGCTTCGTCTGGTGATGTGATAAAGGAATTGTTTTCTGGATTTTTCACGTCCAAGAAAGTGACAATTTCAAGCAACGCGACACCCGTGCGGTTATAATCCGCGCAAGATTTTGTTG
>Ga0247611_10002013_pt1 | contig 34463 bp, 16 predicted proteins | sample 177DNAGHGhighgp2_FD_192422 | JGI IMG/M metagenome (GOLD analysis project Ga0247611, IMG submission 192422) | Sheep rumen microbial communities from Palmerston North, Manawatu-Wanganui, New Zealand - 1770 DNA GHGhigh gp2 | ecosystem: Host-associated > Mammals > Digestive system > Stomach > Rumen... | reverse complement strand
AGGAAGGCAACAACTGCTGCGGTAGCAAGAACGGCGGCATTCGCGAACTCAAGAACAATTTCAAGAAGTTCGGTTTGGCATCTTCCAAGGGTTTGCAGGGTAACGGCAAGGACCCGTACCACTTTGGCCGTGCGGGCGTGATTGAACTGGGCAAGCGCTACTGCTCCGAAATGCTCAAGCTTATCGACAAGACGATTGACCCGAACGCTCCTCCGGTGGATTTGGTGGATCCGAGCAAGTCTGTGGTTCCCGACGAACCGCCTGAGGAATATGGCCCTTATACCGAAGCGATTGCGATTCCGGGCAAGGTCCAGGCCGAAAACTACAACAAGGGCGGTGCCGACAAGGCCTACTACGATTTGAGCAAGGGCAACGAAGGCGGCAAGCTCCGCAAGGACGACGTGGATATTTACCAGCCGAACATGGGCATTACTGTGGGTCACAACCAGAAGGGCGAATGGCTCAAATATACGGTGAAGGTCGAAGCTGACGGCGATTACGAAATTTCTGCTCTTGTGGCTGGCGAGAACGGCACTGGCGGCTTTAAGCTCTATATGGACGATAAGCAGATTGGTGATGAAATTGTGAATGACGGAAAGGGTTTTGAATCGTTCTCCGAAGTGAGTGGCGGCAAGGCGACTTTGAAGAAGGGCGAACACGAACTGAAACTCGAAATCACGAACGACTGGATTGATATCGACTACGTGGAATTCAAGGTGGCGAAGGATTCTGTTCCTGATGGAATTGTGAAGGTTCGCCTGGACATGACCGAAGCCGAAAGCAACTATAGCGTTTATGACATGCACGGCAAAAAGCTCGGGACGTTCTCGGCCAAGGGAATGGCTGATGCAATGGACCTTGTAAAGGCCGATGCGAAACTCCGCAAACAGTCCCAGGGCGTGTTCTTCATCCGCAAGGATGGGGCGAAACTCCAAACAAAGAAGGTGGTTGTTTATGAATAACAAGGAAATGGTAATTGTAAAGCAGATAGCGTTCTTCTTCGTTGTAGCGGTGGCTCTCGGCCTCGTTTACGGATAGAATCGTCATCCTGAACCCTGCAAGGGTGAAGGATCCAGTCAAATCTTCATTGGTGGAACTGAAATTTGTATGACTCCTGTAGAGCCTCGGCGAAAGCCGGGGCTCTTTTCCTGTTTGAACAATGCGATTGCTGTTATGCCGGTCGGAGCCTGTTTTGAGCGTAGTCGAAGGATGCCGGCATCGGTTGTTCTGTTTAAACAACTGACCCCGCAACGGTGTGCGGGGTGACAGTGCCAAGTGCGGGGTGACAATGCCAAGTGCGGCGGGGAGGCGGTCAAGAATCGTCTTTTTTACTTCAGCAGTCGGGTTCCGAAGCCTTGGATTTTGATGATGGTCGGGTATGTGGGGAGTTGCATGTTGTTCTGCAACGTTCCGTGACGAAGTTCATGACCGTTGACATCAAACAGCGTAAATTGACGACCAAGCAATTTCGGGGAAGCCGTCAAGCGATGGTTCTGCACGCGGATTGTTTCAAGTTTGTATGTAACCGGAGCGAAGCTAGAAATGGCCGCATTGCGAGCTTTGACAGTATCTGAAGCAAACCCAATAAATTCTAAGTCACTGCCCCCACCAGGAATGGCAATTTCCGCTTGTCTTACCCGATGATCATAAACAAGCAAAATACGATTTTTCTTTTCATCTTGCAAACGCTTATTAATTTCAGGAACAAGAATGGAATCAATCCTTGTAAATATCGAATTGTACGAGGAATCATCTCCAGTAAAACCATTACAATTCTTATAGTGCAAAAAATCTTCTTCAATAGCGTCCCTTAACGTGTGGGTTGCTCCCGAAATAACATAATATTCTATACTTTGTTCACAATAATAATAAGACCATCCAAATAAAATATTGGAGTCTAGAGCGGTTTTACACAACCCTCCACTCCCACAAGTATTACCGTAAGTTGTAGTCACATGCTTTTCAAAAAACTTAGCACATTCTTCACTTTTTTCATCTATGAAATCGTAACTAAACATCTCATTCGGGAAATCAATACGGACAGCCATTTCAATTTTGATTTCAGCCCATAAAATAGAGACTAGAGTAAGAAATACAACAAGTATCTTTTTCATTTTCGACCTCCTACCCAAGCTACGCTACCGTAATAATATAACTTAAATCCTTTTGCTATAAAACCCAAATTTTGATTTTCAATAACTGACCCCGTCCCGGCACAAGGCCGGGATGACAAAGGTGCTGGGGTGACAATGCCAAAGGCGGGCATGACGACACGAACGTCAATTCGATGACAGCAAAAAAGCCCGCGGTTTGACCGCGGGCGTTTGGCATATAAAGCGGATTAAACCTTACGGAAGGCTGAACTGCTTCAGGAAGTCCCAAGCCATATTGGGGTCGCCTTCGTTATGGTCGATGTTCATCGTGCAGAGACCCACTTTGGCGCCGCCTTGGCAGGTTTCGTAGATTTCGCAGTCATATTGTCCGTTGTTGATCTTCTGGCTCGTCTTCTTGGGTTCACCAGTGCAACCGTCCATCTTGGCCCATTCTGCGAAGGTTTCCTTTGCACCCATGAACGTGATAGGCATGGATTGAATGACTTGGGACAGAGTGTGGTTGTAATTTACGACACCGTCGTTAGAACTGCGGAAGTTGAGAACAGGATACGGGCGAGCCGGATGGCAGCCTGCATCTACGACTTCTTGTGCAAGGTCGAATGCAGAAGGAGCGCCTGCGGCGATGATATCGGCGAGGAAGCAACCGGCGTAGTTGGACATGCCGCCACCCATCGACCAGCCTGCGACATAGATGCGCTTTGGATCGACGCAAGCTTTCTCTGTGAGTTCCTTGACAAAGTGGCGGGTGAAGGTCACGTCATCGGCGGTGGTGCAGCAGGGGCCTACGTTCCAAGCCTGGCCCATTACGGCGTTCGGGGTCATGGCCCCATCTGGATAGACGCTGATTGCTCCATCGGCCAAAGCGACTTTACCAATCTTGGAGTCGTTCACCCAGTCAGCGGCGCTACCGTAGATTTGATGGTAGTTGATGAGCATCGGAACAGGCTTGTCGCCCGTAAAGTTGCCGTTCGGGAATTTCACGATGACCTTGCGTCCATCGACCATGATTTCGGTATCGCTCTTGAGTGTCTTGGCGGAGCAGTCAATTGCCGGAGCGGCGCTGCTAGAAGAAACGGTTTCGCTGGAAGCCGGTGCGGCGGCTGAACTTGTCGGAGCGGCTGAACTGGTCGGAGCTGCTGAACTGGTCGAATCGGTAACGCCAGCGGAAGATGTCGGAGTGCTTGCGCCCGGTTCCATCTGGATGGCGACATCGGTTTCAGTTTCGGCTTTCATGGTGTAGGTGACATCTTGATAGCCTTCCTTCGCAAATTTGAAAACCGGCAGCGGGTCGCCTTCCTTGAGCAGCGTGACCGTCTTGCCGAGTTGGTAGGTGTTGCGGTGTCCGTCCGCGTTGATGCGGATGAACTTCGCTCCTTTGGCAGATGTCCTGTTCAAGTCGAAGTTCAGCGTCCCGTTGACGTTGTGCTGTGTCTGGGAGAATGCGACCTTGCCGAGAGCGTCCATGACGGAAACGGTAATCGTGTTCGCCTTGACATTCTGAATGCTGATGATATTGTGGCTGAACTGAATGGATTCCTTCGGGATGAAGGTCTTGCGCAAAGCGTCCGTTTCGCTAGAAATGCTGAATGAACCGCCGTCGGTTGTGGTGGCGTTAACTTCGGGATAATTGGAAGATGTGATTTTTACGCCAGGAAGCGGCTGACCCATGTTCGAGAAAACACCGCCGGTGATGCTCCAAGCAAACGACAGGGAGCTAAGAGCAGCGATGGTTCCTGCAAAAGCCATAAATTTAGACATGGTCATAAAGACTCCTTTTTTGTTTTCAAGGAAGACCTAACTAATAGAAAATAACAATTTCAGTCTATAAAGATATATTTTTGATGACGATAATCATTGTAAAAAATGCGAAACGCCTGAAATAATACGGAAAAAACAAAAAAATCGCCCTGGTTAAACCGGAGCGATTTTGCTGTGTAGGATGAATTATGAAATCAAACTTGATTCATTACTTCACGAAACTTGCCGGGAGCGTGAACTGCTTGAGGAACGGCCAGCCGATTCTACCGTCGCCCTGTTCATGTCCACCACCCTGCTTGGTGCAGAGCACGACCTTTACGCCGTCCTTGCAGTTGGAGTATTCGTCGCAACCATCTTTGTTCTTGGACGGAGAGCCGGTGCAACCGTCTGCTTCTGCCCAGAACTTGAAGGTGCCTTCGGCGCCGAGGAAGTTCAAACCGTCGTTGAAGCCACTATCGCCACCACCGTAACGGCAGACGTTGTCTCCAGTACCGCGGAAGTTGATGACAGAAATCGGACGTGCCTTTGTGCACTTGGCGCTGTTGGTCTTGTTCAGGTCCATAGCTGCCGGAGCAACTGCGGCGAAGACATCGGACATCATGCAAGCCACGTGGTTACTCATACCGCCACCCATCGAGAAGCCAGCTGCGTAGATACGCTGCGGGTCGATGCAGGCTTTTTCTCTGACATACTTGATCATTTCGCGAGTGAACTCAAGGTCATCGTCGTTGGAACAGCAAGGACCGACGTTCCAACCCGGGCCCATCGTTTTGGTGGTGCCTTGCGGGTAGAGCGAGATGACGCCTTCGGGGTCGGTGAGCGCTTTGTACTTCGTATCTCTCATCTGCCCTTCGCTGTTACCACCAATCGGGTGATAGTCTATAAGCAGCGGGACAGGCTTGTCGCCCTTGTAGGCGCTCGGCACATGCATGATGAATGAGCGTTGGCCTGCACTGCCTTTGACGGTCAATTTTACCGTCTCGTCTTTGCCGGACTGTGCAGTCTTGCCGGCACAGTCAACGATGACTTGTTGTATTTCAGCAGAAGAAGAGGATTCTGCCGTGGCGGAGCTTTCCGGCGTAGAAGCGGAGCTTTCCGGCGTGGTTGCTGCGCTGGATTCCGGAGGATTAGGTGGATTGATATTTGAGCCTCTTGTCAGCTTAATCTCGACGCCAGTTTCGACTTCGGCCTTGGCTTGGTAGGTGGCGTTCTGGTAACCATCCAATGAGAACTGCAAGAACGGCAGCGGGTCGCCTTCTTTGAGGAGGGTCACAGTCTTGCCGAGCTGGTAGGTGCCGCGGCTTCCGTCTGCGTTGATGCGGAGGAACTTGGCGCCCTTGGCGGAGCTCTTGTTCAGGTCAACAATCATGGAGCCCATGACATTGTGTTCCGTCTTGGAGAAGGCTACTTTGCCGAGTGCATCCATGACAGAAACGGTCATGGTCTGGGCCTTGACGCCAGAAATGCTGATGAGGTTGTGGTTGAATTGGACAGATGCTTTTGCAATCTTGACGTTTCGCAAAGCTTCGGTACCATCATTGGAAATTGTGAAAGAGCCATCTTCGGCGCTTGTGGATTCTACACCCGCATAGTTGAAAGATGTAATCTTGACACCGGAAAGTGCTCTGCCTGAACCGGCTGAAACAACGTTGCCACTGATACTCCACGCGAATGAAAGCGTGCTCATGGCGGCAATTGATCCTGCAAATGCCATGGATTTGAACATGGTCATAGCGACTCCTTTTGTATTGTTGAACATTCCAAACACGTTTGTTCGCCCGGTCCAACCAAACCCCATTTTGCGCCAGACCTAAACAAAATATAGATGGGTATGCCTTGGGTGTTGAGAAATGGTGTTGAGAAAAAAAATAAAGCGTTGAGAATTTTTCATCACGTTTTGTAAACGAAAGCTAACCTATTGATAAAATATCCATAAAAACCATGCGGTTTCAAGGAAAAAAAGCATATTAATGGGATAGATTAGAGGTGTAAAACTTATCCATTCTTGGTTGGAAAGGAGTCGTTTATGGGATTGTTTAGTAAAATGGCAAAATCTGCCGCTTTTACGGTTTTGGCGGCCGCTGTTGTGAATAGCTTTGCCGTGAAGGTCAATAACCCGATTATGTACGTCGATAGCCCGGACCCGTCTATTGTCCGCGTCGATGATGCGTATTACATGGTTACGACGACCATGCATTTTGCACCGGGCGTGCCCGTTTTCAAGAGTACGGATTTGGCGCAGTGGCGCACGGTGGGTTATGCCTACCAGACTCTTTCGAACGGCAATAACATCAGCTTGAATGGCGGCCAGGATGCTTACGGCAAGGGTTCCTGGGCATCGAGCATCCGCTATCACAAGGGATTTTTCTACGTCTTGACGCCTTCTTATACGACCGGAAAAACGCATTTATACAAAACCGCCGATGTCGAAGCCGGCCCGTGGAGCGAAGTGCAGCTGCCCTTCTATCACGACCCGTCGCTGTTCTTCGATGACGATGGAACCGTCTGGGTGTTCTACGGCAGTGGCGACCAGATTAGCTATGTGCAGTTGAACGACGACGCAAGCGGCGTAAAAGCCGGAGGCCGTAGCGGCAAACTCGGCGGCGTGAGCGTGAACCAGGTGACTGGCACCAGCAATTACTATGTGCAACAAGAAGGTTCGCACATGGAAAAAGTCAATGGCGAATATTATTTGTTCACGATTTCCTGGCCGGCAGGCAAGAGCCGTAGCGAAATTGTGTATCGTTCCAAGAACCTGCTCTCCGGATTTAGCGGAAGATATTTCTTGTCCGATAACGGTGTTGCGCAGGGCGGCATTTTCGATACGCCGGATGGCAAGTGGTATGCCCTCTTGTTCCGCGATTCCGGCCCGGTTGGACGTATGTCGCACCTAGTTCCGATGGAATGGAAGGACGGTTGGCCCGTACCCACGAGTGGTTCCAAGGCGCCTGCGACGATTGACTTGCCGGAATCCCCGCTGCCGGGATACGGCATGGTGACTTCTGACGATTTTGATTCCGATGTGCTCCCGCTCGAATGGCAGTGGAACCACAACCCGGATAACAAGAACTGGTCCTTGACGGCAAATCCGGGATTCTTGCGCATTACCACGGGCCGTACCGATAACCGCATTGTCAACGCGAAGAACACGCTTACGCAGCGTTCCTTTGGCCCCAAGAGCTCTGGCCGTACGCTTGTGGATGGCAAGGGCATGAAGGATGGCGATATGGCTGGCCTCGTTGCCCTGCAGGACGACAAGGGCTTTGTGGCGCTCGCTAAAGATGGCGGTAGCTACAAGGTGGTGATGTACACCGGAAACAAGAATGGTGAAAGCCTGAAGGATAGCAAGGCGATTTCGGGTTCCAAGGTTTACTTGCGTATCGATTTTGACTTGCCGATTGACCGCGGTACCGCATACTTCTATTACAGTACCGATGGCAATACCTGGACAAAGATTGGTAGCGACGTAAAGCTCAATTACGACCTGCACATGTTCGTGGGCGTGCGTTGGGGCCTCTTCAACTTTGCGACCAAGCAGGCCGGTGGTTACGCAGACTTTGATTGGTTCAAGGTCGGTACCGACTACAAGGATGAAATTTATCTGGGCGGTACGCAGGACACGACTCCTCCGACTCCGTACAAAGACGTTGCCGCGAAGATTCCGGGCAAGGTTGAAGTCGAAAATTACGATGTCGGCAAGTCGAACCGCGCCTACTACGATACGGACGGCGACAACCAGGGCAAGGCTTACCGCGAAGATCCGGTCGATATCGTGCAGCTCGATACTGCCGACAAGTCCAAGGGCTATGCTATCGGCTACACCGCTGAAGGCGAATGGCTCCGTTATACGGTGAATGTCGCTGAAACGGGCACTTACGAAGTGAAAGTGAACATGGCGACACCTTCTGAAAATGCGGGCGTCAAGCTCTATATCGATGGGAAGGCCGTTACAGACGATATTATTGCTAAGCAGAACGGGGAAAACGATTGGTCCACATACAGTGCTGTTTCTGCCAAGACAAAGGAAATTGAAAAAGGCGAACACGCTTTGAAGGTGGAAATTGTCGGCAACAACGTGAACGTCGATTGGCTGGAGTTCTGCAAGGACGAATGCAAGACGGATAGAATCCAGGGCTTCCGTTACGGCATGAATGCTTCTAGAACCTATGGCGTCTATGGCATTGACGGTTCGTTCGTCGGTCGCGTCGATGCTTCGAACGCATTCGATGTCCGTACCAAGGTGAACGCACTTGTGAAGCAGAGCGGAATCTACTTCGTGAAGTCCGTCAACGGCGGGCACACCCTCCGCATCTCCGTCACAAAGTAATTTTTAACTGTCACCCCGCACACCGTTGCGGGGTCAGTTATACAGAGCCGTTAAACAACCGATGCCGGCACAAGGCCGGCATGACAGCACTGCATTGTCACCCCGGCTGTTTTTAACTGTCACCCCGGCCACTGTGCCGGGGCCAGTTGTTTTCTCTTTTCTCTCGTCTTTCGTCTGTAGCCGCGTAGCGGCGTTCTAATCGCCTTGACAAAACGCAACGAAAAATAAATGAGCGCTTGCGAAGTTTTAAAAGCCTGAAAGTATTTTCTATTTGGGTGGATGTTATGTTTTACTTTAAAGGGGTAAGGTATGTTTGGTAAAAACAAATTCAAAAAAATTCTTATTTCATCATCCATTGCCTTGATGGGCCTTACGGGAGTTGCCGTTGCAGACAACATTAATGTCAACGGTACGAGCCGTAACATGCTTGTCTATGCGCCGAAGAACATCGAGAAAAATCGCCCGCTCATCATCCAGATGCACGGCTACAACCAAGATGCGGGCTACCAGAAAAATGCGGCCAAGTGGGAACCCGTCGCTGATACGGGGCGTTTTGTGGTTGTGTTCCCCAATGGACAGAATAGGGCTTGGGACACCGGTGGAGACAAGGACCTCAATTTCATCAAGGCCATCATCAATGAGATGAACAACAAGTACGGCATCGACAAGAAACGCGTTTATGTTTCCGGCTTTTCGATGGGCGGCATGATGAGTTACGTTGTCGCAAACAAGATGAGCGACCAGATTGCTGCCATTGCGCCTGTTTCCGGCGGTGGAGGCCCTTCTTCTGCCAAACGTGCAATGCCGATTATACACACGCATGGCACGACTGACGATGTGGTGAACTACAACAACACCGTAAACACGCTCAAAAGCTGGGTGCCGTTCAACAAGTGTTCTTCGAATTCCAAGGTAACCAAGCCGTACCCGGCAAGTAAACCGGGGTCTGCCGCCTCCCTCGAAGTGTGGAGCGGTTGCTCGGACGGTGTCGAAATTCGCTTGCTGACGATTGCTGGCAAGGGGCATTGGTATTCCATGGACGAGGCTGTCAGTGTCAACACGAGTGTCGAAATCTGGAATTTCGTGAAACAGTACTCGCTGGACGGCCCCATCAACAAGGCTACGGATACGACCAAGACTGAAACGCCTAAAGATACGAGCAAGACGGTGACGCCAAAGGACACCAGCAAGACGACCACGCCTGCAGACACGGGTAAAACTGTCACGCCAAAGGATACGAGCAAGACTGTAACACCTGCGGATACAGGCAAAGTTGTAGCTCCGGCAGATACAGGCAAGGCGGGTATTGCTACGAATTTGCGTTTGGGCGTGGGTGCTGCAGAAACTCTGTTCAGCGTTTATAATCTTGTCGGAAAGCGCATTGGGTTTGTAGAAATCATCGAAAACGATGAGCCGAGCATGTCCAAGACGTTGAAAAATGCCGGTTTTGGCAAGGGCGTCTATATCTTGCGCAGTAAAAACCGCGCGTTCATGGTGCCTGTAGATCGCTAAAAAAGCTTAAATTCGTTCTCTCCATCAGGACAGTCCCCCCATTCTAGGGGGACTTTTTTTTTGTTTGATATAAATAAAACAGAAAATAATATGTTATATTTTGTATGTTTTTATCCGGAGGGTCTCATGAAATCTCTTTTTAATCATAAATTACCGATTGCTTTATTTACTGTGACTGCTCTTGCAACAGCCGCGAATGCAGCTTGTGAACGTTACAAGGATTGCTCGTTTGACGTTGAAGTGAGTGCAGAACCTGAGGTGTATGCGGAGAACGTTCCGCAACCTAATACTCAACATAATTTGGCTCTCACTGCAGCGGCGTTTGGCCAAAATATTTCTTTTTATGCGAGTGAGTATCCAACGGATAATGTGAATTTGACAATGGATATTTATAAGCCGCTGGATGACGGTGAATTAAATCGTGCTGCCGTTATTGTCGCTCATGGAGGTTCCTTTGTTGCCGGTGCAAAAGATGATAAAGACCAAAAGTCTATAGCTTACTGTGACTCGCTTGCGACTCGTGGATTTGTTGCAGTCTCTATCGACTATCGTCTTGGTGTAACAGTTCAGGGAGACCTCCCTGCTCCAACTCCTGGTGCGACGGGCATCGAAGCATTATCGCCTTTGTTGTATTCTATTCTATTGGGGAAAGCATACAATTTAACCATTGATGAAGTGGATTATGCTCGTGCTGTCTATCGTGGCGTACAAGATATCAATGCCGCTGTTCGTTACCTGCGCGCTCATGCGAAAGATCTCAGAATTGATCCGGAAAGAATTTATGTTCTTGGAAATAGTGCTGGTGCTATTCTCGCTATTGAAAATATTTATACAAATAGTGAAACGGATTTTCCTGATTACAGTTATCAGGAAGAGAAAGACAAAGAAAACGTTATTGTTCGCCCGGCTCTCGGTGGCTTGAATGATTACGGTGAACAGGGCTTTGATTCTCATGCTAATGGCGCTGTGGCGTTGTGGGGCGCAACACATAATCCCAAGACCCTTCGCTATAATAAGACTTCGATTTTTCTTGCTCATGGCGATGCTGATGAAACCGTTCTTTTTGGGACAGGCAAGCCTATGTCTAACTTCGATATTATGGACTTGATTCCTGATGAATATGCAGAAACGGCATCACAATTGTTAAATGGTCATTTGAGTTTGACGATTGGAGCCCCGACTCTTTACGGTAGCTATGTCATCGACTCCGTTTTGACTGTAAATAACGGTTCCAAGAAAAAGCCGGAAACCTATTTTGTGAAAGGCGCAAAGCATGAATTCTATAACAAAGACGCTTACACAGAAGAAACCCAGACTAAAGTCTTCGATTTCCTTTACAACCTCGCCAAGTCGGACAAGATCGTCCGCGAATTGGCTGGTGTTACCATTGCTAAGGCAAATGCCAATGAAGACAGCGTCTATGCTGTGATTGATGGTAGCTATGACGGTAAGGATACCCTCAATATCGCTGACGAAATCAAGGTGAACAGCTTATCGTTCAATCGCGAGTTTACTCCATTAACGTATTCGACTATGACACTTCCGTTCTCTATAGAAACGGACAATGTCAATGGACTCGAGGCGGCGCTCCGCTATAACGGCATCGGCAAGGATAAGGAAGGCAATGATGCTGTTAAGATGAAGGTCGTGTGGGCTACGAACAATTGGGTCGATGCCAATAAAATAACTGATGCTAAAGGTGATCCCATGGTTTATGGGAATGTAGAATTGGCAGCGAACACTCCGTACTTGGTGCAGATGGGTGAATCAGGAGCCTTCAGACTTACGGATGGTGCCTTCCCCCTGAAACTTCAGAAGACTGCGGATGCGGAAACCTCGGCTAACGGCTATGCCTTCCGCGGCACCTGGGCATACAAGAAGTGGGTAGATGGCGACCCGGAACTGGGCAAGGCTTATGGCTTTGCGGCGTCAAGCTCCGAAGACGATAAAATCAAGGTGGGCGATTTCGTGAAGGTTGGCGAAGGCGCTTGGATTACTCCGATGCGTGCCTACCTCGTCAGTGAAAATCCGCAGGGAGTCCGTGCGAACGGCGCTTACGTGAAACCTGGCCAGAAACTGCCTGAAATCATGAGCATTATCATCGACAACGAAGACGGAAACGAAGAACATACGACCGTCATCGGCCAGTTCAATACCCGCACGGGCGAGTTCAGGATGAATTACGACCGCGGCAAGTTCGACCTCAAGGGCCGTCGCGTGAACGGTACGAACAACGCCCGTGGCGCCTACTACGGAAAGAAAGCGACTGTCCGTCATCCTGAGCGATAGTACTTGCGTCATCCTGAGCCCCGCAAGGGGTGAAGGATCCAGTTAAAGAACAGTGACAGGATTTATCGCTCTGCTCAGAATGACGGCTTCCATTATAATGTCACCCCGGCCAAAGAGCCGGGCTTTTTTTATCCATCATTGATAAATCTTCAATGGAAATGTTCAAATGGGTTGTTTTTTTCCTTTTTTTGGGGGTATTTTATCATGGGGATAATGTTAATATCTCGGAACAGGAGTGAGACTATGTTTGGTTTCAAAAAACATGACGGTTGCAAGCTAGGTGTTCTCGCAACTTTGACTTTTGCCGGTTTGGCATCGCAGGCTTTTGCTAGTGCCGACACTTTGGTGCTTACGCCACCGCTGGGATGGAACAGCTGGAACGTTTTCCACGAAAACATCAACGAAAAGCAGATTCAGGAAATTGCCGATGCCATGGTGTCTTCTGGCTTGAGGGATGCGGGCTACGTTTTCCTTAACCTGGACGACAACTGGATGGATACCAAGCGCGATGCCCAGGGCAACCTCCAGAACAACCCGAAAACATTCCCGAGCGGCATGAAGGCGATTGCCGATTATGTGCATAAGAAGGGCTTGAAGTTCGGTCTTTACGGCGACCGCGGTAAGCGTACCTGCCACCATTACAACAGCAGATGGGATAGCCAGAGCGGTTCCAATGGTCACGAAGAACAGGACGCCAAGAAGCTCGCTGAATGGGGTGTTGACTACTGGAAGTACGATAACTGCGACTCTGATCCGAATACCCAGGAAAAAGATTACACCGCCATGTCCAAGGCTCTCCGCAATTCCGGGCGCGATATCGTGTTCAGTATTTGCATGTGGGAATACAAGGATTGGATGCCTAAAATCGCCAACTTGTGGCGTACCACTTTCGATATCGGCCCCGAATGGATTTCTACCTCCTGGTACCGCGGTGTCTATGAAATTATCGATGCGAACAACAAGTATTGGCAGATTGCAAAGCCCGGCCACTGGAACGACCCGGACATGCTCGAAGTGGGCAACCGTGGGCTCTCTTACGAAGAACAGCGCTCCCAGATGACGATGTGGTCTATTATGGCCGCCCCCATCATGATCAGTTCCGACGTGCGCAACATGAGCAACGAAACAAAGGAACTCTACCTGAACAAGGACATGATTGCCATCAACCAGGACTCTCTGGGCGTTCAGGGACACCGCATTTCTGACAAGCAAGGCAAGCAGGTTTGGACCAAGCCCTTGAAAAATGGCGATCTCGCCGTGGCGCTTTTGAACAACAACAATTCTACCCAGACTGTTGAATGCAATTTTAAAGATATTGGCGTAGAAGGCGAAGTAGAAGTTCGCGATGCCTGGAAAAAGAAGGATTTGGGACCGGTTTCCAGCGTTTCTATCGAACTCCCGGCTCACGGCTCAGCACTCCTCCGCTTGGTTCTCAAACCGGTTCCTCGCGAGATGTTCAAGGGCAAGCCTCTCGACATTCCGGGCAAAATCGAAATGGAAGATTTCGACATTAACGGTGTAGGTCAGGGCAACACCACCTATAACGAAAGCGATACCGAAAATCATGGCGATAGCGACTACCGCAAGGATACGGGAGTTGACCTGTACAAGAAGGCTACTGGCGTCGTTGTCGGCTACAACCAGGCGGGCGAATGGCTCGAATACACCGTGAAGGTTGCCAAGACGGGGACTTACTTCATGTACGCTGCCGTGGCTTCGGGCGGTACGTCAGGGAGCTTTAAGCTTTCCGTGGATGGTAAGGATATTACCGAAGAAATTGCGGTCCCGGCAGCAACTACGGGCGAAAACAACTTCGATGAATACAACGAGGTCGAGGCCAAGGCAGAGCTGACCGAGGGCAAACACATCCTCCGCTTTACGGTAACCGGCGATTGGATGGATATTGACTACATCAACTTCTGCGATAAGGAAAAGTGCGAAGACAAGACGGATTTAGCCTCGATTCGATTGAATACGTTCGAATCCGGAAATTCGTACAACGTGTTCAGCGCAACGGGTAAGCATCTTGGCCGCATCGACTTGAACGGCATGGGTACGGCTCAGGCGCTTAAGCATGCGGGTTACGCCCGTGGCATGTACATGGTGCGTTCCGTCAAGGGTAATCAAATCTATCGCGTGAATGTGCGGTAAAGTATCGTTCTGTCGATATGGCTAAAATTACTCTCGCGTGCTTCGGCATGCTGTGAATCGATATTCTAAATTCTCCTCAAAACACATTCAAAATGCCTTGCCTCCCGGCGAGGTATTTTGTTTCAATCATTCCTGCATCGAACATCCCACTGTCAGATAGAACTGCTTGGTATGGGGTCGCCCCAAAGGCACGCAGTGCCGACCTCACACCTCGCACCCACTACCCTCTTCCATTATGGATAAACAATCCACAATGATTAGTCTTGAGTGAGAAAAAAAACATAAATCGAAGGATATTTTTAGAGTGTTGCTAGGGGTGGCTATAGTTAGTCCATTTTATTTAGTGAGGTTAGGTATGGGCTCTAAAGTGTTTGGTCAATTTGCTGCAATTTCTGCGCTTTTTTTAGGCGCAACAATTGCTGATGCTGCTGTTCAGGCTACGTTCTATGTAGCGCCGGGCGGAAATGATTCGAACAAGGGAACAAAAGATGCTCCCTTCAAGACGATTACGCAGGCCCAGAAGGCCGTGCGCGCCATTAACGGCACCATGACGGGCGATATCGAAGTCATTCTTCGCGAAGGCACCTACGCGCTCCCTGCAACAGTCAACTTTACCGAAGCCGATGGCGGTAAGGATGGACATTACGTGCGTTATAAAGCCGCTGACGGCGAAAATCCGCTCATTACGGGTGGTATGCCGGTTACGGGTTGGGCAATTCATGACGAAAAGAATAACATTTGGAAGGCCGAAGGCGTCGATGGTCGATTCCGTCAGTTGTATGTGAACGGCAAGAAGGCTGTTCGCGCTTGCTTCCCCAACGCGGTTGCTTCAAATGAGAAGGGTGCTGGCACCTTTGATCACGATTTCGTGCGTCTTACGAAGGTGGACTCTACGGGCCGCGCCTTTGATGTTTCTGCGGACTACGTCAAGAATATCAAGAACATTGAGAATGTTGAAATCCATTTGATGATTGCTTGGGCCGAAAGCATCTTGCGATTGGAAAAGGTTCAGGTGAACGGTGGGACTGCAAAACTTATTCCCAAGGATCCTGAACGCACCAAGCTGTTCCACCGCGCTTACCCCATGCTCGGAACCGCCTTCATGAGTAATCCTCCCAAGCAGCAGGTTTTCTATCTAGAAAATTCCTACGATTTGCTTGACGCTCCGGGCGAATGGTATCTGGATGAAAAGAATAGTGTGCTTTATTATAAGCCCCGTTCTGGCGAAAACATGGCTACGGCCAATGTGGTTGCTCCCCGCCTCAATACCATGTTCAGCGTTTTAGGTAAGGATACCAAGAACAAAGTTGGCTATATGTCTTTTGAAGGCTTAAACTTTGCTCATTCCAACTACACTCGCCCCAGCGAAGAAGGCTTCTTGGATTTGCAGGCGGCAAACTTCAACGTGGATGTCCTACCGGATCCAGGTCGCGGAAATTGGGAAAGGTTGAATAGCAACAAGTATTTGCTGTGGCGTCCCGATGCCGGCTTCCGTGTCGAAAACGCTCACCATTTCTTGGTCAAGAACTGCACCTTTTCGCAAATGGCCGCAACTGGCCTTGACTTTGTGTCGGGAACGAACGATGACGTGATCGAAGGCAACGTGTTCTATGAAATTGGCGCTGCTGGTATTATGCTTGGCAAGTTCTATCAGGATTCTACGACCGAAATTCATATTGCTTACAATCCGAAGGACAAGGATGAAATCAGTACGCGTGATACCATTCGCAATAACCTCGTGACCAACACGACAAACGAACATCAGGGTGCTGTGGGTATCGGTGCTGGCTATCCGCGCTATGTAGTGATTGAAAATAACGAAGTTTCCTACACTAACTACTCCGGAATTTCTCTTGGGTTTGGCTGGACCAAAAACCAAACCGCTATGACGAACAACCATGTCAATAAGAACAACATTCATCATATTTCTCGTTTGCTCTGTGATTCCGGTCCGATTTACACTTTGAGTAATCAGGGTACGGGCAGTGAAATCAAGGAAAACTATCTCCACGATTACAGTGCCTCCAAGTGGTCTGATTACTGGGTTCTCCCGATTTACCTTGACGAAGGTTCTAGTGGCTTTGTTGTCGAAAATAACTCTTACAGGAATGCTCCGAGCGGTGTGGGCCGTAATCAAGCGGGCCAGTTTACAGAACGCAACAACGGTGGCTATATCGCTTCTGTTGCTGATGCGGCAGGCCTTCAGGGTGAATTCAAGAAAATCGGTGAAAAAATCAACAACATCCCGCTTCCGGATTTCTCCAACACCATGACGCAGACTCCGTTTGTCGAAAACATGACGATTCCGGGCTTGATTGAAATGGAAAATTACGATGAAGGCGGCCAGAGCGTTTCGTATAGCGATAAGGACTTTGTGAACGAAGGTAACGCCTATCGTGAAGACGGCGTTGACATTGTCCAGATTGATTCTACTGACAAGACGAAAGGCTATGCCGTGGGTTACACGAGCGCTGGCGAATGGATGGAATACACGGTGAAAGTTGCCGACGCTGGTGAATACGTGTTCCTCGCCAATGTCTCTACGGGGGCCGAAAATGCGGGCTTCCAGCTCGTTATGGATGGCAAGGCCATAAGCGATACCATTGTTGCCCCGAAGGGCGAAGACTGGAGCACCTATAGCTTTGTCGATGGCAAGACGACTGCTCTTGAAGCGGGCGAACATGTGCTTCGCGTGGTCATCACGGGCGATTTCCTGAACATCGACTGGATTAAGTTTGGCAAGAGCAAAGAAGAAATTGTTTCTATCAAGCCGAGCCTCCGTTACGGTCTGAATATGGATATCTCTCGCAGCTCTACGCTGAACGTCTTTGATATCCGTGGCCATCGTGTTGGGACAATTCGCTTGATGGGCATGCCGACGACGAGTTCCGTGCTCCAGCAGATGCATGCCAAGAACTTTAAATCTGGAGTTTATTTTGTTCAAAGCGTAAACAAGGCGTTTGGCAAAATGATTCATGTAAAGTAAAAACGGGGATAAGGAGTGTAATATGAAGTTGAATAAAGTATTGCCGATTGCGTTTGGGCTTGGATTTGCCGTGAGCGCATTTGCAGAAAACCCGATCATCCAGACGTACTATTCGCCAGACCCGGCTCCGGTCGTGTTCGGTGATACGGTCTGCGTCTATACCGGTAACGACGAAGGCGGTTCCTTCTTTACCATGCACGGTTGGCGAGTTTCTTGCACCACCGATATGGTGAACTGGACCGACATGGGAGAACTCATCCTTTCAAATGAAAGCTTCGGCGGAAATGCGAAGAAGAACGGCGACTGGGCGGCTCAAGTCATCCGCCGTAACGGCAAGTATTACTATTACGTGACCGTTGAATCGACTCGCGGTGGTCGTGCTATTAACGTTGCCGTGGCCGACAAGCCGCAAGGTCCGTTCAAGGATGCTCGTAACGGTCAGCATTTGGCAGGCCCGAACTGGGATTACATTGACCCGACCGTATGGATTGACGATGACGGACAAGCTTGGCTCTACTGGGGTAACCCGAAGCTTTATTACGCCAAGCTCAAGGAAAACATGACTGAGTTTGACGGCCAGATTCAGGTTACTGACATGAGCCGCGGCTTTTCGCCGAACGGAAACTCTGTCTATACCGAAGGTCCGTGGATTCACAAACGCGATAAGAAGTATTACATGATTTACGCTTCCCATGGCATTCCCGAAAAGATTTCGTATTCGACGAGTGATTCTCCGACGGGCCCGTGGAAATGGGGTGGCATCATCATGGATCAGGGAAACAACACTGCATTCACGAACCACTCCGGTCTCATCGACTTCAAGGGACGTAGCTTCTTCTTCTATCACAACCAGAAGAACGTGAGTGGCGGTGGTTACAGCCGTTCTACTGCGGTCGAAGAATTTACCTGGAATGCAGACGGCACCATCCCGACCATCAAATCGACTAATGACGGTGTCAAGAAGCCCATCAAGAATCTCGACCCGTTCGAACGTGTCGAAGCCGAAACCAAGTCCTGGGTGGGCGGCATCAATGTGGACAGGAGCGGTGGTTACACCATCATCAGGCATGTGGCAAAGCAGGGCGACAACGTCTATCTGACCAACATGGGCAACAATTTCTATACGAAGGTTCGCTCTGTGGATATGGGCGATGGCGCTGACAAGATTATTGTTTGTACGAGAGGCAAGGCTGGAAAAATTGAACTCCACGCCAAGTCTGAAAATGGTGCAACTCTTGCCACTATTAATGTGCCTGCAAGTGACAGCTGGCAAGAAAGTTCGTTTGATTTGAGTGGTGCCGCAGGCGTTGAAGACTTGTTCTTCGTCGTCAAGCAGGGCGGTTTCGATTTTGACTACTGGTACATGGAAAGCGAAAAGTCCGCTGTCCCGCAGACGCCCTACAAGGGCAAGGCTGCCACAATTCCGGGCAAGATTGAAGCCGAGAATTACGATGAAGGCGGACACAACAAGGCTTTCTACGACAACGACCGCGATAATCAGGGCAAGGCCTATCGCGAAGACGAAGTCGATATTGTCCAGATTGATTCGGCTGACGCCTCCAAGGGTTACGCTCTTGGCTACACCGAAGATGGCGAATGGGTTGAATACACCATCAATAACGAAGCCGCTGCCGAATACACGGTTCAGTTGAACATGGCTACCGCCTCAGAAGACGTGGGTGTCCAGTTGTTCATTGACGACAAGGAAATCACCGATGTCATCAAGGCCGAAAAGGGCGAAGACTGGTCCACTTATTCGACGGTTACCGCGAAAACAAAGGAAATCGCTAAGGGCGAACATGTGCTCAAGATGAAAATTTCCGGCAACTTCGTGAACATCGACTGGATCAAGTTCTGCAAGGACGACAAGTGTGAAGAAGGCGGTGACATCTCCTCGATTCGCCATACTCGCATTGATTTCCCGATTGCTGAAAAGTCTTACTCGATCTTTAGCATGACCGGCAAGCATCTTGGTTACGTCGAGGCCAAGGGCCAGAGCCTTGCGAAGTCTATCCGCTCGGCAGGCTATGTCCCGGGTGTCTATATGGTGCGTAGCGTTGGCCATTCCAAGACGTTCCGCGTACTTGTGAAGTAAAACGTTATCCTGAACGGTTTAAATTGTCGCCCCGATCACAGCAGATCGGGGTCTTTTTTTCTATATTCCTACAAATGAGGGGGGATTGGGCCTACTTTTGTCCAATTCCTTGTGTAGGAGGAGTGCGTGGAAAAAAAAGTTCTTTTAGGAATATTCGTATGGCTTTTCGCCGTAGGAATTGTTTCTGCGCAATCCGGTTCAGAAGATTCTTCTGGATTGGAACCTCCGCATGCAATTGTTCGTCTTTCGGAACATGGTGAACCGGTAGAACTTACCTGTGATGTACCCCTAGAAGGGGAAGTGTCGTATCAGTGGTATAAAAGTACCTCTAATTCCGTTAAATCGGGTATAGCCATTGAGGGCGAAACTTCCCGACATTTGATGTCAGCTTCTTTCCCGAACAAGGGCGTCCGATTCTATTTCTGTGTTGCGATGTCTTCTGAAGGGATAAGTGAGCCTTCGGATATTTTTGTTGTTGCATATACGGGCTTGCCTATTGTAAAAATCAACACTGTTGATGGAGAAGAACCTACTGCCGAATACGCCTATGCGCCCAATAAAGTTTATGGCCGTGGGATTACCAATGCGACGAAGGTTCCTGCGTCAATGCAAATCATCGATACTAGCGGTAATGTTGTCTATGAAAGCGGCGACTATAAAAAAGGTGCCAGCGGGCTTACGATAAAGCTTCGCGGAAATACGAGTGTCGATTTGGATGGAAAATCTTCGTATAAACTCAAATTGCAGAAAAAGGCCGATTTGCTCGCTCCGTTGATTTCGCGCAGCGGAAAATCTTATCAAGACAAGGAATGGATTCTACACAAGGACGCAACAACGCTCAATACAGTCATAGGTTTTGGGGTTTGCGATATTGCCGGCGTGCCTTGGACTCCCAAGTATAGCTTTGTCAATGTTTTCATCAATAACGACTATCGCGGTTTGTACCTGCTTATGGAAACCGTAAATCGCAACGAGTCCAGAGTTGATGTGTCCAAGGATGGGTATATCATCGAACGCGATGCGTACTGGTGGAATGAAGATGTAATGTTTGAAACTTCGGGTTACAATCAAAAATATACTTTTAAGTATCCCGATGACGACAAGATTTCGATAGACCAAATTTTCTATATAAAAAATTATGTTGAAGTGTTAGAGTGGCATGTTGCCTACGGTGCGTATGACTACTACATTGATGTCAAGAGTTTTGCACGATGGCTTTTGGTGCACGACTTTTTAGGAACGCTGGATGCAGCAGGCTCGAATATATTCATGTCGAAATATGATACAACGAAAACATCAAAACTCCAGATGCTGACAAATTGGGATTTTGATACGAATTACATGCGAGAGGGAAAGTGGTCGATTCAGCACGACGAAGACCGTATGTATGCGGCCTCGATGTTCAAAAGTGCTAATAGGAGTTTTGCAAAATCGTACAAAGCCTTATACGATAGTGTCGCTCCGATTCTTTGGAAAAATATTGAAAAGAAATTGAAAGGCTTGGATAATGCTTTAGGCGAACAGATTGTTAACGCTCGTTATTGTGACCTTGTGCGATGGGGGCTGCTAAGTTACAATCCTGTGAAGTATGATTCTATTGTTGCCCAAAAATGGTTTACGTCGCGTGAAGCGTGGCTTAAAAAAATGATGAAAAAATCTCGTACGGTTTCGTTTGCGCTAGATGGGGGCCAATTTGAAAATAAAAAGGCAATACCCGAATCAATCAACTTTTTAGACCGTATTGAAATCCCTCAACCCCAAAAGCAAGGGTATGTTTTTTCGGGTTGGACAAGTGAATCTGATACAGTTCCTCAAAAAAATATTGTGCTGTATGGCTATAACATGACCAAAGATGTCCAGTTGACGGCTCATTGGTCTTTGAGTGTTCGGCCTATTAAAAAAATTGAAGACATGTCGTTGAAAAAGGACGATCTCGTGAATATGGAAAGCTTTTCTGTTGATGTATTCAGTGCGTTAGGCTCGTTTTTAGGATGCATCTCGCTGAATAATACTGACATGCAGCTTGTTTTGAGGACGCTTAGGAATGCGGGATTCGCGACAGGTGTGTATATCCTTCGCAGCAAAGAATTGCACATGACCCGTCGTGTGCAGATGAGATGACGCGATGATTCGCTGAAAGACACCCAATCTCCAATATTCCAAATTGCAGTATTTAAAGTCTTTGTAGGTGTTCGACCTTTGACAATATATCCACGAAACTAGCAGAATAAGTCGTGAATCATCCTGAATTTTGGGGTATTTTTTATGCAGGAATACGATAAGGGAGGACTTATGAACTTTAGTTCAAGTTTGTCTTTGGTTTTGGCTGCTGGCCTTGTGTCGGCTGTTTTTTCGTTTGCCCAGCCCAATGATGAGTGGAATGGCAAACCGAGAATCTTTGGCGTGAACAGGCTGAATCCGCACGTGACTTCGATGCCTTATACGACAGTCGAAGAAGCTGTGAAGGGCGACCGTCATGCTTCGGAATGGTATCAGACGCTTACGGGCGAGTGGAGGTTCTTCCACGTCGATAAACCGAGCCAGCGCAATAACGATTTCTATAAGGACAATTACGACGTGTCCAAGTGGGACAAAATCAAGGTCCCGAGTTCCTGGCAGCTTTTGGGGTATGACCATCCGATTTACACGAACGTTGTTTATCCGTGGTCCCAGAATAACCGTGTTTCTCCCCCGTATGCACCGACTGATTTTAACCCGGTCGGCCATTACCGCCGTAACTTTACAGTTCCCGAAAAATGGGATGGCAAGCGCATCCGTTTGCACTTTGAAGGCGTTGAATCCGCTTATTACGTATGGGTGAACGGCAATTACGTTGGCTATAGCGAAGACACGTTCACTGGCCACGAATTCGATATCAACAAGTACCTCCGCAAGGGTGAAAATAACATCTCTGTGCAGGTGTTCCGCTGGTGCGACGGCTCCTGGCTCGAAGACCAGGACTTTATCCGTCTTTCCGGCATTATGCGTGATGTCTATATTTACGCGGTTCCCGAAGTCCACATTCAGGATTTCCAGATTGATGCCACCCTTACGAACAATTACAAGGACGGTCTCTTGAAGACGACCGTTTGGGTCTATAATTCTACAGGTAAGCAGTCTGGCGAATACACTGTCGAGCTTTCCTTGTACGATGCTTCCGGTGCCGAAGTCATCAAGCCCTCTGCCCAGAAGGTTTCTGGCATTGGTGCTGCTGGTGAAAAGAGCGTGCATTTCGATCTCCCGCTTTCTTCTCCGAAGCGCTGGTCTGCCGAAACTCCGGACCTCTATTCCGCAGTGCTCACGTTCAAGGACGGGTCCGGCAAGATTATCCAGGTTGAAAGTAACAAGGTTGGCTTTAGAAAGATTGAAATCAAGAAAGAAAACGGCGCTCCGCGTTTGCTCGTGAACGGCATGCCGGTGAAGTTCCACGGTGTTGACCGCCACGAACTCGATCCGGATAATGGCCGCGCGGTGACATACGAACGCATGGAAAAAGACGTGATTCTCATGAAGCGCTTTAACATTAACGCTCTCCGCATGTCGCACTACCCGAACAATCCGGTGATGTACGATCTTTGCGACAAGTATGGTATTTACGTGATTGACGAGGCGAACGTCGAAAGCCATGGCGCCAACAACGATTTGCCGAAGAACAGTGATGACTGGCGCGCTCCGGCTGTCGATCGCCTGAATTCCATGGTACAGCGCGACAAGAACCACCCCTGCATTATCTTGTGGTCGCTCGGTAACGAAGCCGGTAACGGCAACGTGTTCGCCTCCGAACGTCAGCGTGCCCACGAAATTGACTCCACCCGCTTTGTCCATTACGAAGGCGACTGGAATAACGCCGATGTGAACAGCTGGATGTACTTTGGTCCGGATGCAATTCAAAACTACAGAGATGCCAACAAGCCGATTATGCTGTGCGAATACGAACACGCTATGGGTAACTCCGTGGGCGATTTGCAGGAATACATGGATGCCTTCTACGGCAACCCGCGTGCTTTCGGTGGATTCATTTGGGACTTCATCGACCAGGGCCTTCGCCACAAGGGCACTCCGTTCTTCGAGTTCGGCGGCATGTGGGGCGACTGGCAGAACGACGATAACTTCTGCGCAAACGGCCTTGTGTTCCCAGACAGAAAGATTCAGCCGGAAATGTGGGAAGTCAAATACCAGTATAGCCAGGTGCGCGTAAAGAATGTCGATGCGGCCAAGGGTAAGATTGAAATCCAGAGCCGTTACCTCTACAAGAACCTTGGCGACTTCCTCGATGCCTTCTGGGAAATTCGTGAAAACGGTAAGATCATTCACAGCGGCAAGATTGACGGTTCTCAGATGAATATCGGTCCGAACGAAAAGAAGACCGTGACTATCGACATGCCGAAAATTGAACCGTCTGTTGGTGCAGAATACCACCTGGATATTGATTTCCGCTTGAAAAAGGATGAACTCTGGGCAAATGCCGGTTATAGCATCGGCCACGAACAGTTCGGTATCGATTTGGGTCAGCTCTGGTCCACCGAAATTGATATCAGTTCCATGGAAACGGCTAAGGTCAATAAGAGCAACGGCCTCACCATCGAAGGCAAGGATTTCACCATCAAGTTCGATGAAAGGGCTGGAACGCTTGCAAGCTACGTTCTCGGTGGCGATACGATTATCAAGAATGGCGGTATTCCGAACTTCTGGCGCGCCCCGATTGATAATGACAAGGGCTTCAATATGGAACGCGGACATGGCGAATGGCGCAAGGCGAGCCAGAAACGCAACGTGACTTCCGAAGTCAAGGAAATTTCTGCTCAAGAAACGCAGGTGACGTTCAACTTTAGCTTCCCGGATGTGGGCAGCTCAAAGATGAAGTTGACATACACTGTTTATGGCAGCGGCGATATTGTTGTGAATTACACGTTCAATCCGGATGGTTCCAAGAGTTATATCCCGAATGTGGGTACGCTCTTTACGGTGCCGGGCGGTTACGAAAAGGTCCGTTACTTTGGTCGTGGCCCAGATGAAAACTACATGGGACGTAATCGTGGAAGCTTCATGGGACTCTATTCGACGTATGCTGATTCTATGACGGTCATGTACATGGAAATTGGCGAAACGGGCCAGCGCACGGATGTGAAGTGGGCCACTCTCACGAACGAAAAGACGGGCAAGGGCCTCATGATTGTGGGTAATCCGCGTATGGAATTCAGTGCTCAGCACTACACACCGGAACAGCTCACCAACGTGAAGCTCCCGTGGGAACTCAAGCGCGATAAGGATATTACACTCCGAGTGGATTTACACCAGATGGGTGTCGGTGGCATCAACTCCTGGGGTGCTGAACCGCTCAGTCAATACCGCTTGCCTGCAAACCGTGAATACACTCATGCATTCCGCATTGCTCCGGTTCGTAAGCAGTTGAACGACCCGACGGAATACTCTCTCCTTGGCTTCAAGAACTTTGGCTGGAACAAGGACATTCCGCCTGCAAAGTATGGCAGTGACGAAATGAACAAGATTTATGAAAATCAGCCGAAGAAGGATGTCACGGATACGGTTATCAATACAGAAAATCCGACTGCGATTCCGGGCAAGATTGAGCTGATTTCTAGTGCCGAAAAGAGCTACAATGTCTTTGATGCTCAGGGCAAGATGGTCGGCGCATTCACGACTCGCGGTGTCGAAGATCTCCATGCGATGACCGCAGGAATCGTCAAAAATTCCGGTGTGTACGTTGTCAAGGCGAAGAACGGCGGCCAAGCCTTCCGCATCACCGTGAAGAAGTAGCGAGCCATGAGCTGTGAGGTCGGCACCTTGTGCCTTTGAGGTATGAGGTGCTGAACGATAAGCAGTAAGCATTTGTCATGTCGGACTCCGTTCCGGCATCACCTTATGCGTCGTCATCCTGAGTGGCGAGAAGCCGCGAAGGATCCAGAGAACTCTTCATAACACTGTCACCCTGGCCACAGTGCCGGGGTCAGTTTTTAGCTTCTTTTTTATTAACAAGTATTGATAAAAAATCAATGAGAAGAATGTTTTAACTATATGAAAACCCCTCTCCGAGGGGTATTTTTTATAAGGAAAAAAGTCGTCTTGGAGAGTTCGTAAAACTCAATAGGATTCTTGAAAACGGCGCTTTTTTGGTTTTGAGGAGATCACTATGTTTAGAACAAAAAAATCTGTTGCAGGTCGCATTTTTAGCTCTGCAGCGGTGGTGTGTGCCATCGGTTTTTCGAGTGCGCTAGCGACAACAGATAATCCGCTTACGTTATGGTACAATGGCGACGCCGGTACCGAATTTACGAACGCGCTCCCGATTGGTAACGGTTACATGGGTGGCCTTATCTATGGTGGCGTCACCAAGGATTACATCGGTCTAAACGAAAGTACCGTTTGGTCGGGAGGCCCAGGCGACAACAACAAGCAGGGCGCTGCAAACCATCTGAAAGATGCCCGTGACGCCATGTTCCGTGGTGATTACAGAACCGCAGAATCTATCGTCAATCAGTACATGATTGGTCCTGGTCCTGCAAGTTTCCAACCGGTTGGCGATCTCGTGATTACAACGTCCCATAACGGGGCGACGAATTATCGCCGTGAACTCGACCTCAAAACCGCTATTGCAAAGACAACTTATACACATAGCGGTGTCAAACATACCCGTGAATATTTCGCAAGCTATCCTGACCATGTGATTGTCGTTCATTTGTCTGCTGACAAGAGTGGTTCGGTAAGCTTTGGCGCGACGATGACGACTCCGCACCGCACGAACCGCATGACTTCTAGCGGCAATACGCTCATTTACGATGTGACCGTCAACTCCATCAAGTTCCAGAATCGCTTGAACGTGATTGCCGATGGCGGCACGGTTTCTGTTTCGAACGGGAATATCAACGTGCAGGGTGCGAACAGCGCAACACTTATCCTCACGACAGCGACGAACTTCAAATCGTATAATGACGTGAGCGGTGATCCGGGTGCCATTGCCGAAGGCATCATGGCTAAAGTGGCGAAAAAGTCTTATGAAGATATCTTGAAAGACCACTTGAAGGATTACCAGACGATTTTTAACCGCGTCAAGTTGGACTTGGGCCCGGCGGACAAGAGCGCTGGCGACATCACATCCACCCGCGTGAAAAACTTCAATTCCACAAACGACCCTTCTCTCGTGGAACTCCATTACCAGTATGGTCGTTATTTGCTCATCGCAAGTTCTCGTAAGGGTGGCCAGCCCGCCAACTTGCAGGGCATTTGGAACAAGGACACGAACCCGATTTGGGGCAGCAAATATACCACCAACATCAACCTTGAAATGAACTACTGGCCGGCAGAATCCGGCAACCTCGAAGAATGCGTATGGCCGCTCATTGACAAAATCAAATCCATGGTGCCGCAGGGCGAAAAGACCGCCAAGGTGCACTGGGGCGTAAACGAAGGCTGGGTGGAACATCACAATACCGACCTTTGGAACCGTTCTGCTCCGATTGACGGAGCCTGGGGCCTTTGGCCGTCTGGCGCTGGCTGGCTCAGCACGCATCTTTGGGAACATTTCCTCTACAACCCGACGGACAAGGAATACCTCAAGGATGTTTATCCGACGATGAAGGGGGCTGCGCTCTTCTTTGTGAATAGCCTTGTGGAAGAACCGACTACGGGGAACAAGTATTTGGTGACCGCTCCGAGCGATTCTCCGGAAAACGACCATGGTGGAATTAACGTTTGCTTTGGCCCGACGATGGACAATCAGATTATCCGCGATGTGCTGAATTACACGATTGAAGCGTCCAAGATTCTCGGCGTCGATGAAGATGTTCGCGCCAAGATGGAAGCGACTGTCAAGCGCCTTCCGCCGACAAAGACCGGCAAGTATGGACAAATTACCGAATGGCTCCAGGACTGGGACGATCCGAACAACAAGAACCGTCACATTTCGCATTTGTACGGCCTTTTCCCGAGCGCTCAAATTACCCCGGAAGAAACTCCGGACTTGATCAAGGGTGCTGGCGTTACGCTGCAGCAGCGCGGCGACGATGCTACCGGTTGGTCTTTGGCTTGGAAAATCAATTTCTGGGCTCGTATGCACGATGGCGACCACGCTTATAGAATGATTCGTATGCTTCTCACGCCGAGCAAGACTTATAATAATTTGTTCGATGCGCATCCGCCGTTCCAGATTGACGGAAACTTCGGTGCTGTTTCCGGCGTGAACGAAATGCTCATGCAGAGCCATAACAACAGAATCAACCTGCTGCCGGCTCTCCCTTCGCAGTGGAAGGACGGCTCTGTCAAGGGCATCCGCGCCCGTGGCGGTTTCGAAATCGATTCGATGGCTTGGAAGGGCGGCAAGCTCACTTACGTTGCCATCAAGTCCCTCGTAGGCAGCACGCTAAATGTCACCTCGGGTACGAACAAGTTCTCTACCGCAACGGTGGCGGGCAAGACCTATGAATTCGATGGCAATTTGAAAGTGACGAATGCTCCGTTTGAACCACTGGAAATGCCGGGCAAGATTGAAGCCGAAAACTATGTGGCTATGGACGGTGTGCAGATTGAAGAGGATTCTCTTGGCACTCCGAACATCGGCTGGATTAATGACGGCGACTGGACTCAGTATTACGTGAACATTTCGACGGCGGGAGCCTATGTCTTGACGGGCCGCGTTGCAACGGGTTCCGAAAAGGAAAGTGTTATCACTGTTACCGATTCCGCAGGCAAGATTCTCGGAACGCTCAGCGTCGATCCCGCAAAGTCCAAAGGCTGGAACGACTGGTACGAAGCTACGGCGAAGGTGACGCTCCCGGCGGGTAAGCAAAAACTCACGTTCACGTATTCCGGCGAAGACACGTATCTTGCGAACGTTGATTGGTTCAGTCTAGCATCAGATGCTATGACCATTGCAATACCCGAAATTCGCATGGGCTCGCTCTCCGTAAGCCGCATCCCGTATTCGAATGCGTCTATTGCGCTGATGGTGACCGCTCCTGCAACTAAGGAGTTTGTGGTTCACCTCGTTAGCGCTGACGGCAAGTTCATCGGCTCGCAACGCGGTCATGGCGAAGGTCTCGCTGAATTCGGCAGGTCGGTACCGCTTGCACCGGGCATGTACTTTGCCATCGTCAAGAGCGGCTCCCAGCAAAAGACGCTGAAACTCTCCGTCCGCTAACCGCGCGTGTCTCCCGGATGCCTCTCACATGTCATCCCGGCCTTGTGCCGGGATCGGCTTACACGGCTCTAATTACTTAAAAATTTCCTCCTCTCACTCTAAGCCCAGGACTCTCGTAGTCCTGGGCTTTTTCATTTAAGGTCACCTCTAAAAATTCATTTTCGAAAATTTGGCTGCGACACATCGTGTTAGTGCGTCATTCAAAGTGGCAAATACCCCCAGTATTCACCACTTTTCATTCCTTCCTGCACTCGGTCTCGCTCAAATTTTCTTTATCAAAGCAATTTTTAGAGGTTCCCTTTATTCAAAAAGGGAAAAAAGAGTATATTGATATTGTCAAGTGCTCTTTTTGAGATTTTTGAATATGAAACCCCTTCTGCTCGCTTTATCCGCTATAGCCGTTAGCTTAGGGCTGTTAACCGCCTGTTCCGAGGACTCTAACGCTGACAATACATTAGTCAGCGTTCCTTCGAACACGACGGCTGCAAAAGGCGAAACAACCGATTATAAAGAAACGAAGTCCTGCAATGAACTTGGCAGTAATCAGCTTGCAAAATCTTCGGCAGAAGAAAAATCGATTGATTTTTTCATGAACGAAGACGGTTCCGCGACAGCCGTTTTTGAAATGACTCACAATTGCATGATCAACACGATTCTCTACGAGACCCGTAACGATACATTGCTTGTTTCGAGTGATTACATCATTCGTTTTGCGACTGTTGACTCTGTAACGCATGACACAACTTGGATAGAAGATAACAGTCTTGAAGCAAACTGTTTTTGCCGCTCGGAATTTGAGCTGACAATCCCTTCGAAATTCATCGGCACGCAATATGCCTCTTTCGAACGTGAAAATTATACAATCAATTACAGAAAGCGCGAGTAAAAGCCATTGATAAATTGACAAAACAACTTTAATTACAGCACGTTTTTTTTTGTGAACTCGATAATATCTTTATATCAGGGTTAAAAAAGGAGCGAGGCTATGATTAATTTTCGAGTTCTCATTTTAGTTTTCATTCTCTCTGCAAATTTATTTGCAATTACAAATCAGTTCCGTGGTGTAAACTGGGCTGATAAACGCGATAACTTCGTCTCGGGTGTTCTTGTGCTTTCGGGCATGAGTCTTTCGGACACGTACGAGTCGGCGCACGCCACTGCTGACCGCATCATGTCGCAATTCCAGGAAGTGCTAGGCATAAACAGTGTTCGTCTGCCTGTGAACGAACCTACCGTCCTCACATTCTTGAATTCTTATTCCGGCATTATCGACGCGGCTCTCGAACACGGTCGCGTGGTTCTGTGCTACTGGGGCCCCGCCCAGCCTGCGGGACCCAAGAACATGAACGACTGGTGGAAAATGTGGGAAACGCTCGTCAAGAAATACAGCGACCACCCGAACGCCTATTTCGAGATCTTCAACGAACCGCACATGTACAACAAGACCGAACTGCGTAATCTATATGCGGATTGGCTCAAGAGATTCCCGGATGTTCCACGCGACCATATTCTCCTTGATGGCTCGGGTCTTGCATGGAACGTCCCGGACATTGCCGATGATTCGCGTTTCGAGGGCTGCCTCTTTGCTGTTCACGAATACACGTTCTGGAACATGAGCATCACGACGGAACAAGGCTGGAAAAATAGTTTTAAAGGCAAGGTGGGCAAATATATCGAACGTACTGTTTGCACGGAATGGGGCGGCGCAATGAGTCCCGGCGAAAAGAACGGCGTGCATTACGACTACATGGATTACAATAAGCCGCCTAACAACTATTTCACGGCTTATATTCGCGGCATGTCGGAGCAATTGCGTGATTGGCAGATGGGTAGTTTCTACTGGCCGGGGCTTCGCGACGGCGACTGGTACAGCATGACCAAGCGCGATGGCGAAGGTACAAACACCAAGCTCGTAATCGTGAACCAGTCTGGCGTCGATCGCATGCAGCTTTCGTGGTCGGATACGGTCGAAACGAACCCTCCTAAACAAGATCCGTTTGGCGGCTTTGATGCGGACGGAAAAGCGATTGCAGGCAAGGCTGCAACTATCCCCGGAAAAATCGAAGCTGAAAATTATGACATCGGTGGCAACCGCGTCTCGTTCTACGACAAGAGTACCGCAAACGAGGGTGGTTTCTACCGCAAGGATGCCGTGGATATCGTCGTGCTCGATTCCGCCGATGCGTCCAAGGGCCATGCTGTTGGCCACACGAATGCTGGCGAATGGCTCGAATATACGGTCAATGTGGCAAAGGCTGCAACCTATTCTGTCGAAGTGCAAATGGCGACCGCCTCTGAAAATGCCGGTGTGCAGTTATTCATTGACGACAAGGCTGTTTCCGATACCATTATCGCCACACAGGGCGAGGACTGGTCGAGTTACAGTGCTGTTCAGGCTAAGGTGGGCGAGCTTTCCGCTGGCGAACATGTGCTTAAAATGCTCATTGTCGGCAATTACGTGAACATCGACTGGCTCGAATTCTGCGAAGGCGACAAGTGCGAACAGACCACTGGGCTCCATGCGACTCGCGTTATGCCCACTACGGCGCCCGCTGCGGCACGCCTGCGTGTCAAAGACAACAAACTCTTTGTCGAGAAAAACGGTCTCCGTTTTGACCTCACCGGTCACCGCATTAAATAAACCTAAATGTTTTTCTGCATCATTTGTTTTTAGAGGCTAATAGAAATAAAATCAAAATTTATAGACTCTATTGTACATAGGTTTGAACAACGCGAGATAAATAGTCAAATAATTTGAGGATAACTATTGTTCGTCGTGAGAATGGAGGCGTCGGCCAAGGATGGGGAGGGTGCAGGGAGGGGCCCGTGCGGCCTTCGCAACTCTGAGCTGGGGCCCCGCCCGCATGACGTACTTTTTGCATTCAAAAAACAAACTGTTTCCAATCCAAAATATTCCATTTTGGACTTTTTATCAATAATATGTATTTGTTTTTTTTTAGCATATTCACAAAAAGAGGATATGTTTAGAATGGTTATGGGTATTAACCGTGTATGAGGATTAGGTTTATGAAAAAGCTTTCTTTAGCAATTGTTGCAATTGCTGGTTTTGTTTCTGTAGCTAACGCCGCCCTCGCTGATGGCGGTGCAAAATTTTTGGGCAATATTACTACAGGCGGCCAGATCCGTAGCGACTTTGCCCAGTACTGGAACCAGATTACTCCCGAAAACGGCTGTAAGTGGGGTTCCATCCATTCCCTTTCCAACGGCAACAGCGGTACAAGCAAGTTCGCCTGGGACAACTTCGACAAGTGCGAAAGCGCCTACAAGTGGGCCAAGGAAAAACCGGGTGAACGCCATTTCAAGTTCCACGCTCTCGTTTGGGGTTCCCAGTACCCGAACTTCCTCTGTAAAAAGAAGAACCCGGGCATTACCGTAGAACTCACCAAGAAGTACATTACCGAATGGTTCGATGCCGTTGCGGCCAAGTTCCCTGACCTCGAATACATCGACGTGGTGAACGAAGCCATTTGGGCGGGTAACAACTACCACTCCGGTTACGGCAAGCCTGCTGCAGGTGCCGAAGGCCACAGCACCGACGATACCGAATGCGGCGGCTCCTACATTATCGAAGCCCTCGGCGGTGACCGCGTTGTAAATGGCAAGCACCAGTATGACTTTATCACGACTGCCTTCAAGATGGCCCGCGAACGCTGGCCGAAGGCCGTGCTTATCTATAACGACTACAATACGCTTTCCTGGCAGATCAACGAAGGTATTGAACTCATTCAAACGATTGTCAAGAATGGCGCTCCGGTCGATGCGTACGGCCAGCAGGCTCACGACTGCAAGGGCATGAGCAAGAACGATTTCGAAAGCAAGATGACCCGCATTCATAACGAGACGGGTCTTCCGCTCCTCGTTTCGGAATACGATATCGGCGAAGCGGACGATACCAAGCAGAAAAACGATTACGCAAACCAGATTCCGTTCATGTGGGAAACTCCCTGGGTCGCGGGTATTACCATCTGGGGCTATATCAACGGCTCTACTTGGGTTGCAAACACCGGCCTTATCGAAAAGGATGGCCGCAAGCGCGCCTCCATGAACTGGCTCGAAGAATACTTTGCGAACAACTTGAGCAAGGGCAAAAACGATGTGACCTTCACGCCGATTGAACCCGAACCGCAGATTCCGTTCAAGGGGCAACCGATTGATATTCCGGGCAAGGTCGAAGCCGAAGATTTCGATATCCCAGGCAAGGGCGTCAACGACGACGGCACGAGCAACCAGTCTTATGGCGACGACTCTGAAAACCACGGCGACAGCGATTACCGTAAGGATACTGGCGTTGACCTGTACAAGAAGGCGACCGGCGTAGTCGTAGGCTACAACAGCGAAGGCGATTGGCTCGAATGGACCGTGAACGTGAAGGAAGCGGGCGACTACACGATGTTTGCCGCCGTGGCTGCCGCAGGTTCCACCTCTAGTTTCCAGCTCTCTCTTGATGGCAAGGCTCTTACCGACGTAGTTGCGGTTCCTGCCGCCAAGGAAGGCGAAGAAAATTACGATGACTACAACAAGGTCAAGGCCAACGTGACGCTCCCGGCGGGTAAGCACATCCTCCGCATGGACGTGACTGGCGCCTGGTTCGATGTGGATTACTTCACATTCGTCAAGGGCAAGGACGCAAAGGACCCCGAACCGATTGAAAAAGGTGGCGAATCGGATGCAATCCGTTCGAACATTCGCATGGCAACTCCGGAACTCGCTGATTATGATGTCTTCGACATCAACGGTGTTCGCCTCGGTCGCATGAGCGCCTACTCTGTGGATGAGGCCGTGAACATGCTCAAGCATACGAGTGCCATTAAGGTTCAGGGCATTTATCTGCTGCGTTCCGTGAAAAAAGGAACAGTGAAGTCTGTCCGTATAGCCCGCTAAAAGATCTCCTAATCCATAACTCCTGAAAAGGGAGCCTTAAAATACCTAAAGGCCTTCGAGGTAACACTCGAAGGTTCTTTTTTGATGTTTCTCTGTCATTTGTTCTACAGTTTGTTTCGGCATGGTTTGAACGTAAATTTTCCTTTATGGATTTTTTATCAAGGGAAGATAAAGTTATCTGATGCTTTTTCTGAAAATAAGAGAATATGTTCAGAGAGGTATATGGGATGTTTAACTCGTTGGGATGAGAGTAATGATGAGAAAAATCATTAGGGGTTTTGTATCCGCCGCACTTCTTGGTGGTGCAGTGAACGCCTTTGCAGGGCCTGGCCTAGCCGATGGTGGAGCCAAGTTCCTCGGCAATATTACGACTCGTGGCCAGGTTCGGAGTGACTTTGGCACTTATTGGAACCAGATTACCGCTGAAAACGAATGCAAGTGGGGGTCTATTGAAGGTTCCCGCGGTCGTTTCAACTGGAGCGGTTGCGATGCTTGCTATAACTGGGCTAAAAAGAACGGTGGCAAGTTTAAGTTCCACGCTCTCGTGTGGGGCGGCCAGTATCCGAGTTGGCTGAACGGCCTTAGCGCCGACGAAACCAGGAAGGCCATTACGACTTGGTTCGATGCCGTTGCAGAACGTTACCCCGATCTCGAAATGATTGACGTGGTGAACGAAGCTATTCGTACCGGCAACAACAACTATCATTCTCCCTACGGAAAAGGCAACAATATTATTCCGGCTCTCGGTGGCGATAACGGCGGCAATTACGCGTTCGTTACTACTGCTTTCAAGATGGCCCGTGAACGTTGGCCGAAAGCTATCCTCATTTATAACGACTATAATACTTTCAGATGGCAAATAAATGAAGGTATTCAACTTGTGAACCAAATTGTCAAGGACGGAGCCCCGGTTGATGCTTATGGTCAGCAAGCCCATGACTTGACCGACATGAACGCAAACGAATTCAAGAGCGCCTTGAACAAGATTCAGAATAGCGTGAAGAACGCCAAGGGCGAACCGATGCCGCTATTCGTTACCGAATACGATATCGGTACAGATAACGATAACCAGCAAAAGCAGCGCTATTCCGAACAAATTTCTGCATTCTGGGAATCTCCGCAGGTCGCAGGCATCACGCTCTGGGGCTATATTTACGGTGCCACTTGGACGACGA
>Ga0247611_10002012_pt1 | contig 34489 bp, 40 predicted proteins | sample 177DNAGHGhighgp2_FD_192422 | JGI IMG/M metagenome (GOLD analysis project Ga0247611, IMG submission 192422) | Sheep rumen microbial communities from Palmerston North, Manawatu-Wanganui, New Zealand - 1770 DNA GHGhigh gp2 | ecosystem: Host-associated > Mammals > Digestive system > Stomach > Rumen... | reverse complement strand
AATGGATAAATTACAAACGGTACAAGATAAATTGGCTGATTTAAACGATGAATTTACTACTGAAAGGATTACTCATGAAGAATTTAAGAGATTAACCCGTGAATGGTTTGAACTAATACGAACTATTCATTGTCCATATAAAGAAGCACCAATTACTTTGCTTGATTATATTCGTGTTAGATATGGTAAATTATAAATTTGCATTGATACCTCCTGTTGCTGACCCAGACTCCACCAAGTCTGGGTCTTTCTAGTTATTAGATATAAATTTATGAGGTAATTATGAAGAAACAGATAGAAACTAAGTCTGAACCAAAGACTGATGTTAAGAATGATATGATGGAAATTAAAGTAACTCTTGCTATTATGCAGAAAGAAATTGCTGAACTTGAGAAGAAACTTAATATTAAATCAAGCAGCAATATGACCGATGATGATAGAAGAGAAATATTTGAAATGAGAAAGAATAATAGAGGTTAATTAAATGAAATCCATAGTGCTTGGTCAAGATAAATTTGAATTTCTTGGTGGAACCACAACATTACTAGTTGATATGGCTTCTGCTTTATTAAGACAAGGTTACACAGTATATTATTGGTCAACTGATGATGGTAGAAATTCAATGACCGAAGAATGGTTTAAGAAGAATAATGTTCAAATGTACCTCGGTCAAGCAGTAGATATGGCTATTACTTGCCAACAAACAGCTACTATGTTCTTTCTAAACAAATGTAAAGTTCTTCAATTATTGAATAGTAAATTTACAACATTGGAATATCCTGTACCAAATTGTAAAGCTTATATTGCTGTATCTAAAGAAATACAAGACTTCGTTAAAGAGAAATTTAATATGACTGTTCCAGTAATGTTAAATGGTATTGATTTAGAAAGATATAAACCAAATAATGATGAATTACATAAAGTTCCAAGAGTATTATCTATTTGTCAGGGTGATGATTCTTTACTTGAACAAGCTTGTAATGAATTAAATTATGAATTTAAATCTGTTCCTAAAGAAGTAAATAATAGAATATGGAATGTTGAAGATTTAATTAAAGATTCTGATATAGTTGTTGGAATTGGAAGATCTGCTATGGTAGGAATGGCTAGTGGTAAATGTGTAATATCCTGGGATAATAGAAACTTAAATCCAAATACTGGTTGTGGTTATATTATACCAAGAGATTTCTTCTCTTATGCTTATACAAATTTCACAGGAAGAGGTTATCCACAAATTGATACAGTTGATAAATTAAAGAATGAATTATTGAAATACAATCCTAATGATGGAGCTATATTGAGATTAATAGCTCAACAACATTTAAATGCTGATATAAATTCAAGGATTTGTGTTAAACTATTGGAGGAATAAACAATGACGATAAATGAATGGCTTGAACAGAACTATACACACGTTACATTAACACCTGAAATTGGAGTCAATGGTAATGTTCTACGTGTTAAAGAATGGAATGTGGACCTAACTGTTGGATTAATTTCTACAGATAATATAGAAGATTATGCTCGTTTAGTCTTTAAATATTTACCACCTGGAACTATAATTGAACCAATTAATGAAGAATGGTATAAGACTAAGATTGTTGAAGTTCGTAATCATTTAACAAAGAAATTACTAACGGACCCTCGTTGTAAATTATTCCTAGAAATTCTAGAGCGCAGAGATAAAGATAGATGGCAGAAAGAACAGAAACAAACATCTGTTAAAGCTACTGGTCAAGGTATTAATTTGGAGTTTAGTATAGTATAATATGAATACAAGTTTATGGGAAGATAATAAACCATCCTTAACACAATGGCAAGGTGATTTCGTCTTAAAGAGATTTGATGATGATTTAGCTATTGCTTGTTGTGGTGTAGGTAGTGGTAAATCAGCATCTTTAGCTATCTGGATTGTCTTACAATGTTGTAAGAAACCAGGTATTAGAGGTATTATTATTGGGCAAACATATACTGCTCTTGATAAAGTATTAATTCAAGAAATTAGATGTTTCTGTGAATGGGCTAAAGTACCCTATGATTATAATGCTAATAGAAGAGAAGTTAAATTCCCAAATGGTAGTATATTATTTGGTTATACTTCTGTTAATCCAAATGCTATCTTGGGTTTGTCAGAAATATCACTATTAGCTATTGATGAAGCTGCTTATTGTTCTGAATTAATTTATAACTTCGCAAGAGACCGTATGAGAGGTGGTAAATATCCAACTATGGTTAGATTGATATCTTCACCAAATTCATTATCAAGAGTACAGAATTGGTTTGGTGAACTTGTCAAGAAATATCCTGAGAAAGTTATTAATGGTTCAGCACTAGATAATAAATTCGTTGGTGATAGCTTTAAACAAGAACTTAAAGAAAGATATATTGAAGGTACTAATCTTTATAGACAACAAGTATTAGGTGAAATTGTTGATTGTGATGTAGCTTCACAAATTGTCTTTAGAAACCAATTTAGTGCTACAAGACAAGGTAATAGTAATGAATATTATCTAGGTTATGATGCTGCTGGTCTAGGTGCAGATAAAGATGTTATTATGGTAATTGACAAATATGGTATAGTTGAATATAAAGAACTATTAGAAGCTGATACATTTACTAAAGCTGCTATAATTAATGATTACTATAACAAATATCAAATTAAAGCTGCTTGTGCTGATGCTACTGGTGGTTATTCACTAGGTGTATTAGATACTCTCAAAGCCAAGAATATTGATATTATGGGTATTAACTTCGCACAGAAATCTTATTCTGATAAATATCCTAATGCTAGAACTGAAATGTATTTAGATTTAGCAACAGAAATTAAGAACGGCTTCTATGTTGAAGATAGTAATATTAGAGAAGAAATTCTAGCTCAACAAGTTACCATTAATACTAAAGGTTTACAAGCACTTGTTCCTAAGGAGTTAATTAAGAAGAATATTGGTCATTCTCCTGACCATTCAGATGCTTTAGCTTTAGCTGTTTATGCTATGAAACATAATAAATCTGATGTTTATGATAATAAACACGCTGGAGAAATAGCTTCTAAATATTTGGCTTATTTGAATTTATGATAAAGTGTAAGAATTGTAAAGCTTATTGTTGTAGAAAGATTGGTTTACTTGACCCATCTTTAGATAGAGGTGATTGTGTCTGTAAACATCTAACTAAAGACAATAAATGCGATATATATGAGAACCGCCCATTAATCTGCAACACGGATAAAGTATATGATATATTCTTTAAAGATATAATGACTAGAGAAGAATATGATTGTATAAATGCTGAAAGCTGTATAAAGTTGAGAAAGGAATATGAAGAAAGTAACAAAGAAGAAATCAAAGAAACCAAGTGACCCTAAAGTAACATTTAGACGTTCTAAAGAATGGCAAACCTTTAGAACAACTATCAAGAAGAAACAGAAGAAAGACCCTGTAACTGGTTCTCCTTTAACTAAAGGCTTCAATCTTCATCACCTAGATGAAGACCCAAAGCATTATTCAGATATTTCAGATGATAGTCACTTTGTTGGTTTAAATTCAATGTCACATTCAGTCTTACACTTCCTTTGGGGTGATGCTCAACATAGAAATAACTGGAAAGAACGCATAGAAAGACTCAAAGAACTCTGTGAATTAATGGATTCTTTAAATACCGATAACTAATTATTGTATTAAATTGGAGGTTATAGATGTTATCTATCCGTGATATAATAAAGGAAGCTTGTACAAGAATCAATCTTGTGCCCCGTAGACAGGCCATACCAGGTGATATATTAGAGAATGCCTTTAGATTGCTTAAAGGTGTAGTTGATAAGTATAATAAAGATAATTTACTATCTTGGACACAGAACTCATTACTATTGGATAATAAATCATTAATCCATATCTTTGATGAATACGATACCTTGAAAGGTGATAACAATTATTACTATGATACAGTTGAACAACTTGGTACACCAGATGCAGAAATGTATCAGAATAATGCTTTAGCATTGGTTAAATCTTCACCTAATGTAATCTATAAAGTCATTAAACCAATTGAAGAACAAGAAGTTTATGTTTGGCAACCAACAGAATTGGATGACTCTCAAAGAGTACAAGAAATGCTCCGTTATCAAGAAATGTATCATTATCAAGTTAGAGACTTAGATAAGATTAATTCTATTTACTTGATATCACCAGCTAATGTAGAATATAAAGAAATGTTTAAATTGGATTATGTTAATCATACTGATTATGGTAGATATAGTCCATATTCTAAAGCATTTACTTATACACAGAAATCTGAAGGTGAATGGCTAATTGAAATTAAACCACAAGTAGCTAGAAATAATGGTAGATTGAAGATTAATTATAATGAAGGTATTAAATTTGATTTAGATACAGATTTATATGTACCAGATAATTATATTGAACTTCTTATTGTAGCATTAGCTCATAAGTTGGCTTTAATGTACCCAAGATTAGATGATGCTCAAATGTCTAGATTACAAACAGAAGTATCTGTTCTTGTAGATAATGTAAAGACTCCGAAAGCATCTGATAGAGTATTACTTCGTGAGGATTATTGGGATAGTCCACGAAGAATGACACAAGCTGAATTAATGTCTGGTGATTGGCTATTCAGATAAGAGGTTATAATGGCTTCAACAGTTAAATTAATCACAAATATTGCTGGTGGAATTACGAAGAGTAATATCTCCAAGGTAGGCCTTGGAGAGTCTGTTAATATGTATCCTGAAGTTCAATCACAGGGAGATACATCTTGTACTATATTGAATAGAACCATACAAGGTGAAGTATTAGCAGCCACCATTAATGGTAGATGTAGAGGAATGTATAGAGTTTCTAGAGGTTATGATAATAAACCGGTTCTCTATGCAGTATATAACCATTCTTTGTATCTTATCAATAAGAATAATGAAGTAAACTTCATTGGTAATATTCCTTCTTATGGTACAGAATGTCACATGACTGAAACTGGTGGATATGGTTCAGCTCACCCACACTTGATTATTGTAGATGGAACATCTGTATATGCTGTTAATACTGGTCTATCAATCGGTGACCAGCAAATGGATTTCAAGACAATTAAATTACCAGTTAGAGTAAATACAGATAACACACCAATTAAACCAACTCACTGTGCTTATTTGTATGGATATTTGATTGTTAATGATGCTGGTACAGATGCTTTCTATACAAGTTATCAATATCCATTTGAAATACAGGATAGTGAACCACCTTCATTCTATGAAGAAAGAAGTTTATTTAACACTTGGTGGTTATCATTAGATGAAGATACAAAGTTAAGATATAAAGCCGGCGAAATAAAGGACCAATACTATGAACAGTATAAAGAATTTATTGATGGTACAGCTGATGATACACCAGAAGTAAATGACTTGTTTAGAGTTGATACAGTTCAATTTGGTAAATATGGATTTATAACATATTCTGAATGGTGTCCAGATAATACAACAGCTCTTTGTTCAAATGGTTCTAAATTATATACCTTTGGAGAAAGAAGTTGGCAAGTATTCTCTTATAATGATGATATTAATAATCCATTCAGTTCACCAGATAATGCAGCTGGTAATGTTGGTATTAAATCACCTAATTCATTATCAATGCTTGGTAATACTGTATTATGGCACGGCTCTTCTGATATTGGTGAAGATGGTATCTTTATGATATCTGATACTAATATCCAGAGAGTTTCTACCCAAGATATTGAAAGAGAAATTTCTCAACTAGAAGACAATGAAACTGGTTATTCTTCTATTTGGCAAGAACACCAACATACATTCTATTCATTAACCTTTGAGAAAGCAAAGAAGACTTATGTTTATGATATAAATGAGAATGCTTGGCATTATAGAGCATCTTATGATACTTCCAATAATTTGACTTATTGGAGATATAATCACGCTACATTTGCTTATAATAAAGTATATGTTGGTACAGATAATGCTCTCTGTTATATGGATGAGAACAGATTCAATGAACACGATGGTAGAGTAATATTGAAACTTCGTAGAGGTGGTGTATTAACTACTAATGACCAACCATTCTTTATTGATAGTGCTGAACTAATTTGTAACCAAGGACAACATAGCTTCCACGATAGAGAAAGAGTTATCCACGACCATTATTATCCTGACTATAATCCAAGAGTTTCTATTAGATATTCTTGGGATGGTTCTACTTGGTCTGACTATGAAGATTACTATCTTGGCAAGATTGGTAATTATGATTATTCAACAACTATCTGGCATTGTGGTATGGGTTCTTATTTCACATTAGAAATATCAACAACAGAAGCAATTCCTTTCGCCATAGAGAATTTGAAAGTATCATTCTCACCTTGTTCAAACTTCGGTTAATGAGGTATAAATATGACTGATATTAAATTGATTCGTTATGATGAGTCCAACAAGAATATAGAAGCTCTTAAAGGTTCTTGGGGGCAGAGAGGAGAGAAATATGGTGCTTTCACAGTTATCAAGAATTTATTATTTGTTAATTTATATAACGGAGCTATCTTTAATGATTATCAATTACCATCCGTTTATGATGGCTTTGTACAGCTATCTAATGGCAATATAATTAATATTAAAGATAGTAAACTAACTTGTAAATTAGCAAATGATGTAAATGGATTTGGAGTTCTAGTATTGAAAGCCTGGAACTAATGTCTAATTATTATTCAAATGAATATGGAGGTTTAAATATATGGCTGCTCCCCTTATTGCCGCTGGTATTATAGCTGGCGCTTCCTTACTTGGAAGTGGAATACAATCATATTATGGAAATAAAGCTGCAGAAGCTGAATTACAGGCAAAGAAAGAAGCTGCAGATAAACTTGCTGCAGAAGGTGCTATCACACAGAGTCAGTATGGTAATATTATTAATTCTATTAATCAGTATTATGCTACTCGTGGTTCACTTGGAACTGCATCAGATGCTAATGCTTATAAGAAAGCAATATCTGAGTATAATCCTGAATATTATGCTTATGACTTTGATAAAGAACTAGGAACCTTTGATGATAACTATACAAAGACTAAAGAAGATTTCTTAAATCCTTATTATAGCCGTATAATTGGTGATACAGCTAATTCTATTCAACATAGTGCTGCAGGAGCTGGTCTTGGTAGAGGTACTGGTGCTGCTCTTAATATAGCTAAAGGTGTTGGTGAGAAATCTGATGAATTGTATAGAACAGCTATGCAGGATTATCAGAACGATAGAAACTTTGCTTATCAACAGTATCAAGATAGAATTGCTAATAACCAAGCTAGATTGGATGCTTTGAATAAATCTACACAGTATAAGATGGGATTACAAGGAACTTTAGCAGAAGATTATTATAATGTTCAAGATGCAAGACAGAGTGATATGATGAAAGCTCAACAGGATAAGTTAAATGCTAAAGCTGCTTACGATACTGCCATAGTCGGACTTTATTAAGAGAGGATAATATGGGAATTTATAATAGAGATAATATAAATTACGGTGGCTTTCTTCAGAATGCTATTGCTAATAAGATACATAATGCTGAAAGACAAGCTGACCACGATAAAGCTATGGCTAAACTTTGGGGTGATACAATAGCTAAAGCTGGTCAAACTATTGGTAAAGGTGCTTTCTATTCTTATAGTGGTGATGATGCTTCTTCTGTTGCTGGTGCGGCAACACCAAATACAAACACACTTGATGAAGATAAAGCTGAATTAAATTATTGGGAAGCTGTTAGAGAACAGAAAGCTGCAGATGCACCTAAAGGTCCAACATTACAGCAACAAGCTGCACAATCAATGTTTGGATATAATCCAACTAATCAGAGTACAGCCGCTTCACACTTTATGGATAATTATAGACCAAATTCATTCAATGATAGAGTTCTAACTAATCAGAATGATGAAGAAGAACAAATAAGAAGAATGCTTGAACGATATGAACGAAACAAGTATAATTCTTATTTACAGAATATGTGGAGAGCTTAAATATGGAATTAAGTGATATTGACGCAAGAATAGCACAATTGAAAGAACAAATTGCTCTTAAAGAAGCTGCACAGAATAAAGTTAAAGAATCATATCATAATCCATATAGTAAGTATCATTATGGATATATCTATGACGCTATTATGGGTGATAGAAGTGGTTTAGATAAAGAAGCTGCTGAAGATGCTGCATATCAGAAATTGTTGATGGAACAAGCTCAAGCAGATAAGATTAGAGCTGAACAAGCTTATAATACTGCTTATGAGAATGACTTGAATAGAAAGAATGCTTTGGCTATTGCTGAACAGAACAGGATTCTTGGTGCTAATGATAAGTTAGATGAATTAAGTAGAATGCGTGGTAGAGCTTTGGTTAATCTTCAATATGCTGAAGCCGCTTACAAACAAGCTAATGCCAAAGGTGATAGAGCAGCTATGGAAACCGCAGAAAGAGATATTCAGCTAGCTCAGGAAGATTTAGCATACTATAATAAGCGTCTAGGAACTAAGATTGAAACACCTAAATCAACAGAACCACCTAAAGATAATAAAGATAATAAAGATGGTAAAGGACCAGTTAAAGTGGAAGTCACTATTGAAGATTTGAAGGGAATTAACTCAAAGAATACTTTGAAGGAAATGGAAACTGCTTTGAAACAAGCTGAAAGTCATCCAATGAAAGGACAAGATAAGGAACTTGAATCTGTTATAGTTAATTTGAAGACTTTAATTAAGAATAAGAAAGACTATATTGCTGATGAACAGTTTATAAAGAATTGGAAAGACGGACAACCATTTGACGCTACCAAATTCAAACGAGTTATGGCTAAGGGTAAATTACATTTAGAAAGAAAGAAATGAGGATAATATGGCTAAATTGTCAGATGAACAAATTACACAAATTGTAAACCAATTAGATGATATTGGAAGGTCAGACTTAGCCGACAATTTCGTTAAATCTAACGATAAACTTTCTTATCTTAGAAAGGAAGTAGCACCAATTCTTGAAGAACAAGATACTAAATACACTGATAAATATTCTAGTATTGATGAATTTATTGGTGATAGAGATTCTCGTTTATCCAAGTTATACAGAGACTTGGGAGGAAAGAAACCTGGTAAAGCAAGAATGATATCTTTCCTGGATAAGAACCCAGATATTTCTGAACAAGATGTAACTAGTTGGTTTGATAAGACAAATCAGTATAAAGAAGATTACATTAAAGAAGGTGAATATAGACGAGCTAGAAATGAAAGAATTAAAGAAGTAAGAAACTTACCTTGGTATAAGGATGTACTTACATCTGATTATTCTAAGCAAAGATATATTGATGACCCATCAACTTCTATATTAGGTGGTTCACAATTTAATCCATACTCTAAAGAAGGTCAATCTGAAATTCGTGATATGATATTGGGTGGTGTTGCCGGTGCTGCAGATGTGGTTCCTACACCAGCATTAACTCATTTGTGGCTCGGACCAGCAATTAGAACTGGAAGAGATGTTCAACACGAAGTAAATGATGAAGCTTATAAACCTGAAGATACTTCTTTCTTAGATTACGCCAAGAGAATGGGCAGTGATATAGGAATGAATGCTGTATTTGAATACACACCTAATTGGCTTGTCCGTGGTGCTGAAAGATTAAATAAAGGTGCAGGTAAATCAATTAACAAATATGTTGCCCAACCTTATAATGCTTATAAATTAGGTGAAGAAGAAGCATTAATTAAGAAATCTTATGATACTGTTGATAATCTTCTTAAATCAGATATATCTCCACTTGAAATGTATAATGAAATTAAATCCTTGCCAGATAGTGAATATAAACAGTCTTTGTTAAGTAATATAAATTTACAAAGAGGTTCTATTCCAGCTCAAATTCAGCAACAACAGAATGTATGGACTAAACAACTTGACCCTTCGGCACAACAAGCATTTGCTGCACTTAGAAATAGTGGTACAAGTGTTAAATCTGTTGGTCCTTATGCTAAACATCCATCAGATTTCTTCTTGCGTAAAGCTACTGCACCAGATTTAAATAAAGGACAATTTATTATATCTAAACTTATGAAGGTTGGTGGTAAAGTTGGTGTTCCAGCTACTAAACCATTGGTAAGACCAGAAGTCAATGTTACTGATGAAGATAGACACCAGATAGATTGGTTTAAAGATAACTATGCCAGAGATTGGAAATTGGGATTTGAACCTGTTTATAGAGAAGATGACCCTAAGTGGATAGCATTTGAAGAAATGTATCCTGAAAGAGCAGCTATTATTAAACAGAAAGCCTTGGAGAAATAAATGAGAAATTACGATAATTGGAACAGATATTTAGATAACAAAGGTAATCCTTTACACGGCTGTGTTCAGTTTATGGTAAAGGATGGTAATACAGTTGCTCCTATTTACAATAGTGATGGTACTCCTTTATCTAATCCTATATTAACAGATATCTATGGTAGAACTCAATATCAAGTCTTTGTTGATGTTGATGTTGTTGCTTATTTCTATTCTTATATTGGTACTGGTATTTGGACTACTCAACTTGATATTGATACTTCAGACCAATCCAAATGGTATTTACAATACACTATTGAAAGTCAAGATAGTTCTAATATAAATGTTGAAGGTACATCTACTCTCTGTATTCCAAATATTGAAGCACTTAGAAATCTTGATATTAATGGTGTACCAGAAATAAATGGTGTTAAAGTTATTACTTTACTTGGTTATTATAATGTTGGTGATAAAGAACCAATTAATTACTATTGGGATGCTGAATCAACTGAACAAGATGATGATGGTGCTGTAATTCACTCCGATAATGAAATTAATGGTAGATGGATTATGGTTCAACCAACTGAACATTGCGATAGCAGACACTATGGTGTATTCCCAAGTAATTCTAACAATATGAATGACCAAAGTTATGGAATAGCCAAATTATTTAACTATTGTAATCTTAAAGGAATTAGACCATACTTTAATGCTAACGAAGATTACTATTGGTACAAATATTCTAATATTAATGTTTCAGCTGATACAATAGATGTATCTAAAGGTGTTAAATTCTATGATTTAGGTGACTCAACTATTATTGGTGAATGGAGTAATGACCCATTATTCACACAAAGCAATACTAATGTTGTAGCTAAGAATATTAAGACCAGTTGGAATGCTAAATCATATACTGGTTATGAGAATGTAATCATTGATGAAACATCTACACAGAAGAATTTCCAAGATGCTTATATTGATGTAAGAATTAATCCTTGTTATGGTTATAACTTTAATCATTGTACATTTGCTGAGAATGGTAATCTTGGTAGTAATAATGGAATGGAATATAATACTTTCATTAACTGTAGATTAACAAGTAGAATGTTTATAGTTAGTGGAAATAATAAACCATTCTTCGGCACTGGTCAAGCACAATTATGTACCATAGACCAAGATGATTGGGTTGGTGATGATGCTTTGTCTTTGTATATTCAACTTAGAATGACTAATGTACCAGATGCTAACTTTGATTATAGATGTGTAACTAGTGCTTTAAATCCTGTTGTAGCATATACAAGTAGAGTTATTATTACTGATATTATAAGATTAAATAATTTCAATTATGTTGGTGGTGCTTGTAGAATTGATACTTGTAACGCTAGTATATTGGAATTAAATAATTGTACTGGTATTTACGATTTAAGTAATTGGAATGGTAGTAATAAGACCATTGTTATAAAGAATTGCCGTGATATTAGTTTAACATCATTACCACTTAATTCTAATATAACGATTGAATCTTCAACATTAGGAATTGGAACTACTAATCCTTGTAACCTATTCATAAAGGATGGTACACTAGTTGGTGAAGATACTTATATCTTAGATAACTTTACATCTTATAATTCAATCATTAATACTACAATTTATGCTAAGAACTCTGTTGTTAAAGATTCTCAAATTAATAAAGAATTTCATCTTATTCCTCAAGATGGAGTTACAAGAACAGTCTCTTATCGTGGTTGGTTTACTCCACAGAATCTTGTAAGTGTAGAAGTAAGTAAATTTATACACGGTTACTTTAATAATAACATCTTCAATGATAAGATAGTAATTGATGCTTGGTATAATAATGGTAGTGATGGTTATACTGTTGATGAAGTACTTGTAGATAGCTTTACATTTATAAACAATGATAGTGGATTACAAGACCCTTGGGAAATTAAACCAGCTATTGGTGCTTTCGCTCATGACAGTTTACATTCTTATAGATGGGCAGGAAATAAAGGAACATTCCAATGTGTTACACAAGTAACTTGTTCTTATGTTGGAAATGAAACCAGTAATTATGGTACACCAGGTGGCTTGATTGGTAATAGTAATGGTTGTATTGGTGCTATTGCTTATTCCGAAGTATATCAAGAACAATACTTAGCTGATGCTTACTTTGATAGATGTTCTAAATATTTCTGTGACAATATGAAGTTATTTACTATTGGTTCAACTGATGTTGTAACAGATTTGGAATTTACACTTCAACCTGAAGGTGGAGCACAATTCCATCTAGATGAAACATCTTATTATGGATTAACCAACTTAGGTACAACACAAAGAGTATCTACTTTATTCCCAACTGAAGATTATAATTCTATGACAACTTCACCAACAAGAGTTGAAGATATTAGAAATCCAATGCAGTTTGTTGATGCTACTGACCCTAAGTTCCCTGCATATTGGACAGTTCCAGCTCCTTGGACACCTTATTGGCAATTAAGAAACTTTAACCTAGGAAAGATAGCAAATGATGGAAATATGTCTAATTTGAGTAGAGGTGGTTTAGTACTTACTATCCGACAGAAAGACAAGAACTAATTATTTGTTAAATTTAGAGGTCCAAATGGATAATATTATAGAACAATGTAAAGAATTTCTTACAAAGAGTGATGCTCGTTATAATGTAACCATAACAAGAGCAGTTAATGACCTTAAGAGATATTCTGGTGATTTCTGGAATAAGAAGACTATTAACAAATATAATAGAAATAAGAGAGTTAATTTGTCTTTAAATAACTGGAATCCAATGGTTAATGCCATTTCTTCTCCTATTTCAAATTCACCTTGGCATATAGAACTTGTGGATAAAGAAGGTCCACTTGAAGATATTCAATCTTTAATTGATGAATTAGAAGGTGAAACTGATACTAAATCAGCTATGATTGATGCTTTCCGTAAAGCTGTATTAACTGGTTATGGTTATATTGTTGTTACTACTGTTGAAGATGAATTAACTCTTCAACCTAAAGTAGTATTAGAAACTGCTTCACATCTTAATGCTATTGCTACCGACCCTAATTGTTCTACAGTTGATTGTTCAGATGCTGAAGAAGGTGCTGTAATCAATTATATTTCTATAAAGAAAGCTAAACGATTATATGGTGAAGATGTTGTACCTTCTCTTTATCCTGATACAACTTGCTTTATTGACTTCAATGATTTCAAACAGTGGAATTTACCTGAAGATTCTGTTGGTGTAATTTCTTATTATACTAAGAATGATAATGGTACTGTTGATTATCATAAGATTGTTGGTGATAAAGTTGTAATGTCAGCTACTTTACCAATTAAATATATTCCTATTATTAGATTGTCTGGTAATGAAATATATGAGAATGACCAAATTAATTATAATGGTATAGTACAGCAAACATTAACTCTTGAATTGGGAGCTAATATTGCTTATTCTACTCTTATTGAAAGATGTGGTCGCTCACCTAAAGCTAATTATATGGTGAATATAGACGCTATTGATGGTCTTGAGAAGAATATGGCAGCTGTAAACCAAGATGATACAGTTGCTGTATTATGGAAAGGTGAACATCAACCTGTACCATTAACTGAATCATTTGAAACTGGTGATTTACAAGCAACAATATCTACTTGTAGAACTTTAATGGAAGATACTTTAGGTGTTCCATTAGCTGGTATAATTGACCAAAGAGAAAGAACCGCTACAGAAATTCTTCGTCAAGAAACTTCTAAAGAATCTAATACAGCTAACTATTATAATAATGCTTATAAAGCTATGAGAACTCTTGGTAGAATTATTATTGAAATGTTTACTGGTGGTCAAGATTTGAGATTTACTCTTGAGAATGGTCCTTCTGTTATTACTAGAGAAATGAAGATTAGACAAGAACTATCTGCTCTAGGTACTATTATGCCTGATAATATGAAACCAATTATTGCTAAGTACTTTGCTGATACCTTGAAGAATGATTTGGGTAAAGAATTATCACAGAATATTGTTGCTAACTTACCACCTGATGTAAACTTTATAACTGATATTGAAGACCCAGCAGCTGTTCACCAAATTAAACAAATCCAAGCTCAATTTGATGAAGCTATGAACCAACTTGAAATGTCTAAGAAAGAGAATGAAGAACTTAGAACTCAGTTAACTATGTCTCAAATGAACATTATGAACAATCGTGAACAGAGAGAACTTGATTGGCAGAAATTCCAGGTCAGTGAGAAAGATAAGATGTTATTGGAAGGAGCTAAACTTGATGTACAAGCAACTAAAGATGCTGATAACACATATCTTAAACAACAAGAAATTAACATTAAAGCTGCTGAATCCAATATAGAACAAGCTCAGAAAGAAACTGATGCTAAGTTTGAAGGATACAATGAAGCTTTAGATGATATGGGGCTATAAAGATGTTATTTGATATAATTACAGGTAATGGTCTTGGAAGTAATATCCTAAAGAGTGGTGATAGACAAGCCACCTTTAGGCAAACCCCTCAAGAACACGAAGAATTGTTAGATGAAAGAACTATTCCTGGTTATCAAGAAGCTATGACTCTTCAAGGACCAGCTAGATTATTTGCTATCCAACAATTACGAGCTAAAGCAGCTTTGAGAGAAGCTGAATATCCTAAATACTGGGACGATGAATATCCTCGTAGACCAATTGACCAATCTTCTAGTTGGGTTGGTGATATCAACTACGACCCTTATAGCAATGTAGCCCAAGTTCAATTAGGTAATAAAGTTTATTCTTATTCAATGTCACCAAATAGAATTGCTGAAATATTAAATTCACCTTCTATTGGACAAGAGTTTAATAAGTAACTTACTAATTATTGGTTATATTATGGTGACGGGTACCGTATTATAACTCAAATCAAACCCGGTTTAAGGAATTGACACCCTTTATGAGTATGTCTACACAAGAAGCTCTTGATTATATCAAGAAAGCTAAAGAATCATCAACCAAGGAAGAATCTAAAGTAGAAGCAACCCCATCAGTTGAAGAAACCAAAGAAACTTCTAAATCAGCTGATACCAACGCCGATACTCCTGAAGATAAAGTTGATAATAAATCCAATGATAAGGCGGAAACAACTGCTAAAGAAGATAAAGGTAGTGATGAACCTAAATCTGATAAAGTAGATGTTAAGAACGATGAAACAACCGAGCCTAAATCTAAATTTCCTGAATTATCAAAGCGTGATTATGCTTTCATTCGTGAGAAGCAGAAACGCAAAGATATGAAACAGAAATATGAAGCTCGTATTAAAGAACTTGAAGAACAGCTAAGTTCTAAACAAGGTCTTAAAGCAGAACATTTCGTTAATCAAGATGGTACACCAAATTCTGAAGCGTATGTTAACTGGAAATTCAAAGAACGTGATATGCAGGATGAAATCCAAAGAATCCGTAAACAGAATGATGAAGAACAGTTACAATATGATTTGGAAAGAGATAGAATTATCACAGAACATTGCTTCCCTAATCCACAAGAGTTGAAAGAATATAATGATATGATTTCAAGAAATGGTAAAGCATTTGGTGAAGCTGTAAGTGAAAGAGACCCTAATGGTGTAGTATTTGGTTATCTTGAAACATTGAATGAATATCCTATTGTATTGAAAGAATTGATGGATTTAAATAAGAATCCTCACTTGTTACAAAGAGTATTTCGTTCAACTGACCCAGATGCCTTGAAGAAGAATATTGCTATTGTTGCTGATGAAATCCTTGAGAAACATTATGCAGCATCTGTTCAACCTCAAACACAAGTTCAACCACAATCTAATAAACCTGCTCTTCCTGTCATTGGAAAGCAAATCACAAATAATTCAAGTACAGTTGAACCAGTAGTGAAAGATAGAAACTATTGGGTAAACTATTCAAAGACACATCAAAGATATAGATAGTGTCAGGAGTAAATATAAATTATGGCAGAATCTAACGCATTTAAGACGAACGAACTCACCGACCTCGTAAACCTTCGTGCAGCTGAAGTTGCTGGTTACTTGACCGTTGGTGCTAAACCTTATTTCGCTGACCAGCTCGTTGGAAAGCGTAATGGTCAGAAATATACATTCGTTATCAAAGATAATGGCAAGTATGTCCGCGGTAAGAATCTTTCCGATGTAGATATTAGTGCTCTTAAAGAACGCTCTGTTGAGAAGAAAGTTCAGGTTGGTAACGTGTTGATTGATACTGACTTCGTTGAAGCTGTTACTGATGTAAAGTGGGACGTTGAAATCGCTCAGCCAAATGGTAAGGAACTTATTGAAGGTCTTACCCAGGATGTTATTAACGATGACCTCGGTCGTGCTAATACCGCATTCGTTGGTGAAGGTTTCGGACCTCTCACAAAGGCTAACTCCTTCTTGTCTAGTATCTCTACTGAGAAGAAATTTGGCTTCGTAGACCCAATGATTGATTCTATTATGGCTTCTTGGGGACGTTCTTTCACTCCAGTTGAAGGTGTAGCTCCAATTGATGCTAAGGGTGAACTTACAAGAGTTGGTAATACCGATTATCGTTTCCAGCAATTCTTGCCATCCTTTGAAATCTCTGCTGAATTGGCAGAAGAACTAGCATCTGCTACAGTTTCTAGTTATACAGTCAAACAGAAGATTCCTGCTTCTGCTATTAATGGAAATGCTGTTGATGAAGATGATGCTGTTGTAGACCTTATCACTCTTTCTGGTGTTACTGAAGATATTCCAGTTGGTACTCCATTGTTCATAAAGGATGTAATGGCTACTAACTTTATCGGTAATAAGACTTCTAGTCCAAAGGCCTTCATTGTTGTTAAACAGAAACAGGCTGGTCAGGTCTATGTTCGTTCTGTTGACTTCGGTGACGAAGGTAAGGGAACAAAGGAAGCTATCTTCAAAGATGGTACACTCGTAACTGCTGCTGGCCTTGCTGGTAAGAAGTTGATTAATCCAATCTCTGAAGGTCTCTATTACACTGGTATCGTTCGTCTTGACGGTGCTATGGAATTTGATACCCTCAAGAAACAGGATTGGTCTAATGCTGATTTGACCTCCAGTGGTTTGGAAGGCATTACCGTTCACTGTGCTCGTGCTGTAGACGTAGTAGCTGGTACTAACAAGACCCGTTGGTGCGTTGCTGCTCTCGCCGGTATTGTTGAACCACGTGCCGTATCTTATGTCTGTATTAAGGATTCTACTCCAAACAAAGTTACTCTTTAATCGCATAACATAAAGAACAAACAATAAAGGGTGCCATAGGGGCACCCTTTCTTTATATTCTTATAATTGGATTATCAAACACAGCTCTATATTTGTCTAAGTTGTTCTCCAGCCATCGTTTATTTAAGTATTCATACTGATAATCAATTATTTCATCATAATGTTCATTACATCTGTCTACAGCATATTGTATCTGTTTAGCTGTTGCTCTAACTGGAATCTTCTGTAATTCGTGAGCATAATGATATGGACTATTCTCAAAGTCACTAACAAGACAAACTCTTCCAACAGCACAACTTTCTAGATATTTCAAATCACTCTTACAACAGTTAAAGTTATTCTCAGCTAATGGTGCTATAATATACTTACATCTAGAAGCAATTATATAGAAATTATGAGCATAACTAATCATATCTGTCCAATTATATAATACAGATGGCTTTATAAACCAAGGTGATACTCCCATAATATGAATATCTTTATCCTTTAAGAATTTATCCCATTCACTTGTGAAATCTCCATAACAGTGATTTACATTACTAAAGTGTGTTGGACTACCTGCATATAAGAATGTGTCAGTCTGTGGTTTAGCTAATCTAGGAAAGTTCCATTTAAATCTAGGTAAACAATTAGGAATAACAACTATCTTATGACCATCTACATAATCCTTTAAACTATCCTTTAGACTTTCAGTTGTACAGGTTACTACATCAGCTAATTCATTTAAATGGGCTTTCATTGATTCTCTATTATCTCGCCAAGGTACATTTGTAAAGTTATAACTTGGTAACTCATCCCATACATTATCATCATAGTCAATTATAAACTTACAATTTGGATTAAATTCTCTTGATTTAGCTTTAATCTTCAATAGTGAGTCCATAACTTTAGCACCAGCTACTCTCTGTGTAAAGACACAATCGTCTGCAGTTACTCTATATGTTCCAGGTGGATTAATAGTTACTTTATAATCACCATATAATAAATCAGCTACATTCTTAATTCTATAATGTCCACAGGCCAGATTATCCATCGGTACTACATTTATAGAAATCTTATTATCTTTCATTTACAACTCCTTTATCAATATTAACGCTCTTTATTTGATGTCCTTGTACTTCGTCTCTATATTCTTTATAACATTCCCACAGATGAGTTTGTAATTGTTTCTCTCTATTAGTTTCAACCTTCAATTCTGTATAATAATGTATGAAAGCATTATAAGTACATCTATAAGCAAAGGAATATATTGAACTACCTCTATCATTATCAAACTTTGGTATAGCTGTTAATAATTCAAATATTGCTCTATCAAATAGTTCTTCCTTCTCACATTTGGGTTTACCCTTAAATTTAGGATTCTCTAAGACAATGTAGATTATTGTATAAAGATATACAGCATATCTATCATTCTCTTCTTCTGTTAATCGGTGATTATTTCTCAATTTACCAGCTAATTCCGTGAAATCATTTAAATCTAAATCATAGTATTTACAATAATCTGGTGAGTTATGGTCGGCTTTACAATTTCTTGGTCTACCTGGATTACTCCATCTTTCTAATTTATAACTCATATTTACCTCTATTCTTATATATGTATAACTAATTATTGTTTATATTAAACACCATACAGCTATGCTTAGGAGATAAGAATTATATGGTAAATTCAAATGATATAGTAAAGTTAGGCTATTTACTAGACCCTTGCTTTCAATTTCAGAATACAGCTGGTAAACCATTAACCGAAGGTTATATTGAAGTTTATATTGCTGGTACAAGAGACAAATATTATTGTGCTTCCGACTTTGACGGAACTCTTCACCCATTCCAAATTCCCCTTGACTCATTAGGTGCTAATATTGTATTAGCTAACCCAGAACAAGCTTATGACGTTTATGTCTATAATAAGTTTGGTTCTCTTCAAATGAGTAGATATAATGTATCACCTGGTAATGCTGGTGGTGCAGTTTCTAGTAATATTAATATTACTTCTAGTGATAATACAATAAATGTTACACATTCAGGTAATAATTATGATTTGTCTATCCAAGACACTATTGATAGAATTGATAATCTAGAGAATCTTGTTTCTGGTATTACTGGTGATACAGATTATGTAATTTCTACTGGTTCTGGTGATAATGGTAACTTTGTATTAGCCAATAAAGATTATAAAGGTATTCAATATCTTCAAGATATGTCTGGTTGGAGATTGAAACCAGGTCATATTTATCAATTAAACTTTAATTCTAAATTTACTTTAGATGATAATATTAATACTAATGTAGAAGGTAAATTATATCTAGATGGTGATATGAGTTTCTCTCAAGATTGGGCTTATACTCTTGATGACTCATTTGAACATATTAAACATATTAATGGTTCAACAGTTATTGCTGTTCCATCTTCATTACAGTATTATGATTTAAAGCTTAAATATACTTTCAATAGTCAAGTTGATTGCCAAGTTGACTTAGAGAATATTTCACTAGTTGATATTACTTCTATTGTTCTTAATGGTGGTGATAACGAATATCAAGCCGGTGATGGTATTAATATCAATAACGATTATATCTCTGTTGATATGGATTATATCAATAGTCAGATTGATATTGATAGTAAATTAAGTTCGGCTGTTAATATTGCTAATGAATATACAGATAATTCTATTGAAGAAGTAATAGCTCTAGTTAGTGGTGTAACTGGTGAATTACAGCAAGTTAATTCTGACTGGAATGCTACAAGTGGTGTAGCAGAAATTCTCAATAAACCTGATTTAAGTGTTTATGCTACCCATCAAGAAGTTATTAATTCTGTTTCAGCCGTTTCTTCTGTTCTTGAACAAGAAATTCAAGATATTCCTGAACAAGTTCAGAGTGACTGGGCACAGACCAATAGTGATGCTGTTGATTATATTAAGAATAAACCAGAAACAGAATCTATAACACTTTGTCCTATTATAGCTGGTGAGAATATTACAATTACTGCAAGTGGTAATAGTGCTGTTATTTCTTCTAGTGGTACAACTTATACAGCTGGTACTGGAATTGATATTACTAACAATACAATTTCTATTGATAATACAGTCGCTATGAAGACTGATATTAATGATATGGCTACAAAGACTTGGGTTGAACAACAAGGTTATTTAACTTCTATTCCAAGTAATTATGCTACTGATACAGAAGTTGCTAATGCTATTGCTTCAGCTGTTAGTGCTATTCCTCCACAAGTTCAAAGTGATTGGACCGAAGATGATACTAGTGACCCATCTTATATTCAGAATAAACCAGAAACAGAACCAGTTGAATTTACAGATCTTGTAGCTGGTAATAATATTACTATTACAGCATCCGGTGACAGTGCTGTTATTTCAGCCGATATTGATTTAAACAAGTATGCTACACATAATGAAGTATATTCTGCTACTTCTTCCGCTATTAATAGTGCTAATTCATACACTGATACTGCTATCTCTAATATAGACTTAACACCAGCTGTTGAAATTGTTTCTCCAAACAATTCAATTTCTGTATCTTCTGTAACAGATAGTGTTAATAATACAAAGACCTTCTATATTGATACTAACAATCCTGGTACAAATTATTGGATTGGTGAAGCTAATCTATCTTTGAGTGACCAAAGTTCTCAAGGACAAGTTGGTTATTATAAAGATGTATTTGATTATACTACAAGACTTAATGGTAATCTTGATGCTACCAAGTTAAAGAAAGGTTTATATCTCTTAACTGCTAATGTAACTATTGTTGCTGATGAAGTTAACAATGACTTGGCAGAAATTCAAATTCAGAGTAATAGTACATCTGCTATTTCATATACAAGTTCTGTATTCCAGCACGATTGTTCTGTTGCTGATACTCTTGGTGAACCTATGGATGAAAGCCATCAGATTGCTACAATTGTTAGAGTTGTATATGATGATACTCCAATGAGTTTAATTGCTCGTATGGATGACCCAACAACTATTACTAATGAACTTCATTTGTGGTTCAGTGATATTGGAATATATGAACTTAATGGAACATCTATTGGTGGTGATTCTTCTCCAAGTGCTAGTGGTTCTTATGAAGCCGGTTGGGGTGTAGTAATTAATGGAAATGTAATTTCTGTTAATCCAAATATTATACCAGATATTAGTAATTTAGCTTCAACTACCTATGTTGATAATAGAATTGCTTCAGCTATTAATATAGTTGAAGGTCAAATTCCAGATGTATCAGATATGGCTACTGAAACTTGGGTTAATAACCAAGGTTTCTTAAAGTCACAAGTTCAATCTGATTGGACAGAATATAATTCATCTGACCCAGCATATATTAAGAATAAACCAAATGAAGCTAATTTGGTTGCTGGTAATAACATTGCTATTACGGCAAGTGGTAATAATATTGTAATTTCATCTACATCTAGTGGTGTTACATACAGTGCAGGAACTGGAATTGATATTACAAACGATGTAATCAGTGTAGATAATACGATTGCTACAAAGACTTGGGTAGGTAACCAAGGTTATTTGACAACTGTTCCTTCTCAATATATTACTGAAACTGAACTATCTAGTGAACTCGATGATTATGCTCTCAAGACAGATATTCCAGACACTAGTGATATGGCAACTAAGACTTGGGTTGGACAGCAAGGATATCTAACATCTATTCCATCAACTTATGCTACTGATTCGGAAGTTAGTGCAGCCATTGCTACAGCTATTTCTTCTGTTCCTGCTCAAGTTCAATCTAATTGGACTGAAAGTGCTTCAACTTCTCCTGCTTATATTAAGAACAAACCTACAGAAGTTTCTGTAGATTTCTGTCCTATTATAGCTGGTTCTAATATCACTATTAGTGCTAGTGGTGATAGTGCAGTCATTAGTTCTACTGGTGGTGGTGGTGGTGGTTCTACCTATACAGCCGGCACAGGTATTGATATTACTAACGATGTAATTTCTATTGATAATACAGTTGCTCTAAAGACAGATATACCAGATCCTGTAAGTGGAGCTAGTGGTATTAAAGTTGAAGACAGTGTTGTAGCACTTGATAATCCAGTTGGACTTGTAGCAGGTGAGAATATTACTATTACTGTATCTGGTGACAGTGCTATTATTGCTGGTCAAGCCGGTGGTTCTACCTATACGGCTGGTAAAGGTATTGATATTACAAACGATGTAATAAGTGTAGATAATACAGTTTACATACCTTATTCTGCTTCAGGTATATCTTTACCTAACTCTAAGTTTGAAATTAATACTGATGGTCAAGCATATAAGGTAGGTGAACCAACAGAAACTAACTATGGTTCTTGGGATACTACTGATTATTGTTTCGCTTATGGTCAGAACCGTGGTTACTATACATTACCAACTAGAAATTCAGATGGTTATGGAACTTTGAAAGCTGGAACTTATCGTTTCACATTACCTGACACGGTAAATTCAATTGTAGTTCGTGCACGTGGTAATAATGCAGCATATAATGGACTAGTTATAACTGCTACAAATCATGTTGCAGATTTAATAATTACTGAAGATATAACATTCAATCCTAAATCCACCATTGATTACATACACATTGAAGGATATACAAATGACGATGGTACTGGCAGTTATGTAAATCTTAACCGTAATAATTCAAGCGCTGTATATATTTCACCTGCAATAACGTACGAATACATTACTGAAATTGCTTTAACTGAAGCAATTAGTGCTGTTAGTGCAGCAATACCTGATACTACAGGAATGGTAACATATAGTGGTAATACAGCTATTAATCATATTCAACTTGTATCAACATTACCAGCTTCACCAGATGCTAATACACTTTATTTAATTCCTGAGGCTTAATATGAGTTTCAAATTAGGAAATACAAATATTAGTGAACTCTATGTGGGAAATTCCAAGATAGCACAAGCCTATCTTGGTTCTTCCCTTGTTTATCAAATTTCACAACCTGCTGCAGACTATGATTCTTATGTTATACATTTAACTTGGACTTCAAGCGGTCGTACTTTCAATATGGCAGGATTACATATAAATGGAGTTCAAGCAACTACTTCTCAAGTTACTTCTATAATGGTATATGGGAATGGACACTGGGATTCTGAATCTTCATCTGACATAGAAACAGCAATTAAATGGGATAATAACGATAACGGTTATGCTATGTGGGGTGACGCAATTAACATTAACTTTACTTCAAATTCGGTTCTAAATAAAGTAGAAGTTAAGACCGGTACTTGGTATGGTGGTAATTTCATGGAAGTCACTATGCACGTTGCTGGTGTTAAAGATGGTGTTGAAACTGATTTGGGTTATACTTCTAATACAAACGATGCTAATTTAATTTATACGGTTAATATATGAGGAGTAATTTATGAATATTAGACCTTTAATTGTTGTAAGAAGTATTGTTCCTCCTGAGCCACCTACACCTGTAGACCCTTGGAATCCATTAAATCTTCCTGCATACACAGTAAGAGTACAATTAACAGATACTTCTTATGATTGTAGTAATCAAGGATTTAAAGGTACTTGGACAAGAGTAGACAATAATGGTACTTGGGATGTAACTTATGCTAATTCAAATTGGCGAAGATTAATGACTGATTCTATTGGTTACTGGGGGAAGCATAAAGTTCATAAATTGCTTGGATTAAATTCAACAGGTGTTACAAATATGGAACGATTTGAAGATTGTGCACACGAATATTTAATTGGTACAATTCCTTTATTTGATACAACTACTTTAACTAATGTTGAGAATGCTTTCTATGAAACTTATTATGTTGAAGGTGGACAACTAGCACTTTATCAACAAATGAGTTCACAAACTAATCCACCATCAAGTCACAGTGGATGCTTTAGGGGTTGTGGTGACAATAGCACAGATGCTTCTAAAGCAGAAACAGCACAAATTGCCGACGGATGGAAGGAAGTATATTAATGGAGTATTCTATGAGTGATTTAGTAATATCAAATCTTACAATAAATGGTAGACCAATAGGTATATTTGAAGGTGTTGTTCCACCAGAGCCACCTACACCAGCATTTCCATCTGATATGGACTTCATTTACTTAGCCAATAACTTTGATGGAACTAAGATACCAAATATTGTTCCAAATTCCACATTTGGAGATTATTTACAACAGGGTACATTAGTTAAGAATGGTTCTGGTTCATCTTGTTACTTGTCTAAATATAGTTCAAGTTCAAATGATTCTTTGTATAAAGAATTAACAACTACTGAATTAACTAATATTAAAGCTATAGATAATACTTATACATTCTTTATTCGTATGATGCAGGATGTATCAAATGGTGTTGGTGGTATTATGTCATGCCGTGCAACTGGTGGATATATCTATATGATTAGATGTAACAATCAACAACTTCAAATTCATACAGAAGGTGGTTATAATTTGGGTTCAAATTTCAGTCTTGCTGTTGATAGAGTTTATAAAGTACAAATTAGTGGTTCTACATTCTATGCAAAGAATCTTGATACCAATGCTGATTATACTTTAAATTATTCAACAAATAGAAGTATGGGTACAATAATGACAACATTTGATGCCGGTTATAGTGGTGAAATTAGTCTGGATAAATTCTATGCGTTCGCTGGTATTCCTAGAGCAACCACAGCAGAAGAAGATGAACAAATAAAGAATTATTTGTTATCACAAGGAGTATAATTATTATTCAAAGAGGTTTAGAAATGGGAAAGATTTATACATTTAATAATAAGATTATAACAATCAATAACAAATGGTGTGAAGAATATGTGGAACCACCTGTAGACCCTTGGAATCCATTGAATCTTCCTGCTAATACAATAAGAGTTAAATTCACTAGTAGATATACACCAACAATGGGTAATACACAAACTCTTGTTGATTCTACAAATAACATTTGGGATATCTACAAGTCAAGCAATAATTGGTATAGTTTATTCTCCTCTAATGACAGCTTATTAGAAATTCTGGGTGCTAACACTACTAATGTAACAAGTATAGAAGAAACATTTGTGTACTGTACTTCTCTTACATCTATACCATTATTTGATACATCTAATATAACAAATACAACGTGTGCGTTCTATGGATGTACTGGTGTTGAAACAGGTGCTTTGGCTTTGTATCAACAATTGAGTACACAAGCTAATCCACCGACTAAACACGAAGCTACTTTCACGAACTGTGGTGCACTTACTGTAACTGGTAAAGCTGAACTTGCTCAAATTCCTGAAGATTGGAAGGAAGAATAATGGCAGAAATAATATCACAATTAATCACAACACTATCACCAACCGCTCTACCATTGGTTGTTGTTATTCTTGGTTGCTTCTATATTTACCGAAAGATTGGTAAAGACAGAGCTGAAACTAAAGAAATAAGAGATAAAGATAGTCTTGAAATTCACGATAAATTGTTATCCCACGATTTCAAGATATCTAATCTTGAAGGTATTGTGGACCTTCATCGCTCAAAGTTGGATTCCATAGACCAGCAACTAGGAATTGTAAACCAAGAATTGGTGAAATTGAATGTTCAGGTTGAACATTTAGTTAAAGCTCTTGAAACACAGAACAAGATAATGATGGAAATTAACAAATCGGAGAAATAATTTATGTCAGCAATTAATAAAGTACTCTACAATGTAAACCAAGTAAATGATACAACTTCTAATGAGAAGAAACAAGCTCGTAATAATATAGAAGCTTCTCAAGTTAAATATGTAAATGCTGTTGGTGGTACACCAACTGTTACTGTTGGTGATTTAAATGTAGTTCAATATCAAAGTGGTCTTCATTTAAATAATGGTACTGGAAATATTGCTCCTTTACCACCTGAAACAGTTCAAGGTCAAACTGGAAAGATATTATCTGTTACTAATGAAGGTATTAAATGGACTGATAACCAACCTGTAAGAGATGTATTCATTGACCAACATATCTATCTTGAAGATGGTAATCTTAATGCTACTAAACTATTATGGCAAGTTCAATTACCACAGAAGAATGGTAAATATCCTACTAAAGTTATTGGTTCTGTAGCAACTAATCCAGCTAACGATGGTGAAATGTTATCTATTCTTCCTATGGTAGAAAGTATTTACGATTATACTTATGAAGTTGAAACATCACCTGGTGTAACTGGAACTGTTTCCGCTACAAATTATAAACCATTTGATTCTGGTTCTAATGTTAATTATCAGCATTTATTGGCATTGACTGATACATCTACATCTACTCCAGATGTTGGTCAATATGAGAATGTTTGTCCATTCCAATTTAAAGATGCTTCTCAACATCCTGGTAGAGACCTTAAATATATCGCTATTAAGGGTTCAAATGCTTGTCCAAATTATAACTTACATAATGTACAAATTACTTGTTTCTATGAACAAGGTGAGGAACAGTAATGGATGTATTTAAATATAATGGTAGTATAATTACTGATATGGGTGGTAATTGGTTGATTGGTAATGGTGGTGGTACACCAGTGGACCCGTATAACCCACTTAATCTTCCACCTAATACTGTTAGAGTTAGAACAAGCGATGGTAATCCACCAATTAAAGGTAAATGGACTACTTATGATACAGCAACACTAGTTCCAGGTACTATGGATGTATATGATGTGTATAAGAATGGTACTGACTTTGCTCATTTGCTTCAAGGTTCTACAAATGTTACTGAAGTATTAGGTGCTAATACAACTAATGTGAATAACATGGAATTTGTGTTCTATGGTTGTTCTAATCTTACAACTATACAACTATTTGATACAACTAATGTATCTAGTATGCGTTGTATGTTCAGTGATTGCAGTTTAATCAGTTCAATACCAACATTTAATACAATTAATGTTACTAATATGCGTCAAATGTTCTTTAATTGTACTAATCTTACAGCTGTACCATTATTTGATACTTCTAATGTAACTAACATGTATGATATGTTCGTAATGTGTACTTCGCTTACAACTGTACCATTATTTGATACATCTAATGTAACTACTATGTACGGTATCTTCTACGGTTGTTCTAATTTAACTTCTGTTCCTTTATTTGATACTTCTAATGTAACTGACATGTATGATATGTTCTGGAGTTGTTCATCATTAACCACTATACCTTTATTTGATACAAGTAAAGTTACTAATATGAGAAATACATTTGCTGGCTGTTCTTCATTGATAAACATTCCAACATTTAACACATCTAATGTAACTGACATGACTGGAATGTTTGACAATTGTAGGTCATTAACTTCAGTACCATTATTTGATACTTCTAGTGTAACAAATATGTTCGCTATGTTTAGGGGATGCTCTAAATTAAATTCAGTACCTTTGTTTGATACAAGTAAAGTTACAAATATGGGTGGTATGTTTAACTTAAGTGGTGTAACAACAGTACCTTTGTTTGATACGAGTAAAGTTACAAATATGGGTGGTATGTTCTTAATATGTTCTTCGCTTACAACAGTACCTTTGTTTGATACGAGTAAAGTTACAAATATGGCACAAATGTTTGATGAATGTTCTTCATTAACTACTATACCTTTATTTGATACTTCTAGTGTAACAATTATGTACTCTATGGCAAGGAACTGTAGAAATGTTCAATCCGGTGCTTTAGCTCTTTATAATCAAGCATCAACACAAGCCAATCCACCAACGAACCATACATTAGCATTTCAGAATTGCGGTGTAGATACACAAACCGGTGCAGCAGAATTAGCACAAATTCCTAGTGATTGGAAGTAAGGAGCATAATATGATAATTAAATATAACAATCTAATAATGAAGTATGATGATAAATGGTTGAACTCAGATGTAACACCACCACCTCCACCACCTATACCAGAATTTGAAGAAGTCATTATTGGTACACAAACTTGGATGAAGACCAATTTAGCAATAGATGATGGTGGTGATGGAATTTATATTGTAAACAATGTTTATGCTAACCATGTTGATATGGGTACACAGTATTATTATAACTGGGAAGCCGCTAACAGAGTTGTTAGTAATATAAACGGTTGGCACTTACCGACTAAGGATGAATGGAATACTTTAATAAATTATGTTGGTGGTAGAAGTTCGGCTCCTAAATTGAAGTCAACTACAGGTTGGACTCCATATAATAGCCACGCAAGTACAGATGATTATGGATTCAGTGCTTATCCTGTTGGTGTGATTGACAGAGTTGGATATAGTAGTGCTGGTATTGTTACTCGTTATTGGTTTAGTAATAATCCTAGTCATTCAGCAATATCATTATACTATTCTTCTGATACAATAAGTGACGGCGGCAATTATGAATATTTCGGTATATCCATTCGTTTAATCAAGGACACATAACAATGACAGATAGTTGTGATAATTGTAATAAAGAATGCCCTCATATTGAACAATGTTTGATAGGTGATGGTATTCCTTTCCAAAGATTGAGACGTATCACTGGCTACCTAGTTGGTGATATTTCTCGTTGGAATGATGGTAAATTAGCTGAATTAAAGGACAGGTGTAAGCATGAAGTTAATCAAGAGAAACAATCAATTATATCTAAATGATGTTAAACTTTGTGATACTTTAGACCCAGGTATATTAGAACCGGGTACATATAAACTTGAAATTAATTACAGTAATAGATTTAAGAAACAGTTACCATTAATTTATAATGATGACTTTCCACCATCTAGAGGCTTTCGTATTCATCAACGGTAATTTCTGGGCTGATACTAATGGTTGTATATTAGTTGGTAGACTGGTAGCTGATGGTGTTCTAGCTGATAGTTTAAAGACTCTAGATTATGTTATGACTTTAATTAAACTTAATAAAGTGGAGGTATTAGAAATTGAAGATAATTAATTATTCTAATATTTGTAATGCTGATAAAGTCAATGGTTTATATGTTCTTAAACATAAAGTTTATATAGACTTTGAATATAATAACTCTATCTTTAGAATAACTGTTGATGAAGGAGCTATGACTGATGGTTTATCGGTACCAAAGATATTTCAATGGTATTTACCAGCTTGGAATGATAAGAATCCACTTTATAATATTGCTGGTATTTGTCACGATGGTGCTTATGGTAGTGAATTATTATCTAAAGATTTAGCTGATGAATTATTCTATCAAGGCTTATTGAAAGCTGGTATTTCTAAATCTAAAGCATCTGTTGCCAAATGGGCTGTTGAACATCTAGCGGGCTTACATTATGGTAAGAATAATGATGATTATGGTATTAGTCCATACGTTCATTTAGAAGCCTTATAAAGCGAAAGGACCCGAGCCTCACATAGGTCAACGGGTCCTTTCTTTATAGGAGAATAATACATTGAAATGAAGTTAACAAATAGGTATGCGTTCTATTTGCTAACACTTTATTTATATCAACGGAAATCTCTTTCCAATCTAGCTAAAGCCAATTCAACTTGTCTTTCTTTAGCTTTACTAATAATTTCATACTTTCTATCTTTAAGTATAGGTAATTTATATAATGCCATATCACGCCTATATAATTCTAAAGATGAATTGTCTGATGTATATTTCAAGCAATATATCAAATTATCAATACAAACATTTATGTGTTCATCATAATTTGGTATAACTTTATTATCACTGAAGTTTGAATATAATATCATCAATTCCTTGGTTACACCATCTAGTAATTCATCACAAATATTATCCATTTCCACACTCCTTCTTTAGATTATCAAAGAAATCAGTAGTATCTTCTTCCTTATTGTCATTAGTATTTATGTTTGATTGCTGTTGTAATTTCCTACCATCTGCTTTCAAAGCATTAACAAAGTCTTCGTCCATAACATCATATTCCTGGGCAGTATTTGTGTCAATATGTGGTTCTATTATCTGTGGTTCAACTGCCACAGGAACGTCAAAGTCTGGCAGTGTCTTGGATTCTATTGTATTGATTAGATTATTCACTTTAATTGGCATAGTTGTTACCTCCTCCTCTTCTTCATCAACCATTTCTCCATCATAATAACGAGCCATTCCATCAAAGTACTGAGATACAATTACTTTACAACTTTCAACATTATACATTTCTTCTAAATCATCATTAACTCTGGAAATACCTTTATTCAAAGCACCCCAAGCTTTATCTTCTATTGTAAACCATTTACCAATGAGTTCATTAATATACTTATGGAATTTCTGTCCACTCATTGAAGATTTAATTCTCTTTAACATCTTCTTAACATCTGGTGTTATATACAAGCAAATTTCATCACAAGCATTTAATTTAATAGAGGTAAATGCTTCATCTTTCTCAGCACCATATACTCTAACTGGTGTAATTTCATTATAATTTATATGATTATAACCAATCTTATCAGCTATATAATTATCCATTCCTATAATAATGTTAGTTAAAGTTGACCAATTATTATAATTCTTTGTGTAGAAAGATATGAAATCAGTATCATCATCAAAGCACTTTAATACAGCTTGTACTGCTTCATTTACAATTTCTTCTACATTCTTGAAATTCTTGGACATAGTTCTAGCCAAATGATATAATGTAGTAGATATATCACTTCTAGTAATTCTAAATGTAACATTAGAAGATAAATCAATTAACTTTACATAATTCTGTGTATTGACTACCATAGAAATCAAAGCAGTATACAAGTTATATTTCAAATAATTATTTAATTTCTTTCGTTCACCTTTGTAGGCAACAGGGAACCAATGAATATCTACAAGCATCATTTCCTTTGCTTTCTCTTGCAACAGTGAAATATCTGGACATTTGTGGTATAATATACTATTATTAAATATATTATAAGAATCTTCTCTTATATTCTTATTAATGTATATTATACCAGAAGTGTCCAGATTTGAACTACTGTTAAAGGTATTTAAGGTGTAATAAGCTCTCTTAATAGCTTCATTTAAATTTGTTGGAAGAATCTTTGCTCCTAAATCTTCTGTTGAGCAACCAGTAAATTCATTGTAAATTTCTTTCTTCATAATATCTCTTCGTTACTATACAAAGAAGCACCAGGAATCATTGTGAAGTAACCTTATTCTGCACCACGGTTAACATCACAATGAAATCCCGGTGCAGATTGTTGAAGAGAAATCATTATGAAATATTATTCATTTGGGTTAATTACTCCCATTTGAATATTGAATAATTAGTGGTTAATTACTCCTCTAACCATTCTATTATTATTTATAACAAATATAGTAAATTATTTCTTCTTGTCAATGGTATTTCTAAATTATTTGTTTCAATTAGAACTGGATTTAATGCCAAATAGTGATATGGTCATAATTGCACGCTATACACGCTAGGAACAGCCATTTGCTATGGTAGTATATCCATATTAGTATTGTAGAACGTGTTCTAGACGTCAAATGGCGTGTATTAATGGCATATAGTAATGGCTACCACCCAATGTGGATAGTAGCCAATTCCATTAGAAATCACTATTAATTTCACGCAATTTACTATCAATCAACCATTGTTTGTATTGGTTATTGATGTATGGTATTATGATTTCATCCATATATTGACACCATTTATCATTGTATTTGTGGTGTGTATTATGTGCCAAACATCTAGAGAAATGGTCACCATATTGTTGTATATCATTATACAAATTCTCTATGGTTTCATCATTATGTTCCAAATACCATTCAATGTAATTGGTTATATCATTGGTATTATATTTGTATTTCATTGTTTATTCTCCTGTTTATAATGTAACAATTAAATATAGTATATTTATAGTAATTGTCAATGGTATGTCCAAATTATTTGTTGAAATTTGAACCGGGCGAATTGTAATGTTTCACGTGAAACATTGATGTTTCATAATGATACACCACCATAATGTTGCAATATGAAACACTAAATGTCTTCATTAGAACTGAAATTAAGTTCTGTTTGAAACACTTTATTTGGCACAACTAACCCAAACAGAAATAATTTGCTATAATTGGATATACATAATTAATGAATGGTGATGATAACCTTTCCACCAAACAAATTTGAATTTACCTATTTGTTGTCTCCTATTGGAGGGTGGAATGGTTACCACCCTCCATTTATTATTTAAAGAAACATTAATCCATAAAGGAGACAAATAAATGCTTGATAAATTCGTTACAATAGATGTTGAATGTGATGGTGCTGCTGCATCAGTAAATAAACGCTTATTCCCACAAACACCACATTGGGACCCTAATTCTCGTATTTGGTGTATATCCTTTACTGAACAAGTTAGTAATACTTCTCTTTATAAGACACACACTCTAGTGTGTAAATTATCTAATAAACCTCGTTATATTGGTACACTTGATGGTAGAGAAATCTTTGGTGCTTCTCACGAAATTGCTTCTAAAGTACCGGCAAGATTGACTATGAATAACCAATTTAACACTATTCCAACAGTTAACATTACTGAGTATACTGATTACAACAGATTCTTAGATGCCATAGTGGAGAGATTTATAGAATATCAAGGTTCTAGAATTTATAGTAAAGGTTATGGTCCTTATAACTTTGATAAGTATGTACTAGAGAAGGAAATGTCAAATATGGTTTCTGGAAAGGTAGAATTACCAATATTGACCTTCAATCCTACTGAATGGATTAATACAGCTCCACAAGTTAAGAGACGCCAATGGAAACCTAATCAAGAATATATGATTGATGGAATTAGACACAACATTGAAGATACTGAACAATTATATTACTGTGTCTTGAATGGTATGGGGGTTTAATATGAACAATAACAACAATAATAATAGTACTGAATTTAAATTTGATGAACTCTTGGCATTAGAATTGGAATACATTTATATCATTCATCATTGGATAAAGTATGCTAAAGAGAATAGAATTTGTACCAACACAATCAATAGTAAACACGATTTAGAATGTTTGGTTGAGGATTTCTTTATTGAACCTAAATTTGCTTTCCATAAAGCACAAGCTGTATATACTTCATTAACTACTGTATTAAAGCAACCACTTATAAATTGGAATATAGTTGATGAAGAATGGTTTACTAAATTAGATACATATTACAAGAAATTATTGATTAATTCAAAGTTACAACAAATAGAAGGAGATTTCACAAATGGCTAATATTTCACAAAGTTTAATTGAAAGACTATCACATTTGGAGATTAGTCTTATGAAGATAGATAGATTAAATGGTTTATACAAGGAATATGGTGAAGCTTGTGTAAATGAATTAATTAATTCTGATAGACCATTATTTAACTTCTCAATCGGTGATATATCTTGTTGGGAACAATTTGAAATCCATTTATCAGCTGTTTATACAATGATTGGAATAACTGATGATGGTGATGTTAAGAAATATCTTATTAATAGATGTAATAATATGAGTAAATTGTATAAGAAATTATATGCTGAATTTAGCTCATATAAAGACCTCTGTTATAAATACTTTAACATTAGAACTAGAAAGGATGAACTTTCAACCGATTTCCAGGAGGAATAAATTATGAACGATTATGTCTTTATTGTAAACAAAGAATATGAGAAGGAATTATCAAAGCGTGGTGAAATAGAAAGAAAGAAGAAAGAACTAGATAAGGAATTTGACCCGTATTATGTACCATCAACACAAGCTTGTTTACCAGATGAATATAAGACTTTATCAAATAATCCTTATATTAAATATGGTAGCAAACATCACTTTAATGAAGAAGATGTAGCTTACGATAAAGAATAATGGGGGTACCCCCCCCATTTCTTTATAAATAAAGATAGAGGTATGAGAATGGATAAATTACAAACGGTACAAGATAAATTGGCTGATTTAAACGATGAATTTACTACTGAAAGGATTACTCATGAAGAATTTAAGAGATTAACCCGTGAATGGTTTGAACTAATACGAACTATT